>Ga0209986_10000376_pt1 | contig 42763 bp, 33 predicted proteins | sample BlataG_FD_183168 | JGI IMG/M metagenome (GOLD analysis project Ga0209986, IMG submission 183168) | Deep subsurface microbial communities from Black Sea to uncover new lineages of life (NeLLi) - Black_00105 metaG (SPAdes) (version 2) | ecosystem: Environmental > Aquatic > Marine > Oceanic >... | reverse complement strand
AGCTTGCCCACGCTCACGACCTGCCATTGATCGTTGACAACACACTTGCGACCCCGATGCTTCAACATCCTCTTGAGCTGGGCGCCGACATCGTGGTTCACTCCCTGACCAAGTTTATGATCGGGAATGGAACCGTTGTGGGGGGGTCAGTGGTCGGAAACAAGGGATTGATCAGGAAGATGGTCAGTACGATCGCGGCTGTTGGGTCGATAATGTCTCCCTTTGATGCCTGGTTGGCGCTTTTGAGCCTCGAAACGCTACCGATCAGAATGGCCAGACATTCGTCAAACGCGGAGCAGGTAGCAGCTTTCCTTGTTCAGCACTCCAAGATCAAAGGTGTCAACTATCCCAGCGCTCCAGATTTTCCCCAGCGGGAACTGGCCAAACGGCAGATGCCGGATGGCTTTGGCGGGCTGCTCTCGTTTGAAGTTGAGGGCGGCAGGGAAGGTGCCGTACAAGTGATCAACTCCTTCCAGCTCATTCCCATCATCCCAAGCTTCGGGACGAGCCGCACCATCGCGACGCATCCCGCCACACACACCCACTGCAACATGAAACGTGAGGAGCGGGATGCAGTCGGCATATTTGACGGCCTGATTCGGCTGTCGGTTGGGTTGGAAGACCCGGAGGATATCATCGCTGATCTGGATCAGGCGCTTGACAAGCTAAAAGGGCAAAGGCATTAGGCCCATCCCAACAGGCAAACGACCACCAAGAACTCGGGACATGATGGAGAAAGGAGACTTTGAACATGAAGCACCCTCAAACTAATATCACTTCATTCACTGGGCCTCATTACCGTGGTATGTCAGATGACCAGTGCCGCATCATGCATCGTGCCAGTCTGGATGTACTCGAACGCACTGGTGTCTATGTAAATTATCAACCGGCTCTCGACCTTCTGAAAAAAGCTGGCTGCCTGGTGCGAGATAACCATGTCCGCTTCCCTTCCCATCTAGTAGAGTGGGCGTTGCGCACTGCTCCAAGCCGCATCACGCTCTACAATCGCCATGGGGAGCCGGTAATGCCTCTGGGGGATCGCATATCGACCTATGGCACGGGATCCGACTGCCTGCATATTTTGGATCACCGAACAGGTGAGAGACGCAGAGCGGTGCTCCAGGACGTCGTCGATGGCATTCGCGTATCCGATGCCATGCCCCATGTTGATTTCATCATGTCGATGTTCCTTCCCAGTGATGTACCTGTCGCCATGGAGGTGCGACAGATGGAGGTGATGCTGACCTACAGCGCCAAGCCCATCTGCTTCGTCACCTACGAATGGGAAGGGACGCCCGAGATTATCGAGATGGCCGAGGTTGCCGTGGGCGGAGCGGATATCTTGCGCATCAACCCATCAATTATTTGTTATCTCAATCCCACCTCCTCGTTTGTGCACAACGAAGCAGCGCTGCGCAAACTCTTTTACTGTGCCGAAAAACGGCTGCCATTCATTTACTTGCCCGATATTCTGCGTGGGATGACTGGCCCGATCACCCGTGAAGGCTCTATGGCCTGTCACAATGCAGGCGTATTGGTTGGTTTGGTCATTTCTCAGTTGGTCAACGAGGGAGCCCCAATAATAATCAGTAGTGCTCGACCATCCCACCTGGACATGAAAACGATGGTAGCTCCGTATGCGACCGGACCGGGTGGTTTTGGCGGTATTGGCATCAATCATTACTACAACCTGCCGCTCTTTGCCACCGGCGGAGCGAGCGATTCGAAGCTGCTGGACGAGCAGGCTATTTTTGAAGGCACTCTGACCCTGCATGGGTCCATGCTGGCCGGGGGCAACATGATCCACGATATGGGCTACATGGAATCGGGGCTGATGGGCTCGCTGGAACTGTTGGCAATTCAAGACGAGATTGTGTCCATAATCAAAGCCGGTAGTACGAAAGGTTTGGATTTCAGCGAAGAGAATCTAGCCCTGGACCTGGTCCACAAGCACGCGCTGAGCGCGGATTTCATGGGGACTAAGCACACAGTGCGCCATGTTCGTGAGGGCTGGCAGCCGCGCCTGGTCGACCGGCAAAACTATGAGGGGTGGATGGCTAGCGGAGGAACCTCGATGCGTGAGCGAGCCAGGGAACAAATCGACGAAATCCTGGCCGAGGAGCCGCGTCACGTATTGCCACCCGATGTTGAGAAGCAGATCAAAGCGATCGCGGACAAGGCAGTGGCTGCGCAGACAAAGTGAGGGTAGGAGGTTCGCCGCATGCAACAGCCGGTTCAAGCGCCTGTTCTAAAAGTGGAAGACCTGGAAGTCATCTACACGACGCGAAAAGGCCCCGTCAAAGCCGTCAGGGATGTCTCTTTTGAGATCTGGCCCGGCGACGCGCTGGGGCTAGTCGGAGAGTCTGGTTGCGGAAAAAGCACGCTCGCCTTGGCGATTATGAACTATGTGGCTAAAAACGCCGCGGTAACGGCAGGCCGTATCCTGTTTTACGGCGAAGATGTCTGTCAAAAGAGCGGACGGGAATTGAACCATATCCGTGGCAACGAGATAACAATGGTGTACCAAGATCCTATGGCTGCATTAAACCCCTCGCTTCGGATCGGCAGACAGCTCACCGAGGTACTGGTGGAACACAAATTGTTGAGGGGCGTTGAAGCTAAGGCCGAATGTATCCGCATGTTGGACCGTGTGAAGATACCGGACCCACCTGCGATGATGGAGCGCTATCCCCACCAGCTTTCGGGTGGGCAACAGCAGCGTGTTCTGATTGCTATGGCGCTACTGACAAATCCTGCCCTGCTGATCTTGGACGAGCCGACCACCGGTCTGGACGTCACAGTCGAGGCGGGGATACTGGACCTCATCACCGAACTGAAGCACGAGTTTGACTCTACGATTCTCTACATCAGTCACAACCTCGGGGTCATCACCAGAGTTGCGGACCGCGTGGCTGTGATGTACGCAGGTGAGCTAGTCGAGCAAGGTTCCGTCTGGGACATCTTTCTGGGCCCCCAGCACCCGTATACGGTCGCACTCTTTGGATGTATTCCAAAGATAAGTGCCAGCAGGCAGATAAAAACCCTGCAGCCGATCAGGGGGAAGGTACCTTCGCTCCACGAAACACCAAGTGGATGCATCTTTGAGCCACGTTGTGATCGCGCCCGCGAGCGTTGCCGCCTTGAACATCCTGACATCGTGAGAACCGCTGATGAACATTTGGCGCGTTGTTTCTATGCTGACAGTCCAGACCCTGCCGAGTTGAAAGCCCTCCGAGCCGAGCTTGCATACGCCGAACCCTCACCAAGGGGAGAAGATCTAATCTTAAAGATCGAAGGATTAAAGACCTACTACAAGGCGCAAGAATCGGGGCTGGGGGGATTGACCGGCAGGAGGAAAAAGGGTTTTGTGAAGGCGGTAGACGATGTAAACCTAGTGGCGTGGAAAAAATCCACACTTGGCATCGTAGGTGAATCCGGATGCGGCAAGACCACACTGGCCAAATGCGTCGCCGGTCTGGTGTCACCCAATGCCGGGAAAATGGACTTCTTAGGTATTGACGTAGCGCGGGTCGTCGAACAGCGCCCCTTCGAACTGCTTAAAGAATTACAGATGATTTTCCAGAACCCCGACTCTACGCTTAACCCTAGACGCTCAGTCGGAGAAGCGATCGCACGTCCCCTGCGCCTGTTCCGAACCGTACCTTCCTCTGAGATCATGAACGAGGTCGTGCGCCTCCTGGAGGCAGTGAGGTTAGGGGAAGATTATTGTGATCGCCTGCCAAGACAGTTGAGCGGCGGCGAGAGGCAACGTGTGGCTCTCGCCAGGGCCTTTGCCGGGCGGCCGGCGCTCGTCCTGTGTGATGAGCCGCTATCGTCGCTCGATGTGTCTGTCCAGGCGGCTGTCTTGAACCTGCTGCTGGAGTTTCAGCAAGAATTCGGGACGGCAATGCTGTTCATTTCTCACGACTTGAGCGTTGTGTATCAGTTGTGTGACAACGTAGCGGTGATGTATCTAGGACAATTCTGCGAGATAGGTCCTACCGAAGCCCTGTTCGCTCCGCCCTATCACCCCTATACAGAGGCTTTGCTATCCGCCGTGCCCATTCCAGACCCGACAATCGAAAGAACGCGCATCCGGCTGTCAGGGGCAGTTCCCAGCGCCCTCGCACCCCCATCGGGCTGCAAGTTCCATACACGCTGCCCCCGCAAGATCGGCCAGGTATGCGAACAAGAATCTCCCCCTTGGCGAGAGGTGACTGACAGACATCGCATCTGCTGTCACATCAGCATAGAAGATCTTCGGGCGATGGAGCTAATTGTCAGAACCAAAGTGTGATCTTAGCCAGGTGGTGGAATGATAGATTGCTATTGCCAGCCAGTCTCAACCTGGAATGTGAAGGAGAGGCTCGTTGGTTTTTTTTCCGAAAGAGGAAATGCTTAGGAATGAATGGGAACGAACTTGCGGCTCAATTCATTGCTGAAACACGATGGAATGACCTTCCCGAGGTCGTGCAGCATAAGGCGAAGATGTGCCTGGTTGATATTGTTGCGGCGATTGTAGGAGGGGTGCTGACGCCCATCAGCGATATCGCTGCTGCCTACGCCCCGGTTGCGTGGCCGGGAGACGACACGACAATTCTGCTGCACAACACGCGCGCGAGGGCTGCTGGAGCGGCCTTTGCCAACGCCTGCGCGGCCAATGCTCTGGACTGCGATGACGGGGGTGCCTATACACGAGGACACCAAGGTGCGCAGGTGTTTCCGACCGCGCTGGCACTGAGCGAGGCGTTGGGGCTGGGCGGGAGTGCGATGCTGGCGGCTGTGGTGGTTGGTTATGAGATCTCTCATCGCTTTGCACGCTGCTGGCATCGGTATCAGCACCCGGTCTACCAGGCTGACGGCTCCTGGGGATCGGTGGCTTGCGCGGCGACGGCCGCTAACCTGATGGTGCTTGACACAGCTACTATCAAGCAGGCTCTGGGGATCGCGGAATACCACGCGCCAAACCTGCCCATGGATCGCGACCTGCTTGACCCTGCGATGGTTAAGCACGGGCATGGATGGGCTGCCATGACCGGCATCGTGTCTGCCGAGCTAGCCGAGGCCGGCTTCACAGGCATCCCCGGACTTTTAGGCTTTGAAGAGTATCAAGATTGGGTTGCCACACTCGGTGACGAGTACATCATGGTAGATGGTGTCGATTTCAAGCAGCATTGCTCTTGTGGCTGGGGTCATCATCCTATCGCGGCGGTCCAGAAGCTTCAGCGAGAACACGATTGGGACGTTGAGGACATCGCGGCTATTAAGGTTGAGGGACACCACTGGACAGCGGTGCTCCACACCACTCATCCGACCACAACGGAAGAGGCCCAGTTTAGCGTCAAGTGGCCATTGGCCGCCTATCTTGTTGACGGAGAGGTAGGGCCGGATCAAATCCTTGAGTCACGTTTTGGTGATGCGAGGATCAACGCATTAGTGGACAAGATCGAGCTGGTGGAGTCAGAGGAGCTTGACAATCTCTACCGTCCGAGCTTTGAGGGCGGCGATGAAGGTTTGAGTGCCAGTCGCGTAATGATTCGTCTTGAGGACGACAGGACTCTTGACTCAGGACTGGTCTCGGACGCATGCCGGATTAAGGCACGCGGGGATGAGGAACGACTTGAGCAGAAATTCCGGTGGTTGACCGGGTATGTCCTTGAGGAAGATCAGATTGACCTGCTTCTGAAGATGCTGTGGGGTTTTGATGCCGTACAGAACGTCCGAGAACTTACCTCGCTACTTCGACGACGCTGACGAATTGTGAACGAATTATAGCGCGGTATGGCAACACTAGGTTGTCGTGCAACAATGTAGTCAAGCTTCGCAGATTGATAGTTATGAGGAGGGAAACAATATGGTGGCAGAACAGAAAGAGTGGGGAAAGGGTACGATCGCCCTGCACACAGGCTACAGCCCGGTCCCGTTGGATATGACGCTATTCAGGTCATTCGTGCCTCCTATTATTGAGAGCTCGGTCTACCCTTTCGAAAGCGTTGCTCACGGTGCTAGAGTCATCCAGCACAAGGAGCATGGGTATGGCTACGGCCGCGACGCAAATCCTACCGCCGATGTTTTGCAGAAGCGATTGGCTGCTTTGGAAGGTGGCGAGCGCGGCCTGGTGACACCCTCGGGCCAGCATGCTGTCTTTGCGCTCACCTACCATTTGGCCAAGGTCGGAGACGAATTCGTCACGAGCCACATGATCTTCGGTGGGGGCCATACTCTGTTCGCTCGTCTGGCTCCTGAGCGTATGGGTATTACCTCGCGCTTTGTCGAAAACCCTGCTGACTTGGATGAGTGGGACAGCTTGATCACTCCCAAGACGCGCTTTGTGTGGGCTGAAACCCCCAGCAACCCAACCCTGTTCGTGACCGACATAGCCGGTCTTGCCGAGGTTGCTCACTCCCACGACGTGCCTTTGATCGTCGACAACACGCTTGCTACTGCATGTCTTCAACAGCCCCTTGCATTGGGGGCCGATATTGTGATTCTCTCCCTTACAAAAAACGCAGTTGGAAATGGAACCGTTATGGGCGGGGCAGTGATCGGAAGCGATGAACTGATTGAGGGTATGCTCAGAAATATTATGATGTATATCGGGGCGATCATGGCACCTTTTGATGCCTGGTTCACCCTAATGAGTCTCGAAACATTGCCACTCCGTATGGCCAAACATTGTTCCAACTCGGAGGACGTAGTTGCCTTTCTAGCTCAGCATCCCAAAGTAAAAGGGATCAACTATCCCAGCCTGCCGGATCATCCCCAACATGAGCTGGCCAAGCGACAGATGCCCAACGGGTACGGCGTATTGCTGTCATTTGTGGTCGATGGCGGCCTGGATGGTGCGACCAAGGTGATGGAGGCCTGCCAGATGATTACAATCATCCCCAGCTTTGGGACAAGCCGCACGGTAGCAATGCACCCCGCTTCCCATTCGCACTTTGGGATGACACCTGAGGAACGAGAGGCTGCCGGTATTTATGACGGGCTGATACGGCTGTCGATCGGATTGGAAGACTCGAAAGACATCATTGCCGACCTGGAACAGGCACTGGGCAAGCTATAAAGAACGTCGCAGGAGGAGCCTATGTATCATCCTCGAACCAACGTGAACGCCCAAATCACTCCCCAGTATCGTGGGTTGACTGATGAGCAGTGCCGCCTGATTCACTGTGCCAGCCTGGAAATTCTGGAACGCACAGGGGTGCTGCTGTATTACCAACCCGCCATCGACCTACTGAAAAAGGCGGGATGCTACGTGGAGGAGAATCGGGTCCGCATCCCGGCGCATCTGGCAGAATGGGCGTTGCGCGCGGCTCCTAGCCATATCCGGCTGTATGATCGCTCTGGGAAGCCGGTGCTGCCACTGGGGGACCGCATCTCTACCTTCGGTACAGGCTCCGATTGCCTGAACACCCTGGATCACCGAACGGGGCAGAGACGGAAGGCCTTACTCCAGGATGTCGTTGATGGCATCCGCGTGGCCGACGCAATGCCCCATATCGACTTTATCATGTCGATCTTCCTCCCCAGCGATGTGCCGGTTGCGATGGAAGTGCGGCAGATGGAGGTGATGCTGACCAACAGCGCCAAGCCCATCTGCTTCGTCACCTACGAATGGGAAGGCACGGCGGAAATCATCGAGATGCTTGAGGTGGCGATGGGGGGCGCCGATCAGTTGCGAGCAATGCCCACGGCGATCTTGTATATCAACCCCACCAGTGGCTTCAGGCATAACGAGGAGGCGCTGCGCAAGTTGATGTACGTGGCTGAAAAACACCTTCCATGCGTGTATTGGCCTGAGGTTGGGCGCGGCCTGACTTGTCCCATCACTTTTGCAGGTGGCATGGCCTGCTCCAATGCGGGTCATCTGGCCGGGTTGGTCATCGCCCAATTGGTAAGCGAGGGCGCCCCGGTCGCACTCTGCACAGCTGTGCCATTTTCGCTAGATATGAATACGATGGTCGTCCCCTACGTTGATCCAGATTGCAAGGCATACGGCCTTGAGATGAGCCATTACTACAATTTGCCGGCCTTCAATTGGGGAGGGATGAGCGACTCAAAGCAGCTGGACGAGCAAGCGATCATGGAGGCTACGCTGAGCCTTTTCGCGGCCACCCTGAATGGAGGCAACTTGATTCATGACGTGGGCTATATGGAGTCGGGCTTAACTGGTTCGCTGGAACTGGTTGTGATCTGTGACGAGATCATTTCGTGGCTTAAAGCCTTTATGCAGGGACTGGAGATCAACGAGGAGACCCTGGCCCTTGACGTGATCCATGAGCATGCGCTGAGTGGGGATTTTCTGGGGACAGAGCACACGGTGCGCCACGTGCGTGAGGGTTGGCAGCCGCGCTTGGTTGACCGGCATAACTATGAACAATGGATGGCGAGCGGCGGGATGTCAATGCGTGAGCGAGCCAGGGCGAAAATCGACGAGATTCTGAGTGCAGAGCAGGAGCGCATCTTGCCACTGGAGATTGAACAAAAGATCAAAGATATCGCTCAGCGAGCAATAGCTGCCTAGACGGAGAATGGATAGGTCTTGATCTGGTTGTCGGTCGGATTGGAAGACCCTGACGACATCATTGACGACCTGGAACATGCGCTGGACAAACTGAAGAGTAGTGTGCAGTAAGGAATCCAGACATGGATCATCCTCAGACGAACGTGAGCGCCCATATCACTCCCCACTATCGTGGGTTGACTGATGAGCAGTGCCGCCTGATTCACTGTGCCAGCCTGGAAATTCTGGAACGCACAGGGGTGTTGCTGTATTACCAACCCGCCATCGACCTGCTGAAAAAGGCGGGATGCTACGTGGAGGAGAACCAGGTCCGCATCCCGGCGCACCTGGTTGAATGGGCGCTGCGCACGGCTCCCAGCTGCATTATGATGTACGACCGTTCTGGGAAACCGGTGATGCCTCTAGGGGATCGCATCTCTACTTTCGGGACCGGTTTCGATTGCCTGAACACCCTGGATCACCGAACGGGGGAGAGTCGGAAAGTGTTGCTCCAGGACGTCGTCGATGGTATTAGAGTGACCGACGCTATGCCGCATATCGACTTTATCATGTCGATGTTCCTCCCCAGCGAAGCTCCCGTCGCGGCGGACGTGCGGCAGATGGAGGTGATGCTGACCTTCAGCTCCAAGCCCATCTGCTTCGTCACCTACGAATGGGAAGGCACGGCGGAAATCATCGAGATGCTCGAGGTGGTTGTCGGTGGCGCAGAGCAGCTGCGGATCAATCCTACTGCAATTCTTTATCTCAATCCTACTACCGCGTTCAGGCATAACGAAGTAGCTCTGCGCAAACTCATGTACACAGCCGAGAAACGTCTCCCCGTAGTATACCTGCCTGATGTGCAGCGCGGATTTTCCTGTCCGATAACATATGCCGGCGCCATGGCCTGCGCCAATTCCGGTCAGTTGGTTGGTTTGTTGCTTGCTCAATTAGTCAACGAGGGAGCCCCAATCATACTCAATGCAGCTACGCCATCCACTATAGATATGAAAACCATGGTCTTGCCGTATGCCGAACCAGCCGGCAAGGCTTTTTCGCTCGAAATGAATTTTTACTACAACCTGCCGGCCTTCAGCACCGGCGGCTGCAGCGACTCGAAGCTGCTGGACGAGCAGGCGATCATGGAAGCCACGCTGAGCCTGTTCAATGCCACGTTGCGTGGGGGGAATATGATCCACGATTTAGGCTATATGGAGTCGGGGCTGACCGGTTCGCAGGAATTGGTCGTGATCTGTGACGAGATCATTTCGTGGCTCAAAGCCTATATGCAGGGACTGGAGATCAATGAGGAGACCCTGGCTCTTGACGTAATCCATGAGCATGGGCTGAGTGGAGATTTTCTGGGGACCGAGCACACGGTGCGCCACGTGCGTGAGGGTTGGCAGCCGCGCCTAGTCGATCGGCAAAACTATGAGCGGTGGAAGGAGAACGGCGGGATGTCAATGCGTGAGCGAGCCAGGACGAAGATCGACGAGATTCTGAGTGCAGAGCCCCGGCACATATTGCCGCCCGATGTTGAGAAGAAGATCAGGACAATTACTGAAAGGGTGGTGGTAGACCAGACGAAATAGCAGGCCAGGGCGGTGGCCTATGCCCACACCTCAGTGAAAAAAGCCAGGGGACATCCGTCCGGGACAGGTCTTTGATGCTCCTCGTCCCACTAGTTGCCTCCGCTTTGGCACCGTCCGGAGGAAAGGAAAAAGTGATGTGAATAATCGTATTGTCTTTCAGTAACTCCAGTTCGCTGTTCTCAATGATCGTCAACTCCAGGGTCTTCATTTCGCTGCATTGGAATTGCTACGGCGCACTGACATTCGATACTAAAACTATACTCATAAAGGATGGATCATGAACCTCGAAACAATCTTCCAAAATGTCACCGAAGGAAATGCAGAAGATGTTGAAGCGGGGGTACAAGCTGCACTTGAAACAGGGGTGTCATCTGAAGAAATCTTGAACAAAGCACTGATAGCTGCTATGGACGAGGTCGGTCAACGCTTTGAGGCCGGCGATTTCTTCGTTCCCGAAATGCTAATCGCGGCGCGCGCCATGCAGGCTGGTCTCGTTGTTTTAAAGCCGCATCTCGCGGAAACTAGTTTCCAGTCGGCTGGCACCGTTGCCATAGGGACTGTCAAAGGTGATCTTCATGATATTGGCAAGAACCTGGTCGCCATGATGCTGGAAGGGGCTGGGTTCGAGGTTATAGACCTGGGAACAGATGTTGACCCCGCAAAATTTGCCGAGGCTGTCAGAAATGGAGCCAATGTGGTGGGCATGTCTGCATTGTTGACAACCACAATGACCAGCATGGCCCAAGTGATTGAAGCAGTCGAAGATATAAATATGCGTGATAAGGTAAAGATCATCATCGGCGGTGCCCCAGTCACAGCTGATTATGCTGAGCAAATTGGTGCGGATGGATTTGCTGCCGATGCCTCCGGCGCTGTTAAAAAAGTCCGTGAACTGCTCGGGTAAACTGACAAAAATTACAGCATCCTAATAATCGGTGAAATCTCGCCTCAACTCGACCCTTGAAATATTTGTCTAATGTCGAGTTTTCGAGTTATCAGTAAAAGGTGGAGGTCGATGATGAGAAGTGTCAACTCGATTGCTTACCAAACACCCCAGTTTTCAATCCTTTCTGAAAGCCAGATCAGGGATATTCATCTGGCTGCTTTAGAAGTGCTCAGGCGCACAGGGATCCGGTTTCATCATGTAGGGGCAGTGGAAATGCTTAAACAAGCAGGCGCTTTCGTGTCCGATGGCAACCTGACAAAATTTCCGGCTAGGATGGTGGAAGATGCCATTAGCTCTGTACCTGGTCGTGTGATCATGTGCGACCGGGATGGAGAGCCGGGTATGTTTTTAGAGGGCAGCAAGGCCAGCTTTGGTACAGGTTCTGATTGTTTGAATTTGCTGGACCCTGAAACTGGAGAACACCGCAAGTTTACCCAGGCTGACATTATTGATGGGTACCGTCTTTGCGATGCATTACCAAATATAGATTTTTTGATGTCGATTGGACTTCCGGCTGATGTTGACCCCAAGCTGACCTATGATGTGCAGATGGCTTTAATGCTCGAACATACCATCAAGCCCATCGTATTTGTGACCAACGACGAGGCCGCCTGCCGGAGAGCGATCGATATGGCGGCTGCTGTCGCAGGTGGCTATGAAGCATTACGGGAGCAGCAACACATATTACTTTACTCAGAGCCGAGTTCACCACTACAGCAATCAGAAACTGCAGTGGACAAATTATTGCTCATGGCTGAATACGAGCTGCCTATTGTCCACTCTCCAGGCCCTCAGATGGGGGGTACAGCACCGATCACGATGGCAAGTGGACTGGCGATGTCAGTGGCTGAAATTCTAAGCAGCATCGTGGTTCACCAATTGAAACGGCCTGGGGCACCCTTTGTTTTTGGCGCCGGCCTTCATCACATGGATATGGGGGCTACGCAAATCTGCTACGCTTCACCTGAGTTTCAGCTTACCAAGGCTGCGATCGCCGAGTTAGGCCGGTGGTATGGCATCCCCACCTGGGGGTATGCAGGCTGCTCGGATGCCAAAGTCATGGACGAGCAAGCTGCCTTAGAGGCCATGTTGTCGGTGTTGATGGCGAAATTCAGTGGAGGTAACCTGATCCACGACGTGGGTTATATGGAAAGCGGTCTGACCTGCTCCTTCGAGATGATCGTCCTGACCGATGAGATGATTGCTATGACAGATCATATTATGAAAGGAATCGAAGTCAGCGAAGATACACTGATGTTGGACGAGTTGGACATGGTTGGTCCCGGCGGTCACTTTTTGGACACGGAGCAGACGCTGAATCGCTTCCGCGATTTTTGGTTCCCCGGTCTCCTGGATCGCAAGAGACGGGAGAAATGGTTGGAAACCGGAGCCGCGACGCTGGGCCAGCAGCTCAACGCCCGGGTTAAGGAGATCATCAAAGAGCACCAGCCCAAGCCTCTGGAACCGGACAAGAAACAACAGGTGCGGGAAATCCTGGCCCAGGCGGCAGGATAATTCTTCCATCAGATGCCTAGTTCTTCGTCGAAGGGATTGGCGGATCGGGGGAGGGAGTGAAGCCGACGTTTCGTCTTCTGACCGACGAGCAGCAAAGCGCGATTGCTGCGGCTGCGTTCGAGTTGCTAGAGCGAGTAGGTGTCCAGATGACCGAGTCGGAGGGTCAAGCGCTGCTATATGGGGCCGGGGGACATGTAGAGGGTGGTCGGGTTTACATCCCTGCGAACTTGGTTGAGGAGGCAATCCAGTCAGCATCACAGGGGATCTCGATCTACATGCGCGATGGTGAGTTGGCCATGCGGTTGGAAGGGTACAATTATTACTTCGGTGCCCATACTGATGCGCCTGATGTGCTGGACCCTCTCACTTACCAGCGGCGTCCATGTCTAGAAGATGATGTCCGCCGCAATGCCGTGCTCATAGATGCGCTTCCTAACATTAGCTATACGACCGCTTCCGGCCTTGTTGCCGATCGCCAGCCTGAGATCGCTGACCGGTTGTCTTTGGCTCAATGCTTGAAAAACTCAACCAAGCCGGTGCTCGCCATGCCCGTCACACTCCGAGCGTTAGTTGACTGCCGAGAACTGGCGGCTTTGGCTGTCGGGGGCGAGGATGCATTGCGCGCCAAGCCGCTCTTGATCGTTTACTCGGAGCCGGTGTCTCCTTTGGTCCATCCTGACGAGTCTGTGAGGAAATTGCTCTATTGTGCTGAGCACGAGATTCCTCTGGTATATACGCCCTATGCGGCGATGGGAGGCACTGCGCCGCTGAGTCAGGTGGCAATCATCGCTCAGATGTGTGCGGAGACTCTGAGTGGGCTGGTGGTCCATCAACTCAAACGGCGAGGGAGCCCTTTTATCTTCGGTGGCATGCCCTCGGTAATGGATATGAAAACGACGATCTTCTCTTATGGTGCACCGGAGTTCCAACTGGGCAATTCGCTTATGGCTGAGATGGCGCACTACTTTAAGCTGCCAAACTTTGGTACGGCCGGCACTTCTGATTCCCAGGTCTTTGACGGGCAAGCTGTAATGGAGGTGACCTCGTCCTGCATAATGGCTGCTCTCTCGGGTGCCAATCTGGTTCACGACGTCGGCTTGCTGGGTAATGCCACGGTTGTCATGCCCGACATGATCGTAGCGACAGATGAAATCATCAACATGACTCAGCACCTGCTCCCTGAAGTACAGGTGAATGAAGAGACCCTCGCGGTTGACGTCATCCGTGATGTTGGGCCAGGGGGTGAGTTTGTAACGCACTCCCACACACTTCGCCATTTCCGTGATATCTGGTATCCAGACCTACTTTATCGGGGCGGTGCGAGGGCATGGGGGGAATCGGGTCAGTTGACCTTTGAAGAGAGAGTGAACGCGCGGACTCGTGAACTGATTGAATCCCATCAACCTGAGCCATTGCCTGATGATGTTGTTGAGCAGATCGAAGACATCATCAGACGAGCAGAGGAATAACGCGATGATTTGCTTCTATGGACAAATAGCCGTGGATAGGCAAATGTGACTTACAAAATGAGTGACAACAAAATGAAAGACATTAAAATGGAAGCAGTGATCTTGTTCGATTCGCACCTCCCCAACGCGTTGCGACGGGCCCTGGAATATGCTGGAGACGAGGGGTTCGTGGTATCGATGCCGCAGTTGCTGCACGCCAGAGTGAACGCATCTTACGACAATATCATCTGGAACACCTGGTTCACCGCCAATTCCGAGGAGAGCGTGGTCACGATGCCGCAGGGAAATCGTGTCGTGGTGGCAATCCATGGTGGCGGTATATTTGCGTCACCGGAGCGATTTGAGAGGAGCTACTATGCGGATCTGGACCGTTCGAATCCGGAGGGCCTCACCGGGCAATATGCCGCCAAGATTTCCGAGCAGGAAGCCCGCGACGTGCTGGATGGCAAGTTACCCGACGGCACCGAAATTCCCGTTTTCCCCTTCGACGAGTTCAAGCAGGGCATCGCGGACCTGCCGATTCGCTACGCCGTCGTCCTGGACTTCGAGATGGCGAAGAAATCCGAAAATGGATACGAGATTTTCGATGCCTTGAGGGATGAGCCGAATATGATCGTCCGCGCCGGTGGCGTCGAGCCGCTGGAGGCATATCTTGACAAAGCAAAGAACCGTCACAACACCAAGAGAATGGGAAACTGGCACCCCTACAACAGGATCGATCCAAACCAGCCCCAGACTCGTTTGCTGTTTCTGGCCGGCAACAAAGGTGGTGTGGGCAGCGAGGGAGAGGACCAGGGCTTAGGTTGGGGTTATGACGCGGAATACGGCATGGGTGGCGACGCCAGTATGACAAACATGGGCCGCTATGTTGTGGTCGCGCCGCGGAATGTGTCGACGAGTTTGCGATATTTGGACTTTGAGGTTTGAGCCGCAGGGTCGAGGAATCAATCAAATGCACGACAAACCAAACCGCTTCGCCTTAGGTGCTTTCGAGTGCCTGGTATTCAACGATTACCGGCAAGAATACGACTACGACACCTTAGCAAACAATCTTTCTGCCGAGCAATTAGCCCAAGCCCTTGCCTCACAAGGCATTCAGGGCGACCAGACGACGTTAGACTACAACGTGCTCCTGGTTAAAACTGGTGAACACACCATCCTGGTTGATTCCGGAATTCGTGATGGCGCGCTCCCAAAACAGATGCAAGCCGCCGGAATCGCGCCCGGTGACATTGACATGATCTACCTGACTCATGCCGACGGAGATCATATCAGTGGCCTGGCAGACGAAAAAGGCAAACCAGATTATCCTAATGCACGCATTGTGATGTGGCAAAATATGTGGGACCTGTGGTCGGCGGAAAATGTACTTGCGGAAAATGAAAACGCTCCGGAATATTTTATCCGGCATGTCGTCCCGGTCATCAAAGATCGTGTCAAACCGGTCGCGCTTGATACGGAATTCCTCCCCGGCTTTCAAGCCATTTTTGGGCGTGGGCACAGTGCCGGGCATAGCGCATTGCGCATCACCTCGGCAGGCGAAACACTGCTCCACATCGGCGATGCTATCCACCATCTGCTCCACATTGCCTACCCGGAATTGCTTTGTTCCTGGGATAGAGCACGAGCACCTGACGAGATGATCAACACCCGGCGGCAACTATTTAAACGGGCGGTTGACGAAAATGCGCTGGTCTTTGGCTCTCACTTACCTTTCCCGGCGCTTGGATGGATAACAGCAAAGGAAAATGGGTGGCAATGGCAGACCATGGAGAGATAGAGTAAGGCCAATATGATTCTGCAGTGGGTTGAGTGATGTTTCAAGGCGCTTGGTAGGCAAATGGCTATGGATGGTCTGGAAGTTAAAAAGTTATGACAAGATTCTTAAAATATATCTCGACAATTGATTCACATACCGCTGGCGAAGGCACGCGCTTGGTAATGAGCGGCCTGCCACCTGTCCCCGGACAAACAATGGCCGAGAAGCTGGCTTACGCTGAGGAGCACCTATCATGGGTGCCGGGCTTGCTGCTGTTAGAACCGCGCGGACACAAGGACATGTTCGGAGCGATTCTGGTGCCACCGTGCTCCCCAACTGCCGACATCGGTGTGCTGTTTATGGACAACAAGGACTACGAGCCCATGTGCGGGCATGCTGTTATCGGCATAGTGACCGTCTTGCTCGAAACAGGAATGTTCGAAATGGTCGAGCCAGAGACTCTCATTTTACTTGACACTCCTTCTGGTCCTGTTCGTGCCCATGCACAGATTAATGATGGGCATGTGCTAGCAGTCTCTTTCGAGAACGTGCCGTCTTTTATCTATCGCTCGGAAGTTACTCTTAAGGTGCCGGAGGTGGGTGACCTGGTGGTGGATGTGGTCTTTGGAGGTCTCTTCTTCGTCGTCGTTAATGCCCGTCATTTGGAGATCGAGCTTATCCCAGACAATACCGCGCGATTAGCTGATCTAGGCATGCGCATCCTGGCGGCAGCCAATGAGCAAGTTCCAGTCCGGCACCCTGAGTTGCCACACATCGACAAGATCATTGATTTGAGATTTTATGTGGAGCCAGGCAGCGATGGGGCAGACAGTCGGAACATGGTGATCTTGGGCGACCATATGATCGACCGATCTCCGTGTGGCACTGGCACCTGTGCCGAAGTTGCGCTGCGATATGCACGGGGTCAACTGGGCCTGGGTGAACCATTTGTGACCGAGAGCATCATTGGGACGCGTTTCACGGGTCAGGTGATAGCCGAGACGCAGGTTGGCAGTGATTCAGAAGTTTTCCCTGCTGTAATCCCTGAGGTCACAGGGAGTGCGTATATCACAGGGTTTCACCAGTTTGTGCTGGATGGCGAGGATCCGTTTCCGGAGGGATTCCGTCTAAAGGTGTGAGGTTACACTTCGAAGAGTTGGGGAGGCTGGATGAGGTGGATATTTCGATTTTGACTGGGTGTCAGGAGACTCTTGGCACAAACCAGGAATGGATTTGGCATTCACAATTGTTGGGCGGTCAAACCCCATATGGAGAACCCGAAGGCTGTTCCATTATAGAGCGATCAGTTATCAAAGTTCAGTGGGAGGTTTCAGGCAATGGCAGACATGCTGCAGAAAATCGCAACGAACCTGTCCCACGGCGAGACTTAAGAAGTTGTCGAGTTGGTCTAGGATGCGTTGGACGCGGGAATGGCCCCCGGCGATGTTTTGAATGGTGCACTGCTCGCCGGCATGGACGAGGTCGGCCTAGATTTCAAGGCGGGCGATCTCTATGTACCCGAGATGATTGTCGCCGCACGGGCTATGCAGGCCGGCATGGATGTGTTGCGACCGCTACCGACTGACAGTGAAATCGCCAGTTCGGGCAAGTACGTTTTGGGAACAATGAAAGATGACCTGCAGGACATTGGCAAGAATCTGGTCAAAATGATGCTGGTGGGGGGGCTTTGAGGTCATCGATCTGGGGACTGACGTAGAGCCAAGCGATTTTGTGGACGCTGTCCGCGAGCACAAGCCCGATCTGATCGGGATGAGCGCCTTGCTAACTACCACCATGACCCAGATGAAGGCGACGATTGAGACCTTGGAAGAGGCTGGTTTGCGGGACTCGGTCAAGATCATGATCGGTGGCGCGATGGTTGAAGGGCTAGTCACGCCTCACTAAGGGGGGACAATCTAATGTAAAGGACACAAGCTCAGCCCCCCCGGGGGTTTGCCAGGGAGGCAGTACCGGTCGATGACAAATGGCTAGGTATTGCGCATCCACTGGCAGCCACTGAAGGTGCGACCAACGCGTTTATATAGCAAGGACCTCCTCGGGGACGTGACACTGGTCGATCCTGGCGCAGGGTGTCTCGCTACTGGGTACGCGATAATAAGTGAATATTTGGCGAGACATCGAAATGCAAAACGTGATGCAAGAGGAGTTAGTGTAGGAAGATGGTCTTTACAATCGAAGCCATCTGTATCGACGCTAGTTAGATACCGTGGACGTACGACTGGAATTGGAGGCTTGGTATGAGTAAGAGAAAAAAAGTCACCATTCGAACATTGTTTGAGAAAGTAGAAGCTAGCGAGCCCATCAGTTGGCTCACATGCTACGATTATCCCACTGCCTACTTCCAGGAGGAAGCGGGTGTAGACATGATTCTGGTGGGCGACAGCCTGGGAATGACCATGCTAGGTTACGACTCCACCTTGCCGGTCACCATGGATGACATGATTCGCCACACACAGGCTGTGCGCCGGGGTGCGACCAAGGCATTCCTGATCGGCGACATGCCCTATATGAGTTATCAACCTAGCAACGAAATCGCTATCCGCAATGCTGGTCGTTTTATGGCTGAGGCCGATTGCGACGCCATCAAGCTGGAAGGTGGTGCGGAGATGGCGGAGCGTATTCGCGCTATCTCCAGAGCGGGTATACCTGCGATGGGCCATCTGGGATTGACACCGCAAAGCGTTAGTGCATTGGGTGGCTACCGGGTCCAGGGACGCGGCGCATTACAGGCAAATAAAATCATCGCTGACGCTACAGCTCTCGAAGAAGCAGGTGCGTTCTGCATCCTGCTGGAGATGGTGCCCGATCGTGTTTGCAAGATCATCACCGAACGCGCCGAGAATTGCATCATCATGAGCTTGGGATCAGGACCAGATGCCCACGGGCAATTGCTTATCTACCATGACATGTTCGGACTTTATCCCAAATTCAAACCCCGCATGGCCAAGGTCTTTGGCAATGCGGGAGAGGTTATTCTTAGGGGATTGCAGCAATATGTCCTTGAGGTGGCGACGAAGGAATTCCCACAAGCAGAGAATTGGTTCACCATCAAAGAAGATGAATTTGAAGAGTTACTCCGGTTGTTAGAGGAATGATATGACGACATATGCGAGGCGGACAAATCACTTAAAACCCGAAGGTGCATACCAGGTTCTAGCCCGTGCACAAGAATTGGAGGCTGGGGGGAGCGATATCATCCACTTGGAGATCGGCCAACCCGATTTCGAGACTTTTCCCAATGTAAGCCAGGCCGGGATTCGCGCGATCTCAGAAGGACATACGCGTTACAACCACCCGGCAGGAATTGCGGAGTTGCGCCAAGCCATCGCGAAAGACGCAGGACGTCGTCGAGGCATGGAAATCTTGCCGGAACAGGTAGTCGTCAGTCCTGGCGCAAAACCGAACCTGTTCTTTCCCACTTTGGCTCTTGTGGAACCAGGCGACGAGGTGATCTACCCAAACCCGGGCTTTCCCACCTACGAAGCCATGATTGGTGTTGCCGGAGGCAATCCCATCGCTGTGCCTCTCCTCGAGGAAAACGATTTTTCTTTCGATCTGGAGGCCTTTGATGGATTAATAAACGACCGTACGAAGCTTATCATCCTCAACTCCCCGGGGAATCCAACCGGTGGGATGATACCGCGTGCGGATGTAGAGCACATCGCGGAGGCTGCCCAACAATACGATTGCTGGGTGCTTACTGATGAGATCTACACGCGCATCGTATATAACGATTTGGATGTCGTCTCCATCGCTGCCTTGCCCAGTATGCAGGAGCGCACCGTGATCATGGATGGTTTCTCGAAGACTTATGCCATGACCGGATGGAGATTAGGGTTCGGGATCATGCCCGTCTCATTGGCTGAGCGCGTTCAGTTGCTGCTGACCCACAGCGTGGGCTGCACGGCGCATTTCACCCAGTACGCGGGTGTCGAAGCCTCACTGGTCCTCAGGATCGTGTCGCGGAAGTCGTCAATGAATACAAGCGCCGCCGGGATGTCATTGTGGAAGGGTTGAACTTGCTGCCTGGCGTCAGTTGTCAGAACCCACAGGGGGCTTTCTATGCCTTCCCGAGCATCAAAGAGCACGGCAAAACTTCTAAAGAGATGGCGGATTTTTTCCTAGAGGAAGCCGGGGTCGCATTGCTGCCCGGTTCCGCGTTTGGGGCATATGGAGAGGGTTATTTACGTGTGTCGTATGCAACCTCAGTCGAAAATATCCAAGAGGCACTCACCCGCATGGAAGCGGTTTTGAAACATCGTCTTTAAGTTCGAAGGGTGATGTTTTGTGCGATTGAGCTACTCCCTGCAAAGTGATTGATGTGGGATGGTGGTTATATGTCTTAAACACTGCCTGTTGGTTAAATGCAGGTGCGGAGAAACCCTGGTGACTATTTTACTGCGTCGATTCAACTACGAATTGCAACACCGGATGAATGAAAGTATGATTAGCGGTGTTCCTGTCCAATACCCCAAATGCACTTACCAGGTTGACTCTCTTCATATAGGATAATTCAAACTGATGCTCGCTGGGTTCCGAGTAGTCGAAAATCGATAGGCCACCCTTGGAACACCAGCCTGACGGTCCAAGCCCCGCTACGTACGAGAAACCCCCCTCGGGGGCGCTTTGTTAGTAGATGAAAAAGAGTTACAGTTGAAAGTTTATCGAGACACTAATCCCCACTTTTTATAGGATCTGGTTCTTCGGTGGGCTTGGCTATTCCTAATTAGACAGATGTATTCGAGTCGCTTTTCCTAACTATAGTTTGCTTTAGAGACGGTGCAATTCCGCCGCGTCTGGTGCAGTTCTGGTGCAGAACTCTCATCACACCATAGAAACAATGGACTGCTTGGACAATTTAACCCCTGTATATGGGAGTGGATAGACACCATAACACTCTATATACGGGGGAGACAGAACTTTTCTGAACTTCTAATCCGACGGTTGTGCGTTCGAATCGCACCGGGGGCGCCATATCTGTGGCGGTGCCAAGCACCGCCACAGATATTTATGGGGGTTTGGACACCCACAGGATCTTTAATGGTCCTTCTGCGGTGCAGTTATTCTGGTGTAGAAGGCCCGCTTTCCTCCGTGTTGGCATGTAATCGGCTTCTCTTCCATGAGCCAACTCCCATTGCTAATCCTGATGAATAAGGGCTATTACTTCCTTGTTGAGTTGTTTTTCCGAGGAAAACTATCTTGTTTTCTTTATTGATCCTCGTATCTATTAAAGCCAAAAAGTATCCAACGACAAAATATTGGGTACGTGTCAAGGATTCGAACTGATAATCTCTTGGTCCCTGGTTCGAATCCAAAACGGACGCTCTCAGTATTTATATCTGTGCTTTGGGGAAATTACATTTGTCTTGTAGTACCGCTCGAATACTCTATTGTTGTTGATCCTTATTATCAGAAAGCCAATGTGGAAACAGGGTCAAATTGGAACCGGCGACCTCACGGACCCGAACCCAGTGGTCTAAAACCCCTACCGCGGACCTCCCGGATCCCTGATTTCGCGAACCGTGTGGTCAGCTCAAGGTGGGTAGCCGTGTGGACTACGGTTGGGTTTTTTACCCCTCTCTGGTTCTGTTTTATGCCCGGATTTAAGTTCCGAGTAATGCATCTTATCAGATATCGCGCCACGAAACAATTAATCGCACGCCAGGCTCATAACCTGAAGGTCCTCAGTTCGAATCTGAGCCCCGCTACCTTAAGGCACCTGAAAGGGTGCCTTTTCTCTTCCAAGCCCCCTTGTTTAGGATTAGAACCCGTAACCTGGGGTTATGAGCCTAGCTCTTGAGTTCTGAATTTCGGCCCCCCGGACGAAACGTAGACCGTCAGGCTTTTCCGATTCTCAATTTTATCTAATATGCATCGGGCCATTGAAGAATTGAGGGAATTTCAGTAGATCAATAAGGAGCCCTATCCCGGACAAGAGGATGATATCCACCGATTCATCGTCAGATAGGCGTGGTTGAATTCCCATCTATTTTCCTGCAAGATGAGATCAATTCCAAGAGCCGTGGTACAAGATCAGGAATCTTATAGGGACAAGGGGAAGGGGGTTCTATCGCAGAAACAATTAGACGCAAGCCTGGTTCTTCACCAGGCTTGTTTGTTTTCCACGATGAGAGCGGTTCATATTCTATCGCTTGCGGACAGGGTTTATATGCTTTTCATTGTTCATATGAATGTATCTGAGGACAGGAGATAGCATCTCCTTATTCTGGAGAAGCGAGCAGCGAGGGCTTTAGGACGCAGCCAACGAAAGGCTGCGAATGCGAAGAGATGTTGACGGCAGGAGGCGTAATCAATGAGGGTGACTTGATCCTACAAGCAAGGTGATGGCCACAAGTTTATGCAGTAACTCTTCCCGAAGATTCAAGCTCAGGGATCGTTGAGGGCGCATTGGGAAAGATCCCTACTCTTGCCAGATCGGGTAGGTCATCGAGCGCCAAATCGATGGCTTGCTGGATGTCAGGGGCTGGCGTGAGCAGGAGACTCCTGACAAAGTCAGATTTCATTTCCGAAACCAGTATGACATGCACACGTGAGGCATCCCGTGCGATCTGTTGAGCTTTATGCGGTCCCACACGGAAGCCTTCGCGTTGAAATCGTCTGATCACCTGTTCATGGGAGCGCATGTTATTCATCCACGCTTCATAGGAGCGGCTTCCCGTACCCTCAGGGCAGGCTGCAACGAGGATGATCGTGCCACCATCCTTGACCACAGGACTCGCTTGTGAAAGCGCTTTTTGGGCTTGGTAAAGGTTGCAGTCTTTTGGATGCCCACCGGCGGAAACGATGGCTAAGTCGAAGAGCGCTGAAACCGATACTCTTGATTGCGAAAGGCAGAGCGGAATGCCGGCCTGCATCACTGCGGTTGGCTCGCCCGCCAGGGCATGTACAAGTCGCTTTTCAGTATTCACGATTGCATTCAAAGCGAAGTGGATGCCGATCATTTTACCGATCTCTTCCACATCTTGCCTTGCAGGATTCGTGTCGAATGATCCTATTCGAGCCTCAGAGCCTTTCATCCATGAATGATTCGAGTTGATCGTGTCTCGACCTGCGAGGCCGATCGCAGCAGCCTTCACCCCACCGGAAAAACCCTGGATCTGATGCGGTCCGAGATTGCCAACAACGAGGAGCAAGTCGGCTTGTACATATTTTTGATTGATCCATACAGGAGTGCCACGAGAAGTATCACCAAGATGGACGAGATGATCTGTGTCGGTGGCATCATGACAATAGACATGATATTGATTCAAGATGGCGTCCGGCAGGATGGAAGGATACTCGGCCTCCTCCATTGGGGTGTGTAATCCGGTAGCGATGAAGAAGTGGATGTCGGCGGGAGGCAAGCCGAGATCAGTGAGCCGTCGGAGGAGCGGGGGCAGCAAATGATGGTGGGGCACTGGCCGGGTTTTATCGCTGATGGCGATCGCAACCGATTGTACTCCCTGGAAATCCTTCAAGCTGATTCCACCATAGGGTGAGTCAAGCGATGCTTCGACGAGAGCAAGTGGATCCTCGGCCGCGGGGATAATAGCTGGTTCAACGAGTTGAACCGCAATGTTATCGGGAAGATTGAAATTCAAGCTTTCTTGGCCATAGGGAACGCTGAAAGAATCCATCGAGTGATCCCTCGCTAGGCAAACTGGGGAAGGTATTCAGCGAAGGTCGTTAGGAAGTCGTCCAGAATTGCACGGGCACGATCGATATCGCCCATCATCGGATCGAGCAGCAGTGCTTGCAGTGCGAGATTTCTGTCGCCATTGACCACTGCATCGACAACGAGTGAGCTAAGCGCCAGCTCACGACGACATAGTTCTGCAATTCCCTCGGGCAATGGGGGAACGCCTAAGCCCTGAATACCTAAGGATGAGATCATGCCGGGTACTTCGACAATAGCATCATCCGGCAGGTTGGGAATGAGACCATTGTTGGGCAGGTTGAGTTGATGGTGGTAGAAATTGTCGTTGAAGGTGATTGCCTCGATAATCTCCGGAACACCTTCACTGGTGGCGTTTTTGAGCGTATCCACAGGAATTTTTCCGGCCACGATGGCTTCGGCGCGTGCCTTTCGGTCTGCTCGGCGGCGGCGATTCCCCTCCCAACTCTGCAGTTCCAGCCCATATTTCTCCCAAGGTTTGGTGATCGGGTCATGCGTCCAGGGGAGGTACTCGCATACGTGGGCGTCGCCTGCTGTAGGCATCATAGTGAAAATCTCGAACAATTCGCGGGTTAGTGGTTCGAAATCCTTGCGATATTGGAGTAACCAGCTATTACGGAGCAGCGGGTAGAGATCTTCGCCGTTGTGCCGGTCGCGTATGTCGTAGACCCACGAAAAGTGATTAAGACCCGCGGCCTTGATGTCCATGTTTGCGTAGCCAGCTAGAATGACCGGGTTGAGATTGGCTTCGTTATTGTAGTTGGTATGGACGTTGAACCTATCAGGGATCTGGATACCCCAGCGATCGGAGAGTACCGCCGCAGCCATGGCGTAAGCCCAGAACAATTGGTGGCAAAGGCCTACGATTTTAATCTTAGTATATCGCTGCACGACCCAGGTTAGACGGATGAGAGGATTAGTGAAATTCAGGAACCATGCCTCAGGACAAAGCCGCTCCATGTCTTGAGCAATAGCCAGAATCAAGGGGGCATTGCGGGCCGTATGTGCAAACGCACCGGGTCCCGAATTCTCAGCGTAGGGCTGACGTACGCCATGCTTTAGGGGGATTTTCCAATCCAATTCCCACATCGACTCGCGCTGGCCGACCTGCACAGAGACGATCACAAAGTCAGCCCCGGGAAACGCCTGCACCCTATCCGTCGTGCTGCTAATCTTCATCTCTGAATCCCAGGCCTCGTTCATCATCTTTGCGAGGGCGGTCATGGTTTGTAATCCCGCCTCGTCGATGTCGACCAGTACCAACTCGGATCCTCTCAAACGCTTACTAGCCACAATGGTTGCAAGATTGCTCAAACCGAAGATAGCGCTTCCCGCGCCGACGCAGACGATCTTGGGTGGTTTAGTCATATATGTCTCCATGTAATCGAAACATCATACGATAGTTTGCTTGAGTAAATTTAGCATGGACGTCTAGATGTGGGCGGTCCATCCTTGGCGTAGAAAAACAACCTACAACGGGTCTTCCAGTAACGCAAAATAGGCCATATTCGGTAGTTCTTTCTGGCACGAGAGGATTCCGACGCACTGGAGATACTGCTGGGTTTTTAGGCATTTATAATTCAGGAAATCGCCTTGTCACTCGTAGGATGTCTGATCCCAGAACTTAGTGAATTTTCCAATTCCATCGATGGTGTATGGGTGGTGGAACCCATCTTTATAAACTTGCAGCCCGGCAGTGACGATATCAGCCCCGACAACGGCGGCATCGACGATTTGTCTAGCGTTACGGACTGCGGCGACAATGATTTCAGTCTCGAACATATAATTGTCCCGAATGGTGACAATATCCTCTATCAAGCTGCGGGTTTCTTCAGCATTGGCTTCTTTCCAACCTATGAATGGGGAAATGTAGAAAGCTCCTGAGCGCATGGCTTGGAGAGCCTGCATCGCCGAGAAGATCAATGTGCAATTGACGCGTATGTTCTTCTTAGCGAGCGCAGAAATGACTTTAAAGGCGGGCTCTACACATTGAATTTTGATCACAAAATTAGGGGATATAGCTGTTAGTTTTTCGGCCTCGGGGAGCATTTCTTCGTATGTCATGTAATGGGGATTTACCTCAACCGATATAGTCTTATCGGTTCCTTCTATTAGTTTGGCAATCTCTTTGATCACCATTATGAAAGGCTTTCCAGAAACCTGCACATGCCGGGGATTGGTGGTTACGCCATCGATATTAAAAGCATCAAGTGCGTATTCGACTTCATCAACCATGGCGCTATCAAGGAAAAATTTCATTTTATATCTCCCAAAATTCTAAAATGCTCGAAAGGGTGTCGAAGAAATTCGACAATGAGGTAGAAAACGCAGGCACCTCTATCACCAACTTATCCATTACGGTTGATTGCATCCTGGTGGTTTGAGTTGAAAGCGCGATCCGGTAACCATTATGAACGCGCCACACCTTTGGATTTGTCTGAGAATGCGTATCGTACATGGGTGCTTTTCCATTGTCCAACCATGGTTAGTCGTCTAAGAAATGCCCATGCCCATTAGGAAGAATCACAATGGCAAGATCCCACAAGTTGCGGTGATCAAGATGTTCATATTCCTGGCCCGGGTCAGATATTGAACGTTGTTAATCTGCCTCCAAATATAGCAGGGACCTGCTCCACGTCTTCTAACTAGCATGATGAATGCTCCATAACCATCCATTTACTCAAGAACTACTCAAAAACCGAGTCGGTGATTCGATTTATCCATCAACCACGTTCAACATTCTACCCTTGCTTACTTCATCCCTGTCGTTGCAATCCCAGTGGTGATGTTCTTCTGTAAAAAGGCAAAAACCACCGATATGGGCAACAGCGTAAGGACGGTCATTGCCAAGATTAAATGCCATTGGACGTTGAGTTCGCCTTGAAAGGAGTTCAACCCTACTTGCAAGGTGAACATCTCGTTGCGGCTCAACACAACTAAGGGCCACAAGAAGTCATTCCAGCGCCACATCACTGAGAAAATTGTCAGCACAGCCAAGGCTGGTTTCGCCAACGGTAAGATGATCTGTGAATAGATGCGCCACTCGCTTGCACCATCGATTCGAGCCGAAGCCAACAATTCATCCGGGATTGTCAGCATATATTGGCGCAGCAAGAACACCCCGGTAGGAGTAGCCGCACCCGGCACGATTACACCAAGCAGATTGTTGTTCCATCCCACATTTGTAATGACCAAGAACACTGGCACCAGCACAACTGACAGCGGTACCATCAACGTGCTGATCATGATCAGGAAAATGGTGTTGCGTCCCCGAAATTTATATTTGCTCAAGGCAAATGCCGCCATGCTGTTGACCAACAAAGTGAGGATTGTAGCTACAATGGTCACAATCACGCTGTTGCGCAGATATCGGGCAAAGTTAAAGCTCTGCACACCTTCAAAATAATTCTCCAAGCCAAAGTAAACGCGTTCAACGGGCACACGATTCTCAATATTGATTTTGATGATTTCATCCGGATTCTCTGGATCAATCATCTGCGCTTCGAGACCAACACGGCGGACCTGGGCAAGCACAGGATTTGAGCCATCTTCGCGCACAACTTCATACAGCGGAAGGGGCTCATCGTAGCCTTCAACTTCGACCGTTTCTTGCCGGTACGGAAGCAAGCGTGGCGGGAACTTGACGACTTCAGCCGAGGATTTGAAGGATGAGAGTATCAGCCAAACGATCGGACCGAACATGATAATCACACTCACACCCAAGTACGCATAGCTGATGATGTCGGTTATGTGGAGCTTCTTTCGTCCTCGGGTTCTAGAGAGGAAACTCCAAAGATTACTCATCTCAATCTTCCTCCCTTCTCTTTACCTGCTGGATTAAGGTCAACACTACAAGTACGCCGGCCATCAGAAGTGAGGCTGCCGCGGCTAATCCGAACTGTTTACTGGGGCTGGAGAACCCTTTGCTGTAGATATACTGAACAAGGTAGAGCGTCGCCGTTCCAGGACCTCCTCCAGTGAAAGCGAAGACCACATCGAATATCTGAACAGCCCGGATGAGCGACAATACGAGCACCACAATCATTTGTGGCATGAGAAGCGGCATTGTGATCTTGGAAAACGTGTTCCAATCATTGGCGCCATCAATCGAAGCCGCCTCATAAAGATCAGCCGGGATGGATTGCAAACCCGCTAGCAAAATGAGCGTGTAAAAACCCATAAAAGCCCAAACACTAATGAGGATCACCCATACACGGGCCCATTGGGCATCCACTAAAAAGGGGAGTTTTTCATATCCTAGCGCTATGATGATTCCATTGAGCAGTCCGTTCTCCTGTAAAACCCATTTCCAGATCAATGCCACTACAATCGGCGATAATAAGACCGGGTAGAAAAATACGCTGCGAAAAAATCCTCGGCCTTTGATCTTACGGTTGAGTACCAACGCTGTCACAAGTGAGACCAGCACCATCAAGCCGACTTGAAAAACTACGTATCCGCCCGTATTGAAGACCGCACGCCAGAAAAGATCCTCCTGGCAGCTGTTGGGATCTAGGAAGTTCTCGCAGTTCAAAAGCTGCTCAAAGTTTGCGGTTCCAACATAAGGACGCAGGTCGGGAAAGAATTCCGTTCCGCCCGTAAAGGCATATACAAAGTTGAGCAGCATGGGGAAGAGAATAAAGATGCCAAAGATAAGCAGGTTCGGTAGAACAAAGATGTAGGGCATGCCACCGATCCCGATCCAGCGTTGTATCGTGCCAAAGATCAGGTCCAGAATCGAAACGAAAAAGCTCAGGATGGCATTGGTAAATTGACCGACGGAATCTCCAACCGACCTTCTTAGCGATTGTAAAGTCATTGGATGAATTTTCATTTCTGTTGGGATTTAGAATTTAAGATTACAGCTGAATCGACACCCAACTATACGATCCGACTAAGGGATCTCACACGTAGATGTGAGATCCCTTAGCGTTGGAATGAATCTACGGTGTTGCTTCTGCGATGGCGGCGTCGATATCACTTTGTAGGCGCGACATCGCATCATCGAGACTGAGTTCTCCTGTCAGGTACTGGGCAATGCGGTTGGCGCTATTGCGGTAGTACGCAAAGGCGAAGGGATGTACGTTCAAGCCCACTGCCTGGTCCTGCAATTTGGGTACTTCAGCGGTGAAGCCAGCTAGAGCACCGAGCACCGAAGCATCGTCTGTGTCGAATTCAACGCCAGCTGCAGCAACACCGTTGTGCGCTGGAAGCGCCAACGTGCCAGCGGAGAATGCGCCATAGTTTTCAGCCTGGATCAGGTACTCCATCAGCAGTCCGACTGCCTCGGGATATTCGCTATCCGCAAAAGCGACCACTGCAGAACCCCCCGCTACGCCAGTGGATCCGCCGTCGCCGGTTGGGTTGGGAACCACCACCCAGTCGAAAGCATCACCGATGTCGCCTGCCAGGCCGTTGATCTGCCAGGAACCGGACATGCACATCACCAAATCAGCCGATTTGAACCAATCGACGCAGCTGTTCAAGCTGTCGCCGACCAGCCAAACCTCTGGCGGTGTGATGCCATCCTCATGCCAGCCGTTGAGGGTTTCCGCAAAAGAGCGGAACCCGGGGGTGTCAACCGTGAAGTTGCCATCGGCATCGATCAGGGTCGCGCCCATGCTCATGGCAGGTCCGGCAAAACGGTGACCGGTTCGGTCGATCGAGATGGCGTACTGTGTGCCCGTGGCTTCGGCGACTGCTTGGGTAGCTTCGGTCCAGTCAGCCCAGGAAGCACCTTCACCCGGTAATTCCACACCCGCCTGATCAAACAGGGTTTTGTTGACGTAGGGCCCGGTGACGGTGTAGGCATCCGGATAGCCACCATAGCCCAGGGCTTTCAGAACGGGTGCCGGGAAGTTATCCTCATAGTAGGCCGAATTACTCACGTAATCCCGCAGATCCAGCAGTTTGCCACTGTAAGCACCAAAGTTGGTGATACGGGCCAGATCGGGACCTTCCCCGGTCTCAACCTGGACTGGAAGCTGCTTATCGATGGTGTCATACGGCACCACATCCAGAACCACAGTGATGTCAGGGTACTCGGCCATGAAGGCATCCAGAACAGGCTGGATCACATCGGCTTCGTTCCCGTCAGCATAGTAGGTGAAGCGCAGTTCAGCCGAGTCAACAACCGGTACATCGGGGGCTTCGGTGGCCTTATCACCGCCACACGCAGTCAAAAACACGGTGAGAAGTAAAAACAAGATAAAGAGTAATCTCTTCACTTTCATCCTCCTTGAGGAACTTGATTTAGCGTGCACGTTTTGAAGTGACAAGTTATTCGATAGAAACCTCCTTAGTTTGTAAGTCGCAGGATTGGAATATTCAGTTGTCGGGCAAATGAAATGAGGACATCAGTGTAGTCGCCATAGGTGATAGAAATGTGATGTTCCAATCCTTCAGTCAAAATCACATCCAGAATTTCTCTTGCTGGACGCTCAAATCGCAGTAATCCAGATGTACCTGAAAAACTCTTTGGGCCTCGGATGATTTCCCCACGCCCGATGACCAGCCTGTATCCATTGGAAGACTCCGCCAATCGTGCAAGCGTTACTGGACCGGGTTTGAGTGTGAAATCAAATAATAAGGGCAGGTTTCGGTTCGAGTGAATCGTGCCTCGGATCGGTTCTTGAGGATCTGCCATTGCGCCGGGTGCTAAGCCGCAATGCCAAATAACCAGAGCGTCACGCTCATCATCAAGCGAGACAATATCCGTGCCAAAGGAAGGCTCTTCACTCATCGACTGAAGAATCAATTGCGTAACCGTACCGTTGACATCGGCCTCGCAGCTGCAAGGAATCAGCTCGTTGCTCAGCATCGACATCGCCCCGCAGGCTGCGCAGCCCAGGTCTGTAAAAAATTCAGGCCAGCAGCGCACAGCAAGACCTTTGAGATCTCGTGCCTGTGTCAAACGCTGCAGGGTCAGATAGGACGCCAGGGTATTCCGTGTGGCCTGCGGATCGAGGGTGTCTAAATCAGCGACTTCGTGGTTCAACTTCTGGTAAAGATCATCCATTGCTTTCTTGTCCGTCTTTGTTACGCCTTGAAAAACGGTTGAGAGCTTCATCGGAATGATATCCAGGCCAAAGGTTTTCTTCAGCCTCTGGGCATCATACTCGCACGTATCGAGACCGTCAGGATGTTCTCCAATTCGCCCGATTTTCGCATGGCGCAGAAGCCGACGTGCGCGGCCAGCAAGGGCTTGAGTGCGCACCGAGGTAAGCACCTCGCTGTCGCCTGGATCAGCATAAATTGTGTTGTATTGAAATCCGGTGCGTGTTAATGCGTGGGCAGCTAGGTTCACGCCGCATAGGGAATTGAGGCGAAGCCGGCCACCAGTGTGAGCCTCCGGTATGGCCCAGAGAAGCAGGGGCGTCTGAAGAGCGCTTGCCAGTTGTGTCACCATGGAACTATCTGCGAAGGTGGTCTGTAGGATCAGCGAGAGGTCGAGCTCAGCGGCAGATAAGTGCTCGATGGTTTGGTCTACCTCGTCCACGCGTGTAACCAACGATGTGGGCCCATGCAATGTGAAACCCGCCGCGCTTAATTCGGTCCGCGCACGGGCCAGGACATCATTAGCGAGATCGATATCAAAAGTTGTCCGGGCAAGCGGTATCAGACCGATCTGTAGGTGGGCGTTATCCAAACTTTCCTTCTCCAAAGACGACCTTATGATTTATTGCCTCAAACTGTTTCGAGTTGTTGATAAAAGAATGCATTTAATGCTAGAGCAGCCGCCCCAACGACGCCGGCGTTTCGGCCAAAGCTCGCCGTGTGGAGTTGTACCCGCTTCCCCAGATCGGCAAAGGATCGTTCCTGCATGGTAGCCTCGATCCCAGGTAGAAACAGATCATCTCCCTGAGAAAAAATGCCACCCAGGACAATTGCCTCCGGGTTGAAAATGTTAACCAGATTCGCCAGTGCAATTCCCATGTAACGGGCTTTTTGATCGATGATTGTCTGGATGTCATGATCACCGTCGCGGGCAGCTTCGAAAATCTGTTCGATGGAGAAGGGCTTGCCGTTCACCAAGCGTTTTGCGAGCACTCCCTGCGGATTTTGCCTGGCGATCTCTTCGGCCTGCTTCAGAATGACGGGCTCAGATACAAGCGTTTCCAAACAACCGTTGTTACCACAACGACAGGGGGCTCCTCCTTCCGGGATCATGGTCATGTGACCAATCTCGCCAGCTCCCGCACCAATCCCGCGGTAAAGATTGCCATCCATAATGAAGCCCGCGCCTACACCGATGCGGGCATAGACGAAAGCCAGGGTATGGATGTCTCGGCCGCCCCCAAACATCGCTTCACCGAGGGCCATAGCGCGCACATTGTTGTCAACACAGATGGGGAGACCCAACTGCGCGCAACAAATGTCTTGGATCGGTACGTTACGCCAACCCAGGTTGGGTGCGATCAAGTTAACACCGGTAGAAGGGTCAACCAATCCTGAGGCGCCAATACCAACGCCCACTAGCTGGGCGATATCCAACCTACTGGCCTTAATAGCATGATCGACGAGCTTCGAGACATCCTGGAACACCTCCTCCGGTGAACTCTCGAGAGGGTGTGCAAGCGAGTGTATCTCGCTGAGATTGGCGCGCAGATCTGCGATTGAGACGCGGATACTTCCGATTCCGATGTGGATACCGATGGCGAAACGGGCGTCGGGCACCAGGCGCAATGCTGTTCGTGGACGACCCACGGTAGGAGGCTGGCTTGTTTTTTCGGTGCCTTCCTCCGTGACGATCCCTTGTTCAATCAATTCAGAAATCAAATTTGTGATCGTGGTTGTCGAAAGCCCGGTGAGTTGCGCAAGATGGACGCGTGACAGGTATTCCGTGTTTAGCAAAGCGAGCAAGATTGCTTTGATGTTGTGCGCTTTGACCACGCTTCCCGTACTTCCTAGCTTATTAGGATGAACCATCATCGCCCATTTAGATTTCGATGCAACCCTCGAGGTGGGGGTACGAGCCGGCCTATAATTAATTAATCAAGGAAATTAAATAATTATGGTAATATCATACACAGAATATATTTGATGTCAAGGAAGTTGACTTTCCAGATGTGGGTATGTTGAATGCCCGTGGCCTCAGAGTTATTAAAGTAGACCTTGCTTTAAGGAAAGTTGCACGCATATTCGGGGTGCATGAGTGGACCTTGAGGATATAGATCATGCCTTATAAGTTATATTTTGGTGGTGAATGGCACGATGCTGAGAACGAAAAGACAATTGACATTATAAATCCCGCAACTGGTGAAATCGTCGCTGCTGCGTCATATGGCGCCGCGGTTGACGCGAAGAAGGCTCTAGATTGTGCTGAAATGGCTTTTCCGAATTGGAAAGCACAAACTGCCTATTATCGTGGAAATCTTCTGGCTCGGGCTGCCGAGAATATTCGTGAACGCGAAAATGAAATAGCCAGGGTGCTTACCGAGGAGAATGGAAAGCCGATATCTGAGTCAATAACTGAAACGAGAGGATGTGCAGCCTGGTTCAACTGGTTTGCAGAGGAAGGAAAACGAGTCTATGGTCGGATGATACCAAGTCACTATGATCACAAACGTCATTGGGTCATCCGACAGCCTATTGGAGTGGTTGCGGCAGTTGCTCCATGGAATTTCCCAATTGCTTTAATGTGCCGCAAGCTCGCGGCAGCGCTGGCTGCTGGGTGTGTAGTCGTTAGCCGTCCGTCCAGTAGGACTCCCCTAAGTACAGCATTGATATTTGAATGCATGCACGATGCTGGATTCCCTCCTGGATCCATAGGCTTTATCGTGGGTGCTGCAAGTGAGTTGACAGACGTGATGTTAGATCACAGATCAGTGAGCAAGATTGCGTTCACGGGAAGCACGGAAGTTGGTAAGGAATTGATGGCAAAAGCTGGCAACCGGATTACGAAAGTCTCTCTCGAGTTGGGAGGCCATGCACCGTTAATCGTATTTCCGGACGTGGATCTAGAGGATGCGGTTGAAAAAACCGTCACGGGTAAATTTAGGAACGCAGGTCAAAGTTGTATTGCTCCCACTCGAATCTATATACATGAGGAGGTATTTGATGAGTTCGCTGAACGAGCAGTGGCTCGAACAGCCAAAATTGTTGTAGGAAATGGGCTTGATGCAAAGGTTGAGATGGGTCCTCTTTTTAATGAAGGACAACTAGAAAGCATCGAAACTTTTATTGCTGATGCAGTGGCAAAAGGGGCTGAGGTTCTCGTCGGAGGGAAACGTCTAGTTGGAAATGGTTATGAGAAAGGTTTTTTCTTTGCTCCCACTATCATAAAAAACATCAAAGGTACTATGCGATTGAGTTGTGAGGAGATCTTCGGTCCGATCATGCCACTAATACCCTTTTCCACAGAGGAAGAAGTTATTCGAGAGGCGAATGCAACTGAGTTTGGTTTGGCTTCGTATGTTCTTGTAAAGGACATTTCCATTGCGATCCGTGTTCTTGAGGCTCTGGATTATGGAATTGTGGGCTTGAACGATACCGTACCAACTGTCCCACAAGCGCCGTTTGGGGGCTGGAAAGAGAGCGGTATTGGACGGGAGGGGGGAATGGAAGGAATAGATGCCTATTTGGAGACGAAGTATGTGAGTATTGGGAACATTTAATTGACTCTATAAAGTCCTGCCTAGGAAAGGTTCGAAAAACTCTCTAAGAAAACGATGAGAATTGTCCCAAGATTTACCACAGTCCAATTGCTTATAGCCATATCCAGGCTCCTAATAGCTTGTCAAGGCCGATTTTGATCGCAATTCACATAAAGATCATATCCGAGGTTAAATATACTATGTCTCAGCCCAGTCCAGACAAATCGCTAAAACCCCTGAGTTTCTTGGAGCGGAACTTGTTTGGGGCGCCCATTTCTGAAGTGCCCAGCCTGATCCCAGGTGTAATCGTCGTCATCATACTGGCTTGGTTGAGCAAGTGGCTAAGTGAGTTCATCGGGGTCAACCTACTTGGTTACGAAAAATCACCCATTTCGCCGGTTATGCTGGCTCTTTTGCTAGGCTTAATCCTTGGTGCAATCCTGACGATACCGAAGGCATTCACGCCTGGCTTCCGATTTGCAGTGAGGAAGATCCTTAGGTTGGGGATCATCCTACTTGGCATCCGCCTCACCATTTTTGATGTCTTCAAACTCGGCGCTATCGGTGTTCCGATCGTTTTGTTTTGCATCCTGGGAGCATTGTTAATAACAACAACCATTAGTCGCCGACTGAATTTGCCTGATCGACTGGGCACCCTGATTGCTGTCGGAACCTCGATATGTGGCGTTTCAGCGATCCTTGCTACTGGACCTGCAATCGATGCCGAGGAAGAAGAAATGGCCTATGCTGTCGCTGTAATCACCGTTTTTGGGCTCTTGGCAACTATTTTTTATCCCTATATTGTAAATGCAATTTTCGCGGGTGATGCAGTTCGCGCTGGACTATTCCTTGGCACTTCTGTGCACGACACATCACAGGTTGTCGGATCAGCAAGTGTGTATGCCGACGTATTTGGGCAATCGCTCGCACTGGACGTCGCAACGGTCACAAAACTAGTTCGCAACGTATTTATGGCGCTGGTCATTCCATTTATGGCGTTCTATTACGGTCGAAAAACAAATAACATGGGCGCGGACGAAACCAAGAATGCTAATATTCTTAAATTGCTGCCCCTTTTCGTACTCGGTTTTATCAGTTTAGCAATTTTCAGATCAATTGGCGACGCGGGGATCAACCTGAGCGCTTCCGCTTTTGGATTATGGGATGCTGATACCTGGGGTTCGTTGATCTCGACAGTAAAATCATGGGCGGCGAACTTGCTCGTTGTAGCTTTGGCAGGAGTGGGACTTAGTACGAACTTCCAATCCTTCAAAGGGCTGGGTATCAAACCCTTCATCGTTGGATTGAGTGCGTCTTTGGCAGTTGGGGTTATCAGCTTCATCGCAATTTCCCTTCTGGGTAGTTACGTCACGTTCTAATACCGAACGAACTTGCGATCAAGGGCGATTAATGGAAAATCCTGCAGATTGGGCACATAAAAAAGGAATCAAAATTCTTGGTGTATCGCATGGATTTGCTTCCAATGTCGAGGCCCTCATTCACAACCCCATCTACTTCGAACCTGGTGAAATTTACTCCCAAATCACAAACTGGGAAGAGATCGAAAAGACCAAATATGGACCCGAAATGGACTCGCATATCTTCATTCTCGATGCTCCGGACCTGCCCTTCGAAATCCGATCTGAAGGCAAAGAACTGTTTGTGCAAGGAAACATCACCCAATTTGAGAATGAAACAAAGGACCGACGTCGGGCCCTGCTCGGCAACATCGGTTTATGGTATCGCCACGCGCTCACGACTCAGGAGCGACAGGGGATATTCAGCCTTCACGCCGTAGCGATCTACAAACTTGTCGAGAATGAACTACTTGTTGTGGCCGGCAAAGCTGGATCAGGGAAAACGGTTTTTTTGCTTGAAGCGATTTCGCGTGGTTATCAAGTATTCAGCACTGAGATGACCTATTTTCGGATATCTACGGAGGGAGTTCGCTTTTTCCGCGGCGCACTTTACGACAATATTCGGATTGGCAGCTTTCTCTATGATTTTCCGGAGGTAGTAAACTACTTGAACCTTGATTTACCACAAGTCGAAAATCCCTGGGACCATAAAATTAGTGTTGATATGCGACAACTGACAACAGCACAGTCTGAGTTATCTAACCCGAAACTTTCATTCGTTTTTCCAAGGATTGAAACGGGCATCGAACGTCCAATTGTCAGAGACATCTCTGATCCAAAAGAAGTTGCAAGGCTCCTCTTCGCCAGCGCCTCCGAAAAGATTGGTAGTACGTTCCTGACGTATGATTCAATTCCCAGTAGAGGCCTTGATACCCCTGATCTTGCAGCAAAACGGTGGCAAGCGTTGGTGGAATTGGTTGCAGGCGAAAAATGGGATATCAAGCAAGCGAAGTCAACTCTGGCCGGACCGAATAACTGCATGGAGGAAATTGACCAATGACCGAAAAAGCATGGGAAGGTGTAATTCGCGCTCCAGAACCAGGTCGAAGCATGAAACCCCGTACCAATGGTTTCACCATGGTTTTAGACAAGGGCTTGGGTCGGAATGCCGTCCAGGATTTGATGGATACTGCCTCCGATTATATCGACTTTCTTAAGTTTTCCTTCGGAACATCGGCTTTTTACGATGAGAAAGTCGCACGGGATAAGATCCAAATCGCCACATCTGCCGGTGTGGATGTATATCCAGGTGGAACCTTCTTAGAGGTCACTGTCTGGCAAGATCGGTATTCCCAATATCTAGAGAAGGCGGATGATCTTGGTTTCACTGCGATTGAAGTGTCGGATGGAACAATGGAAATGACTTCAGCGGTTCGCGAGGATTGCGTCAAGCGCGCACTAGACGCCGGTTTCAAGGTGATTACTGAGGTAGGCAAGAAAAGCCCTGATGAGAAAATCGCCTTGGCAGAAATGCATCAATTGATCGAGCACGATATCACATTGGGCGCGTCACTTGTCATCATTGAAGCCAGAGAGGGCGGGAAAGGCGTGGGTGTTTTCGACCAAGCTGGTGCAGTGGACGAGACTGAGGTAGATGAAATCGTTGCCGGTGTGAAGGATCTCGAGAAGTTGATGTGGGAAGCGCCGATAAAGAACCAACAGCAGTACATGATCCTGCGCTTTGGGAATAACGTCAATCTTGGAAACATCCCAACGACGGATGTGCTTGCTTTAGAAGCCCTGCGCCAAGGCTTGCGAGGTGATACACTCAAACGGGCCCTAGAGAGAGGCTAGTTGTATTTTTGGGGGGATAAAATCATCGTTGAGGTAAATCAATGAATAGCGTCCATCACTTCGCTCTCCTATTTAGAAACTATCATGCTTCCAGTTATTCACTAATAACTTGTTGAGCGGAATAGCGCTTTGCGGGCTTCGTTTAGATGGCGAAGACACATTGACAATGGCAAGAGATGGGATCACACGGTTCAGAGCCGTGTGATCCATTACCACTAGCGCGGTCTGCACGGATCCTTGTAGTCGCGAACCGTGTGGTCTGCTATATCTTGGGAGCCGTGAGGTCTATGGTGGGTGCAATGTGTCTCAAATCTAGGATAGGACGGAGCTGTAAATATCCGTAGATTCAACTCGCAAGCGCAACACAGAAGAACGAAGATGAAGTATTTGTGGTGATTCTATTCAGAACCCCGTTGAACTTGCTAGTTAACTCTCCGCGTGTAGGATGATTCAAACTAATGCTCGGTGGGTTCCAAGTAGTCGAAAATCGCAAGGTCACCCTTAGAAACCCAGCCTGACGATCCAAGGCCCCTGATTTGGGATTCGAACTCACACCGCACCGTAGCCGGTGCGGCACGGTGTAACCTGAAGGTCCTAGGTTTCCCACGTTTCTCTCTGGACAGGACCCCCTCCACTATGTTCCGGGAACTACGGAATCCAAGCCCCTCACCCTTAGACGAATACACCCGAGGGGTTGTTCTATTAATGGATGAAAAAGAGTTATGGTGAGAAGCTCTTCGAGATACTAATACTGGCTTTATAGGATCGTCCGAGATCCATCCGAACGCCACCGACAATCTCCGCTCTAAAGATCTAAGACCTCCCCAGGGGGAATCAACGAAGATTCTGGAAGAAATGTGGATGGAGGGGTTTGAAAACCCAAATCAACTGTCACAGGATCTGGTTTCAATGTGCTTGGCTATAACTAATTGGACAGAGGTATTTGAGCCGCCTTTCCTTGTTTCGACTTGATGGATATACCGTACATTTCTTCCGCTTCTGGTGCAGTTCTGGTGCAGAATTCTTATAACGTCATAGAAACGATGGACAGCTTGGACATTTTTACCCCTATAGATAGGAGTGGGTAGACACCATAACTCTCTATATACAGGGGAGACGGAACTTTTCTGAACTTCTAATCCGACGGTTGTGGGTTCGAATCCTACCAGGGGCGCCTTCTATTTTTCCATACCCTATCTACGAACATCGGGTCGACATATCTGATCACATAGACCTCAGCTATCCCTCCGACTTCGGAAGTTTGCAGGACTTCCGAAGTCGTTTTTAACCCTCACCGGCAAGCGCTCGGGCGCGTTGCCAGGGTGGGAGATCCTTCTTTTCCACTACGACTTCACGGAGCTCAAATATCTGATCCCTCAAAGCAGCCGCTTTCTCGAACTCGAGCGCTTCAGCCGCGGCTTTCATTTGGCGTTCCAGTCCTTTAATCAGACGCGATAATTCATCCAAGGGCATCTGCGCCGGGGTGAAGGTTTTGTACTCGGTGGGGTGCTCGGCGATAGCATGCGCAGCCAACTGGTCGGTCAGATCGCGGATTTCTTTAATGATACTCGCCGGTTCGATGCCGTGGGTTTGGTTGAATGCGATCTGTATTGCTCGACGGCGTTCTGTTTCATCGATTGCACGACGCATCGAGTTGGTCATCCTATCAGCGTACATGATTACCTTGCCTTGCACGTGGCGGGAGGCGCGCCCGATGGTCTGGATCAGGGCTGTATCGGAACGTAAAAAACCCTCTTTGTCGGCGTCGAGAATCGCCACTAGAGAGACCTCCGGTAAGTCGAGACCTTCCCGGAGCAGGTTGATGCCAACGACCACGTCATAAACGCCCAATCGCAGATCGCGCAGGATGCTGACCCGTTCGAGGGTATCAATCTCCGAGTGTAGGTAATGGACCTTGATAGTCAACTCGAGTAGATAATCCGAGAGGTCTTCAGCCATACGCTTGGTAAGGGTGGTGACCAGGACCCGTTCACCGACGTCCACTCGACGGCGAATTTCAGTTACCAGGTCATCGATCTGGCCCTCCACTGGTCGAACCTCGACCTGGGGGTCCACTAGCCCGGTTGGTCGGATGATTTGCTCAACCACCTGGGAAGCAACACTGAGTTCATACGGTCCTGGCGTGGCCGAGGTATATATTATTTGACCAGTACGGGTTTCAAACTCATCGAATGAAAGGGGACGATTATCGAGCGCGGATGGCAAGCGAAAACCATATTCGACAAGGGTTTCTTTGCGTGAGCGGTCGCCGGCGTGCATGCCCCGTACCTGGGGGATGGTCATATGGCCCTCATCGACCACCAGCAGGTAGTCAGGAGGGAAGTAATCGATCAGCGTCCAGGGCGGGGAGCCAGCTGGTCGTTGGTCCAGGTGGCGGGAGTAGTTCTCGATCCCCGAGCAGTAGCCGACCTCATGCATCATTTCCAGGTCATATCGTGTTCGCTGCTCGAGTCGTTGGGCTTCCAACAACTTTTCCTGTGCTTTGAATATTTCTAAACGCTGGTTGAGTTCGGCTTCGATATCCGCTAAAGCAATAGTCATCTTCTCCTCATCGGTGATGAAATGCTTGGCGGGATATATACTTATCTGCTGTCGATCGACCAGCAATTCGCCGGTAAGCGGGTCGAACTCGACGATACGCTCAACCTGGTCATCTAAGAAGCTGACCCTAAGTCCATGCTCGTCGTATGCAGGCATAACTTCGAGCGTGTCACCCCGGACGCGAAACGCGCCTGGCTTCAATTCGAGATCGTTACGCTCGTAGTGGCTCTCAACTAATTGGCGCAGCACAGCGTGACGGCGATAGCGACCACCGACTTCAAGATTGATCACCACCCGACCGTACGCCTCCGGATTGCCTAGACCAAAGATGCAGGAGACTGACGCCACGACGATCACATCCCGTCGGGAAAACACCGAAGTAGTAGTCGAGAGACGCATTCGTTCGATCTCCTGGTTGATTTCGGTCTCCTTCTCAATGTAGAGGTCGTGTCGAGGGACATAAGCTTCCGGCTGGTAGTAGTCATAGTAGGACACGAAGTATTCGACCGCGTTATCCGGGAAGAAACCTTTGAACTCAGCGTAGAGTTGCGCGGCGAGCGTCTTGTTGTGAGCCAATACCAGTGTGGGGCGTTGGATACGGTCGATAACCGAGGCGATGGTGAAGGTCTTCCCGGTGCCAGTGGCGCCGAGGAGAACCTGATGTTTATCATTGCGCATTAAACCGGCGACTAGCTGCTCGATAGCTTCAGGTTGATCGCCTGTTGGTTCGAAGGGTGCATGTAGGCGAAATTCAGCCATCAGGTCTCCGTATGATAATCGAACAAATGGGCTGATATTGTATCACGGAATAGTATTAGTTCAGGCAACACGCCCTGGGGAATCCCGACCGTTCTAATAATGGAAATTAGCTAATGCCTTCCTTGGGGTTAGTCTTCTCAAGGTATTGAGACAACGATCTAACTATGATAAGTAAGCAGGATGTGGAAAGAGGAGATCAATCGACTACGAAGATTGGGTTACTGAAGATCCACCCACGCTTTTTACCTTTAAAGAATAGATAAGCCTCAACTCGGTAAGCACCACAATCAGTAACAGTAAAAACCGCTGCCTCGCTATCCTCCCATGTTCGGATCTGTGTACCATCTCGTAAAAGCCGAATCTCGGCTCGACTCGGAAGCTTCACCTGGAGTGTAACTCCATAACGGGCTCTGATCCTTTCCCCCATGATCACCCGGTCTCCATCCCCCTGAGCACTGAAACGAAAGCCGCGTGTCGGAGCCGGTAGGTCGTAGCCGACAAAGCACCGGCCATGTCCCAAGCTATGGAATAATCGTCTGCGGTCGTCCTCCACGTTCCCGTTCAACGGCTCGTTGGTTAAGATATGGGTGTTGACGGCTCTGAAAAGCCACTCGTATGGGAGGATGACCCGCTTCAACAAGCCCTTGTGGATGGGTGTGGCATGAGCGTCAGCGCCGCCGATCGCTACTACTCGTTCTCCGGATGCCAGCATTCGATCCCAACGCTCAAGAACCTCCGGGAACGGTCCTTCAGCGCTGAGGGCGGGATTGTAAGCATAGAAGATTGCTGCGGGGATGGATTTGATGTGGGACTTCATCTCGGACATGAAGTTCCAAATTTCTATACCGGTGTAATCATGTACTTCCCAATCCACCCACGAAAGGTCAGTTTCGTTGATGATGGGAGCAGCCGGGTCGCGTGGGTGAGCTAAAAAAGACAAGCCTCCCGCCTTGTTTACCGCATCGATCAAGCGCTGGGGTTCAGGGGCTAAGGGAGCAAATTCCTGATGGGTTTCATAGGTAAGAAGATGATTCTTTTGAGGTTCCCGGGCTTGATCGTGGATCTCCTCCCCGGTAAGGAGCAGCACTCGTCGATCTCCAGCGTACCGGTATCCATCCAGGCCGTCCACCCAGATGTTATGGTCGGTAACAACCACGAAATCAAGGCCAGCCTTAAGGGCAGCCAGGGCGATTTGGTCGTGGCTTCCAAAACCGTCTGAGTAGGGTGAATGCACGTGTAGATTGCCGGCGTATTCGTAGATCAAGTAGATTCTCCTTGGGAAAGGGCCGGCGGTGGTGTTTCAAATGTTTCAAGTTGCTGTTTCGTTTTGACGATTGCGTCCTGCGTCGCTAGGGGTGATTAGATGTGCTCCGGTTTGGGCACAAACGCCAATGAGCTGTTGTCGTTGGGCGGATGAGAGCGGCGCCAGGTGGGTGACGACCATTTGCACGCGTTCATCCATTAGACCACTAAGCATTTGTTGCCACGCGGGACCTGCAGGGTGTTTGTCGACGAGCAGGGTCAGTTTGCTCTCATCGAATGGTCCAATCAACCCCTCCAACTCCCGCTTGAAATCGTTGTCAAATTCCAGCCAGCGAAAAACTGGTCCAATCTCGGGCATATCAAGCGGGTGTTGCTCGATGAGATATACCACGATTGGCTGTAGAGAAGTCGTTTCAGTCAATCGAGATTCCCTTTTATTTAGCGGTTATCCAGACCAAAGCATAACATAACGTAAAGGTAGTGGCAATGAACCTAGAGTAGTACAGGTGTCCTTCTATTAAGCAACTTCAATAATTACGCTCATCCACTGATCGTTTCCAAAGTCCAGGAAAAGAAAAACCTTTTTACGACTGCATAATAGTAATTAATCTTATTCAAGCGTCGAGAAAAATGGATCAACCGTCAGCAGGAAGGGGAGTATATGTGAAGTGTGGGTTTTACATCAATCCAACATGTACCATTCCCATCCTTACGGATAAGTGTTACTTGCTTATACTGGCTGGATATCGTCCTCAGCCAATGGGTACTACTACTTATGGAAAGTATTTCGTCGTGGATGGTATAATGATCTGTGCTGTGAGATTTTAGTCAAGGGGCCGTAATGGATAACGCCAGTCGTCGTTTTCTTACTCATATAAGAGAAGAACGG
>Ga0209986_10000375_pt1 | contig 42768 bp, 45 predicted proteins | sample BlataG_FD_183168 | JGI IMG/M metagenome (GOLD analysis project Ga0209986, IMG submission 183168) | Deep subsurface microbial communities from Black Sea to uncover new lineages of life (NeLLi) - Black_00105 metaG (SPAdes) (version 2) | ecosystem: Environmental > Aquatic > Marine > Oceanic >... | reverse complement strand
CGGTGCTTCAGTGGAAGCGGAAAGAAGCTTCGGGCCAGGAAGATTCGTGGGAACGTGCAGATACGCTGTTGCAAGCTCTTGGCAGGGTAGAACGCGTAGAGGTCACGTTTGGTAATGAAACAAAGACGTGGTACCTCAATGTAACGAAGGCGATAACGGATACTTTGAAGGAAATTGACAGGAGTGATTTACTTAAAGAGGAAACACGCCTCGTAAATTCACTGAAAATGTAGGTGGCACATTTTTTCTAAACAGGTACAGAGTTAACTCATGCCCAGGCAAAAGAAATAACTGAACTCCAATTGGATAAAGTTCAGTGACATATAATTCAGCGTGTTCGGTGGGAACTTTCGGTCTCATTGTTATGCCCTCGCGTGGTCATAGAACTAAGCATTTCTGGATATTTTAGTCAGGAACCTACGCTATCCTTTTCTTTTTCTCTCAAAAACTCTTTAAATTTAAGTTCAAGCTCTGGAATTTTTCTTTTGATTAATTCGATCATTTCCTCATCTTCCTCTGCATTCATTCCTCTATCGTATTGAGCGTGAATAAAACTGCCAACAATAGAGTCCAATACACCAGCCGTATAACTCAACAAAGTTTCAAGCTTTGGTTCTATCCCTATTTTCTCTAGAAAAATCATTCCTGCTTCTGCTATTTCATCAAAGTTCAAAAGACAGTCATTAATCCCTTCTTCTAACCTCTCTTTAACTTCGTTTGGAAGTGTCATGTTTCTGATTATATCTTTACTTTTTACTTAAGAAGACATGAAGGTGAAAACCAAAACGAATATAAGTGTGCCGAGCAATTGAAAAACAAGTAAAAGTTACAGATTGAAAATAATATCTGAGGATTGTTTTTATATCGCTTTCAACATCTCCCTTACCACGTCCACGTTCGCATCCACCTCTTTTGGCGCTTCGCATATCTTTATCACACGTTCCGGATCCTTCAATAGATGTCCGGTAGTTATGCATACAATCCTCTCATCCCTTTCGATTTTCCCCATCTCAACTAACTTCCTCAACCCTGCGATAGAAGCCGCACTTGCAGGCTCCACACCTATCCCTTCCAGTCTTGCCAGCATAAGCTGCGCCTCCGTTATCTCATCGTCAGTCACCGATTCCGCAACTCCACCTGAGTCTCTAATAGCGTGCAACGCCTTTGCTGCATTCACCGGATTCCCTATTCTTATCGCCGATGCAATCGTTTCCGGTTTATCTTCCGGTATTATCTCCGGTTTGCCTTCTTTAAAAGCGTCCACTATTGGTTTCGCACCCTCTGCTTGAATGCCCGTCATCTTCGGAATGTCATCTGTGATACCCAACGTCTTCAACTCCGAGAAACCTTTAAAAATCGCACTTATGTTCCCGGCATTCCCGACCGGCAGAATAACCCTGTCCGGAACTTCCCAGTCGAGTTTTTCCGTAACTTCAAATGCTATTGTCTTCTGACCTTCCAACCGGTACGGATTCACGGAATTCAACAAGTAAAGCTTCTCTTCCTCGCATAACACGCGAACGACTCGTAAAGCATCGTCGAAATTACCTTTTAGCGAGAATACCTTTGCACCGTGCATCATCGCCTGTGCTACTTTCCCTAACGCTACTTTACCCTTTGGCAGCAGGACGTAGCAAGGAATACCGGCTTTTGCCGCAAAAATCGCAAGCGATGCGGAAGTATTACCCGTAGATGCACATGCCACGCCTTTCACACCCAATTCCACCGCTTTCGTTACTCCTACGGTCATTCCCCGGTCTTTAAACGAACCGGAAGGGTTCAGTCCTTCGTGTTTCACCCATAAATCATCAATGCCGATGGATTTTGCAAGTCTATCACACCTGTACAGAGGCGTATTCCCCTCATTTATCGTTATAGGCTTTGTTTCTTGTTCATCGAAAGGCAATAAAACACGATATTTCCACACGCCCTCTCCTTTCGCTTTAACCACTCGTTCCGCATCTATTTCCGAATAATCGTATTTTATATCCAGCAAACCATCGCACTTTCTGCACGTATATACTACGTCTTCCCTGGAGAAGCGTGCACCGCATCTTATGCATTTCACTTCGTATTCTCGCATGGTAAAATCCTATAATATCCCCCGTGTTAATAAAGATGTCAACCGGGTTGCTGGTGCCGTCTTCCGTATAAAACTGACCGCCTTCTCCATTTTCACGCCGTAACGCCAACCTTCCTCAGCATCGCCTCTATCTGCGCAGACGTGAATTGCTTTTGTGTCATCGCACCGACTGGGCATTCGGGAATGCAAGCGCCACAACCTTTACAGAGCGCGGGGTTCACATTCGATTTCCTCGTTCTTAACACGAGTTCCTCAAACTCCATCGTCTCTTCTTTTACCTCTATCGCTCCAAAGGGACAAACCTCTTCGCAAGAACCACAGCCGATGCAAACTGCTTCGTTCACTTCCGCGATTATCGGCTCCACTTCTATAAAGTCCCGGGATAAGATACTGCAAACCCGCGATGCCGCTGCCGATGCCTGTGCAACGCTATCCGGAATGTCTTTTGGCGCTTGACTGCATCCCGCAATGAAAATACCATCGGTAAGCGTATCCACCGGTCGAAGTTTGGGATGCGCCTCAAGGAAGAATTTATCTCCACTTTGCATTATCTTCAACTTTCTCACCATATCAAGGACGTCCTTCCGGGGAACGATCCCGGTTGCGAGCACTACGAGGTCTGCTTCCTTCTCCACGGTGCCACCTTCACTTATCGTCTTCACTTTCAATTTCCCATTTGCTTCCTTTTCTACTTTTATCGCATCTGCCAACTCTCTTCTTATGTAATTCACGCCTTCTTCCTTCACTCGCCAGTAGAATTCCTCAAATCCTTTACCAAACGCTCGAACGTCCGTATAGAACACTGTTACATTTGCATCCGGAATATGCTCCGTCACCAAATGCGCCTGTTTCGCTATATACATGCAGCAGACCCTGGAGCAATATTCATTCCCTTTTCCGCCTTCTACCTCTTTCTCCCTCGAGCCCACACAGCTTATGAAAACCACCTCTTTCGGCTCCTTACCATTTATTTCTATCTTCCCAAATGTCGGACCCGAAGCGTTGCAAAGTCTCTCGAATTCCAAACCCGTTATCACTTCGTCATACTCATACCCGTAATTCGGCTCTAAAGAAGCGTCAAACAAATCATAACCCGTCGCCACAACGATTGCCCCTACCTCTAACTCTATTTCCTCATCCTTATCTTCAAAATTTATTGCTCCCGGCTCACATACTACTTCGCACAGTCCACATTTCATACATTTTGCACGTTCAAGCGTATATACTAAAGGAACGGCTTGTGGGAACGGGACATAAGCCGATTTTCTCGCTCCTAAATCCATGTCAAACTCATTAGAAATTATCACGGGACACACCTTCGCACAGTCTCCACATCCCGTGCACTTTTCTTCATCTACATACCTTGCTTTCTTCCTCACCACCACCCTGAAATTCCCTATGTAGCCATCTACGGTCTCGACCCCCGCATAAGTAATCAGCTCGATGTTCTTATGGCGAGCCACGTCCACCATCTTCGGTGTGAGCACGCAGGCAGAGCAATCTAAGGTAGGGAAAGTTTTATCAAGTTGTGCCATGTGCCCCCCGATTGACGGCTCCCTTTCTACCAAATACACCTGAAAACCTGCATCTGCAATATCCATTGCACTTTGAATCCCCGCTATCCCTCCGCCTATTACCAATGCAGAAGGCGTTACACCTACGCGCATCGGCTCTAAAGCTTCTAATAAAGATGCTTTTGCAACTGCACTCGCCACCAGTTCCTTTGCTTTCTCTGTTGCCTTTTCCCTGTCCAAATGAACCCAACTGCATTGCTCTCTTATATTTGCCATTTCCATGCAATAGGCATTCAATCCCGCTTCCTCACACGTTTTTCTGAAAGTAGGCTCGTGCATTCTCGGCGAGCAAGAAGCAACAACCACTCTATCCAGCCTCGCATCCAAAATGTCTTTTTTTATCGTCTCCTGGCCAGGGTCAGAGCACATATAAACGTAATCTCGTGATATAGCAACGTCAGGTAGATTCTTCGCAAACTTCACTACTTCCTTCACGTCCACCGTTGCTGCTACGTTCGTTCCACAATGGCATATATAAACGCCTATTTTCATGTTCTATCCTTAACCTTCGCCTTTTTAAACCGCACTATCTTACTGATTTCCTCTTTATTGACCTCGCCTATGGCGAATTCAATCATATCCAGAAGCTGCTCTCCCCTCTCAGACCTGACGATTACGGTGCTATACCCCTCGGCACTGCCTACCGACCCGACAGAAACATCCGCAAGCCTCGCGGTAACGTCATCGCAATAGTGACAACTGCCCCGCACCATCTCTTCCAGATTGGCTATTTTTGTTTTATAACGCTTCTCATTCACCGTAACCACACATTCACCCTTTGCTATCTGTATTTTACTCGCCGAGGAAGGGTCAATTCTCAATAACTCTTTCGTCTTGCTTACGAACTTATCGTGGTAAAAACTCTCGAAACAGAAAAGTCCAATGGCGGTAATCTCTACCTGTGGGACTTCCTTTAGCAAAACAGACTGTATTTTCCGAACTGCTCTTATCTCGCAGGGTGTCCCGACAATCGCAATTCTTCTTTTTCCGCTTTTCACCGCTTCCCCTATCTTCGATACCATGGGGCATTGCACATACTTTGTCCCCTTTGCTTTTTTTATCTCCTCTACGTCCTCGGCTATCTCTGGAACGGCATTACAGCCTTCTATCCGTTCTGCCACGATAACGCAATCAAATAGCCCTTTTTCCACGCCTGCGACCAGCATAGAAGTAACTACCCCGCCATCCTGCCCTTCTATTTGTGTTTTTCCGGCAATTAACTTCTTGTAGATGCCCAGACGCTCATCTCTCATGCCTTCAGAATCCAAAAACTTCCTCTCTAAGCCCTCTATATCCGTTTCCGTCATCGGGCACACATCATAGCAAGTCCCATTCTCGCTGCACTTCAGCACTCCTTCTTTATCGAGCGAACACTCTTCTTTTAATATTGGGGACTCAGGTCCAAGTTCGAGATGCTCACAGAAGGAAACGCAAGCTCCACAGTACGAACACAGATTCTTCTCGATTATCTCTGCCTTTAGTCCTTCAAATCCTTTGCTACTCCCTTTTAACACTTTTAACCCCCCCTCAGCTTAACAAACTATCCATCTGTGCAAATATCTGCTCGTCTTTGAAGTGCACCATTGAAATTGCCCCGGATGGACATGCAGACCCGCAGGAACCACATCCTTTGCATATCACTTCATTCACACGCATCACACCCGCTTCGAGGGAAAGAGCCCCGAAAGGGCAGATTTCTTCACACGTTCTACACCCCACGCAAACGTCTTCATTTATAATTGCCACAAGCGGTTCTATCTCCACTTCGCCCATCATTAAAGGTATCGAAGCTCTGATTGCCGCGCCAACCGCCTGTGCAACGCTATCAGGAATGTCTTTTGGTGATTGACAGCATCCGGCGATGAAAATACCATCGGTGAACGTATCTAAGGGACGGAGCTTGGGATGCGCCTCTAAGAAAAAACCATCTGCACTCCTCGATATTTTCAATAGTTTCGCAAGTTCATCTGCGTCCTTTCTTGCCACGATTGCATTAGCCATGACCACCAAATCCGCTTCTATTTCCACCTCCTCGCCTTCGCTTATCGTTCTTACCACTACTTTATCATCCCCTTCGCTCCTTTTTATCACCTCCAGTGGGCTCTCAAGCTCTTTTCTTATGTATTCCACTCCCTCCGCCCTCGCTCTATTATAAAACTCCTCGAACCCTTTTCCATACGCTCTTACGTCATTGTATATTACTTTCACGCTCGAATCGTGAATTTTATCTCTTACCAGATGCGCCTGTTTCGCCATATACATGCAGCACACACGAGAGCAGTATTCATGTTCTCCTTTCTCATGAGAACGAGAACCCACACAACAGAGAAAAACCACTTCTTTCGGCTCCTTTCCGTTTATTAGAATCTTCCCACCTGTGGGTCCCGAAGCAACCGAAAGCCTTTCAAATTCCAATCCGGTTACAACCTCATCGTATTTATAGCCATACGCCGGTTTTTCTGATAGGTCAAGTAACTCGTATCCAGTTGCAACCACAATCGTCCCTACTTCTATTTCTATCTCTTCCTCTTTCTGCTCGAAATCAATCGCATCTGCCAGGCACGCTTCTTTACACGCTGGATATTTCCCACATTTTCCTTTCGTTATATATAGACAGCTATTTGCATCTACGGTGTATATCAGGGGAACTGCCTGTGGAAAAGGAACGTATATCGCAGCCCGTTTCGCTAATCCTTCGTCAAATTCATTTGCCACTCTTCCACGAAGCAGACACGCATTTGCACATTCACCACAGCCCGTGCATTTATCCTCATCCACGTAACGAGGTCTCTTCCTTATCTTCACCTTATAGTTCCCTATGAATCCATTTACTTCTTTTACCTCCGAATACGTGAGCAACTGGACATTCTTGTGTCTTTCCACTTCCACCATCTTCGGCGTGAGAATGCAGGCAGCGCAATCCAGGGTCGGGAACGTCTTATCGAGTTGAGCCAGGTGTCCGCCAATAGAAGGCTCCTTCTCCACTAAATACGTTTCAAATCCTTTATCCGCAATCTCCAAAGCGGCATAGATTCCTGCTACGCCACCTCCTATCACCAGTGCTCCTGGTATAACACCGACTTTTTTTTTCGCTAAAGGCTCTAACAATGCCGCTTTACTGACCGCCGAAGCCACCAAATCTTTTGCCTTCTCCGTCGCTTCTTCGCCAGAATGAACCCAGGCACACTGTTCTCTTATGTTCGCCATCTCAAAACAATATGGATTCAAACCCGCATCTTCACATGCATTTCTGAATGTAGGCTCGTGCATCCTCGGAGAGCAGGAGGCAACAACCACTCTGTTCAGTCCCAGCTCCTTTATATCACTCTTTATCAACTCCTGACCCGGGTCCGAGCACATATACTGGTAATCTCTCGCAATGACTACGCAAGGTAACCCATTTGCAAACTCCACGACCTCTTTAACCTTCACCGTCGCTGCTATGTTCACACCGCAATGGCAGATATAAACGCCTATGCGCGGAGTTTCTATATTTGTGCTATTCACCATGTCCTCTTTTTATATATGATATTTGACGTATTTTATATAAAAATCCCCCCACTCCACAATGAATGAAGTTGCAGGGCATCCATTTGATTTGATGCTTTAGGGCATAACAATTCATAAGAGAAATCTTAGCCTTTCCAGGTGAATCACGGGCATGTCTTTTCCATTGCAATACCAAAATAGAGGACAATCATCCGTCAAAAGCAATTTCTTTCTTTCTGTAATACCAATAAGCGCTGTATCGGTTATTTTTATCATAATTAAACCTCCTGAGATCGCGTATTCTATAAAATCCAATTAAGTAGAGCAGTAGAGGTCCAGTATCAATGACGATTTCTTTAAACCTGAAGATATTTTCATTCATTCTCTCTTTTTACTTCTCTCAGCTCACCTTTTGTATCTACTTTAACCATGTATCTGCGTTTTTTTGTAGAAAACAATTCTTCTTTCACTTCGCACCTTACTACGAAGACACCTTCTTTCTCCATAGCCCCAATTACATCAAATCCAATCCAATTTATGGGTGGAACATCAGCCGAGCTGATAAAGTCCTCTTCACCCGTCATTTTACTGAAATAACTCCTTACAATTTCAATTGCCTTATCCATATTGATTTCTGACATGTATCTTATTTTGTTTTCTTATATCTTAAATATTTACTATTTCTATCAATAAATACCTGAAAAAGCCCTTTGCACTTTACGTCTCACATTGTCGCAATGCCTCTTCCTTTATCTTCCTCGCTCGCTTCTCCCCAACGCCAGGAACTCTTTCCAACTGCGCTACATCGGCTTTTGCCACTTCTCCCGGATTCCTGAACCCTGCCGAATACAATCCCCTTGCGATTACTCTGCCAACTCCTTTTATGGACACCAATCTGAGCACCTCAGTTTTAACTCCCTGCCTTATCCTATCCTTTAACACGTTTAGCCTCGCATACATATTCTCATCCCGAAGATACTCTGCCATCCTCGACGCTGCATAACACATCCATCCCAGAACGTAGATATTGTTGTGAATCTCACCCGGATATATTCCAAACTTCTCCTTCATCTCCGGATACGTGATCTCATCTATCCATGCATGTGCGACGATAGCACTACCCAACGCATACTCGCCGCCATACAGCCATTCGAGATTGTCGCTAAGGATGCTTGCTATTCCCATCGCTTCTTTTACCTTCAATGGAACTACTTCATCACATTTGCATAACAGGAGCAAGAGGTCAAAATCCGATATTTTCGCTCGCATCTCCACGTCACCCAGAATTTTTATGCCACTTCTCAGCTCTAATGCTGACTTTGTGGACAGGTACAGCCTTGAAGAAAGCGACCCAAAATCCGTAGCTTTTATTTCTTCTTTTTCACCATCCATTGTCATGGTTATGAACCCGTCCTCCGATAGCTGCAGCAGTATGTCGTCCATTTCTTCTTTCAGGAGTGCCATTTCGTCTCGGTTTTGATACGCATAGAAAGTGCTGTCGAGGAATTCGAGGATTTCGTCCATGCGATGCGCACCACCAACAATGGTTGCAAGAACCTGTTCTGTCAGTGCTTCCGCCGAAAACTGAGATTCTATCCGTTCTAATTCGCCATTTATGTAGAACTCTTCTATTTCCTCGAACTCATCCTCACTCCTCGCCACTATCAGCCCGATTCCATACTCGTCGTGTTCCGGTCTTCCTGCACGACCAAATACCTGCTTCACCCAACACACCGGCATCGGCTCATTTCCCCTGCCAAGCGTGAAAAACTTATAATTCCGGATTAAAACCATTCTTGCAGGTAAAGAGACGCCCATTGCCAACGTTGGCGTGCAGCATATCACTTTTAATACCCGCGCTCTGAAACTCTCTTCCATCGCTCTCCTCTGCTCCGGGTGCAGCCACGAGTTATGGTAAGCAACGCCACACCTGACCATGTCGCCGAGGTCGTCCACACCGATGTCAACCGTATCCGCGAGCTTGTCCAACTCCTTATTCGCCATTTTCAATTGCGCTGCGATTTTTCTTGCAAAAGATGCCGAACCGCGTTTCGTATTTACAAAAACAAGAACTTGCGAACCTTCGTTTACCTCTTCTATCACTCGCTCTATTATCTTTCTGTCGTCCTCAGCAAGGAACACTCCCTCTTTTAACGGCACCGGTCGCCATTCGGATTGTATCAAAGAAGCATGCAGCCAGTTTCCAAACTCCGCCGCATTTGGGATCGTTGCAGATAAAGCAATGATTCTCGCAGAAGGATTAAAACTCATGAACCGCGCCATTGCACCTTCTAACCTCGGTCCCCTTTTCTCGTCTCCCAGCACGTGTACCTCATCCACGACCACAACCGAACACTTTCTTAGCCAGGACGGCTTTATCCTCGTGAGTGAGTCCAACTTTTCCAGCGTTAGTATTATAACATCGTATCTTTCAAGATATCGCGAAGAACTTTCGTAATCACCCGTGGATATGCCTATTTTTGCAACAGAGCTGAACTTATCCTTAAAATTCTGATATTTCTCGTATGCTAATGCGTTTAGAGGGACGACATAAAGGCATTTCCCCGAAGCGGTTAAAATCGATTTCAACATCACCAATTCCGCTAACAGCGTTTTCCCACTCGCCGTTGGTGAAGCGATGACGAAATTTTTATTCGCAGCAGCGAGAATTCCGGCTCTTATCGCCTCCTCTTGCGGTGGATACAATTCTTTAATATCGCTATCGCCGAAAATGGATTCCAGTCCTTTTTCCAGATTTAAGTCCGATAACTTCATTTTCGATATGCCAAAGCCCCTTAAAATATAATTACAATAAATATATATCCACATCTTTTTTATTTTAATTTCAAGAAGAAACGAAAGATGGCGAGGAAGCAAAAGAGAAAGAAGGGGAAGAAAACAAAATCCGCAGGCAGGTTTGGCGCGAGATACGGGCGGAAAATAAGAAAAGCCGTTGCTGCGATAGAAGAGAAGACAAGAGCCGTGCATAAGTGCCCGAAATGTGAAAGAAAGTCAGTGAGCAGGATAGGCACGGGTATATGGAAATGTTCAAAATGTGGTTTCACCTTCAGTGGTGGAACATATATCCCACAAACCCCGGTGGGCATAACAGCACAGAGGGCGATAAAGAGGCTGGTAGAAAGAGGAATGGATATGGGAGCAGGTATAGAAAGAGAAGAAGAGCAGGAGGCAGAAGCGGAGGAGTGAGGTGAAAAAAAGAGCATGGGATATTATTGCCTGAGGTGTAAAAGGATTGTAGAGCTAACTACGGGCTATCAAGGGGTAAGGTGCCCATACTGCGGATATAGAGCATTGAAAAAGGAGAGACCGGAAGTGGTGGTGAAAAAAGTAAAGACTGAATGAAAGTAGAAATAAAGGAACGAGGGAAAGAAGAAGTAAAATTTGTGATTGAAGGTGTGAAAGTGCGGTTTGCAAATGCACTTAGGAGAGCAATGATTACAGAAGTGCCAAAGTTTGCAATTGATGAAGTTAACATTCGCAAGAATACGTCTTTATTATACGACGAGCAGTTAGCGTTTCGTTTGGCTTTGATTCCTTTGAAGACTGACCTTCGTGCTTGTAGTGCGGGTGACGTGGTTTCTCTGACTTTAGAAGCGATAGGCCCGGAAAGAGCGGGCTACACGGTGGTTTATTCCAAGGAACTCATCTCATCGGACCCCGAAGTGGAAGCGGCGTTTGAAGATATACCGGTAGTGAAGCTGATTTCAACGGAAAGAGAAGTTAGGGGTATAAGAACGGTTGCGAGGCAAGGGGTTTCTTTAGATGCGATAGCAAGGCAGGGCAGAGGGAAAGAGCATGCGAAATGGCAGCCTGTTACCGTTTGCAGCTACGAAGAGCTGTCAGGCGAAGATAAGAACGGTTTACTTTTCTCCGTTGAGAGTGATGGTGCTTTGCCGGTAGATGACATAGTAGTGGAAGCTGCGAGGATAATGCGTGAGAAGTGCGAGAGCGTAGTGGAGGAGCTAACAAGCGTGGAAAAAATCCAAATCACAAGCACCAAATCCCAAACAAATTCAAATGACCAAAAACCAAAATTCAAAACAGTATCAAAATGAGTTTATAATTTTGTATTTGGTGCTTGGTATTTATTTGTAATTTGGTGCTTGGTGCTTGGAATTTTTACTGAGTTATATGAATACAAACAGGAAATTGACGTAGAGGATAGAAATAACGAAACCTGCGGTGATGAAGAGCATAAATGGTAAATCAGGTGTAACCCAAACTTCTTCGTCAAGCTTACCCGCAGCGGCGTAACTTTTTAGTTTTTCTATTTCCTCTTCGTCTATTCCCACACCGCCGAAAAGAAACTTTTTTTCTATGTCGCCGCCCTCTTTCTCCGCATACGAATGAACTAATCTTGTATGCTTCACCCCGGTGAGTTCATCAATACGCAATAGATAACCAATGAACATGTATCCGAGATTTTTTCTGAGTCCCTTGTGGCGTAAGCATAAATTCGGCAAATTATAAAAAAATAGGGCGAGCGAAACGATTAAAGTAACGATGGTGGCGTTCAAAAGCGTGGAGATTGCAAAAGGGAAAGGTATGAATCCGGCGTTCAAGGACAAGGATAAAGGAATAGGGAAGTGAAGAGAAAAGAAGTGAAAATCAGGATGCGTGGGAATGAGCAAGGAAATACAGATAAGCGATTTCGCATCGGCACCGCCAAAGAGCTGTAATCTAAAGAAGAGATAAGATAGTGCAAAAGTGAAAAGGAGAGAGAAAAAGAAGGAGAAGAGGAAAGGTATGCGGTAGATGAAAAGGTTATACGAGGCAAAAGGAATTGCTACGACAATCATGAGTAGCCAAAGCCAGTTTGTTACGCTTCTGCTCTTTATATCCAGCCAGGAAGCATAAATCAGGCAGGAAAAGCAAAATACCATACTGATGACATCTGACTCGACCATCTCTTATCACCAAATATTATATTTTCATAGTTTATATGTTTTCCAGTGGAAATGATACCCAAAACTTTATAAAGGGTAGATTTCTACTAACTATTCCATTGTGCTACATAAAAATATAACTTAAAGATGCGGGGGATAAAATAAAATGGGGTTCGGTGCCGGGTATTCAAACTCGATGTCAAGGCAGATATGGATTTTGCACGTGGATGACGAACCGGCGGATTTGGAGATAACGAGAATATTATTGCAAAGGGAAGGGAAAGATAATTTTGAAATCACCAGTGTGCTTTCCGCGGAAAAGGCGCTGGAAAAACTTGAAAATGAGTATTTTGACGTCGTTATTGCAGATTATAAGCTGCCGGGGATGGATGGAATAGAACTTTTGGACACGTTGAGGAAAAGCGTAAAATATGCGGGTATGCCTTTCATTCTATTCACCGGTAATGGTGGCGCGGAAGTTGAGAGGGAAGTTTTGAACAGGGGCGGGGACAGGTACATTATAAAGAATGGAGATGCGGCAAAGCAGTGCAATAAATTGGCACGTGCTGTACGGGAGTTAATGATAAAGAAGGGTAAAATGAAGGCGGAGGAACCGATGGAAACAGATAAAAAACCTTCAAGAGTAGTTGCCTGGTGTTCTCGGCATTTAGCATTGTAATCAGGCATTCCCGGAAGGAAAGTTTAATATTTCACTTCACTGCCGGTATTATTTGCGTTAGAGTAACTCACCAAAGCCCGTATATGCCTCTCGCCGAAAAAATCGTTCGTCAAACCAGCGAGTTCTTTCGCTCGTTTCTCTCCTTCTACTATTGCATACGCTGCAGGACCAAAAGAGGACATGCCATGCCCTAACGCATCATGGGTATCGAAGAAGTTGAAAAGCGCCTTTATTATATCATGCTGAAGCTCTACCTCGATTTTCTTGAACCCCGCCTCCTGCAACGTGGTTAAACTTTCGGCAAAAGTAGCTATGTCTTTCTCAAGCACTGAGGGCAGCGTTCGCATAAGCACTATCCTGCATATTCGTTCCACTTCTGCTCTTTTTATCGGGCAATACCGTTTGAAAACTTCTATCTCCTCAAGTCCATGTGCGCCTCTCTTTACCATAGGTATCGCAAGGACAAAGAACCAATCTCCGGGTAGAGCGTGCTGAAAGAGAACCGGCGGCGGAGAAACGTTCGATGCGGAAGAAGGAAGGAAACTCGTTTTTATTGTTTCGTTCTCCATTCCTTTCGCGGTCTCATCCTTGCGAAACACATGACCCGCGTCTAAGATGAAACCGCCTTTATCAAAAGCAGCCGTGCCGACACCGGAAGTGCCGCCTCTACCCACCAGTTTTGCTAATTCCACCGCATCGTAGTTCCTGTTTTCCAGCACGCTTATCGCTTTTGCCACACTTAACGACAGTTGTGTCCGGGAGCCCAAGCCCACGTGCGATGGCAACTTATTCAATACCTTTACACGGTAATTACCCTTTAGCGCAGGCTCTATTCTACTTCTTATCCGTTCCAACACGGGAACAACTTCTTTTGGATTCTCTTGCTTCTCAACCTCTTTATCGACTGCCGATACCTCTATTTTCAAAGCGGGCTCATTTAATGCCACCCCTATTCCTCCGTCCACTCGTCCAAGCTCACCGTTCAGGTCTATAAGTGAGAAGTGGAGTCTGCTCGGCGAAGTTATAATAACGCTCATCGTAACTATTTATGCCAATTTTTTATTTCTCTTCAATACCTGCCCTGTTTTCATTATAGTCAAAGCAGATTTTAAACTCCGATAAAAGGTCTTTAAAGCCTATGATTAATGGAATGTCATCAGTGGGCATTAAAAAGCTAAGAACTCTGTATCTTTTTGTTATGTTATCTCTATCGAGTAGGGCAAAACTAACCTCCCCCACATCAACATCTAATTTACACTCTGGTTTAGGAACCAAACCCCTGGTATAATGCTCAGCCAATTTATTAACAGGTAAGTCATACCAGATTCTTTTCGGTATTAGCGAAGTATGGGCACCGGTATCAATGAGAGCAGGATACGGTAGAGTCCATCCCTTCTCTTTTTTGAAAGATGTCCAACACCACAACCTTATGATAAGTCCCCTACCCACAATTTTATCTTCCAATTCTTTATCAATAAAGCAATCGAAAAATGCCGATATTACGACCATTTTAATAAATGTGTGTGCCTGACTCTACAAACATTACTGCAGGGTCTCTACCTGTTTTCTTTTTTGCTACTTCCTCAACCTTCCCCAAGTCCTTACCCGCTGCTACAACCTCCCTGTTCACTATGGCTATCCATTCATCCCGATACTTTTCTAACAATTTCGTATGATACCTGAACCCCCACTCTTGATCATCCCAAAATCCCTCAGGAACTTTTATCTTTCCCATTTCTACCACTCCTCGACTTGTTCTCCTTTTATCCTTACTTTTAATGTATATGACTTATTTATATTAAAAGGTATGGATGAAGCATGAATCTATTTGTTTATCTAAACGTTAATATAGCCAAATGCTCCAAAAAGAAGAAGACCAGATAAGGACTGCCATAGCTATAATAAAAAGCGGTGGCACGGTAGTTTACCCTACGGAAACGGTATATGGGTTAGGAGCCGATGCGTTCTCTGAAGAAGCAGTGCGGGCGGTATATGAACTAAAAAGGAGAGATTTATCACAACCTATCTCCATTGCGGTTTCCTCCTTCGAGATGCTGCACAAAGTTGCGTATGTAGATTCGGAATACGTAGAAATCATAACCGAGTTGCTACCGGGACCTGTTACGGTGTTGTTGAGGAAAAAAGAAGTTGTGCCTGACGTCTTAACCGCTACATCTGACGTAGTTGGAGTGCGATTTCCGGATAATGCAATAGCAACAGGTATAATAGAGGAAACGGGACCTATAACCGCGACAAGTGCGAATGTCTCAGGTAGAAATTCACCGACCTGCGTAGAAGAAGTGGAAATAAAAGCGGGTATTATTATAAATGGAGGTAAGTGTAAATATAGTATGCCGTCCACGGTGGTGGATATGGTGACGGCGAATAAGGATAAGGCGAAGATAAAAATAGAGATAAAAAGAAGAGGAGCATGCTATGATAGAGTATTGCACGTCCTGCGGAGTAAATCTGCTGGAAAAGGGGTTCACGGTCTTCCCATGCCCTAACTGCGGAAAGGTCGAGATAGGAAGATGTGCGAAGTGCCGGAAGCAAAGTAATTTATACAAGTGTGAGGAATGTGGTTTTGTAGGTTCGTGAAAAATGAGATGGCAAGGTAGGTCGAGGCGGAAATATACCGGGGGGAGAGTTTACTTTCACCGTAGGAAGAGGAAGCATGAGGCGGGAAGACCAGCGGCAGAGACTACTGTTGGAGCGACACGAAGGAAAAAAATCAGAACGAGCGGTGGTAGCGAGAAGATGCGGTTGCTCAGATGCGAATTTGCAAATGTCGCGGACCCAAAAAGCGGAACCACGAGAACGGCTAAGATAATAACGGTGAAAAACAATCCTGCGAATCCCTTCTTCGCAAGGCGAAATATAACGACAAAAGGCGCGGTGATAGAGACTGAAATTGGCGATGCCGTGGTAACAAGCAGACCCGGTCAGGATGGGATTGTGAATGCGAAGTTAGTCTGACGGTTTTAAAAATGTCCGGGATAGCACGAGAAAGGTGGGTTCAAGGAGTTGAAGCGACAGAGGGAATAGAGATAGAATTCAGGATTATTCCGGAGAGTGAAGCAAAGGGGGTTATTGAGAGGTATATAATTTCAGGAACATCCAGGTTGCTCTACCAGTGAAATGATAGAAAATTTGAGATTAGACCCTGCTCTTGTTGTAGAGGTGTTAAATCTTCTCGAAGACAGAGCGTAAGGGAATAGGATGGAAAGAAAAGTATGCTCGCAAGGTTGTTGCTTGAATGAAGAATAAAATTTTTATCTCCAGAATAGCAATCTTTATATACTTCCAAAATTGAACAGAAGAAACACAAAAGATGAAAGAGGAAAAAGAGGGGAAGAAAGAGAAAGTAAGTTTGGATGAATTTAAAGAAGCTTTGAGGATATTTAAGTCATTGCTCAACAGCGGAGATATGGATATAAAATTTTCTCCGTTTTCGGAGGTTCTGGGTATAGAAGAAGATCGTTTAGATGAAGAGTTAACATCATCCAAAATCGATAACAAAACTTTCGCTATATGCGGAAGGGAAATCTCGCAGTATATAAATAATATACTAAGAGACAAAGAGAAGAAGTTTCTAAAGCGATATCCCAAAGAAGAAATAGAAAAAATAGAAAAAAAATGCGAGATGATAGGAAAAGAAATAATAACGGAAGAACTTGTTGAAAAATTTCTTTTCCAAACTACGTGTAAAAATTATCTATTTGAGTTTTTTGATTGGGAGATGATGGAGCATCGAGGAAAAGAGGAAGAAGGATCCTTCTCTACGGTGATGATGGAGTTCAAATTAAGAAATCCCTCAAAAGAAGCTCCGTGGTCAGAAGCTTTTCACGGAGCTGAATCCATTGGTTTTGAATGCAGGAAAGAAAATGTAGAAGAGCTAATAAAAGAGCTGGAAAAAATTAAAAAGAGGTTTGAAAAATGAGTGGAATTAGAAAAGAGGACTTTGTGCAGAAGAGACAATATAGTGATGTTTTGAAAGACAAGTCTAAGGGATTTCTTATTTATAAGAAGAAGACAACAGAAGAAATTTGGACGTTTCAAAGTTCTATTGGCGGAATTGAAAAACAAATCTTAAGTGAAATAGATGATGAAAAGTGCCCCGAAGAGCGGGATGTGAATATTATATTCCATTCGCGGGAAAATCCTTCACCATTAACAATACAGGATGTAAAGACATTGAACATAATTTCTGATTTAGAAGAATTAATTGAGGACGTAAAGGAAAATTTCGATGACATACGAGACAAACAAATATTCTTCTTCAAATTTAAGGAAAAACTAAACGAATTATGGAACATAAGCAAGGGGGACATGAAAAAAGTTGCGCTTCGGTTAGAATACGCCATAAAGAACTTAAAATCAGAGAGACTGAACGAAAAGCAGGTAGATGCGTTAGCAAAGGCAACAGAAGTTTTGGGAAAATCCGGGGGAGAAGGTAAAAAAGAAATCCAAAAGATATTGTTAGACGCTGGGATATCCACCGTTCAAAAAATTGAGGGTTTAACTGAGTTATATGCTGATGAGTACTGACAAATTATTTCTGGAGACGACGATACAAATAGAAAGAATTTTTGGAAGAAAGAGCGAAGATATTTTTGAATTTTTGAGGGATAAAGAAGTTTTAACCTCTAATTATGTGTTGATGGAGTTCAAGAAAACGATTATAAAAGATTGTACGGCTTTATATACATATTTAAAAGAGGAAAAGAGCTTAAGTAATACTTTTAAAAGGTTAGCAAGATTAAGAAGTCATGAACATAGAATTGCTTCAAGAATCTTTCTAATTCTATCAGAACTAATCAAAGATACCAAAGAGGACGAAAAAATATTGGAGAAATTGGAAGACCTCATAGAAAGCGAATTACTCGAATATTTCTTTTATATGGTGAATGTTATAAATGAAACGAAATGCGGATTGGCAAATGAGGAAGTGCATAAGAACGAAACTTACTCCCTAAATTTGAGGTGTAGAAGAAATGAAAAGAACTGTGAGATAGAAGAATTTGTGGCAAGAAATAAAGAGGAATTTAAGAAATTGTTAAATGATTTACAGGCTCATAAAGAATTTGAAAGATCTTGTAGGGTTATAGAGGAGATTTTAAAAGATTGCGAAAAAGCAAGAGGTAAAACGAATTGTTGGAAATTGAGTGACTTTATAATTTCGATTGAAGCACCAAAAAACTATAAAATTTTTACGACTGACCATCATTATGAGCAAATTTGTAATTCGCTTGACAAAGATATTTTATTGCTGCAAAATTTGACACATGCCACAACATATCGCCTTTGAGGTAATGAATATGTCGTCTCCAATACTGAACCGGAAATACGCAAATGAAATAACAGCTGATAATGACAGTGAACACGTGAGAATAGCGGGCTGGGTATATGAGAAGGTGGATTTAGGTGGTGTTTTTTCTTCTTGTGCGAGACATAGGAGGTTGAGGAGGGTCATATAGTTATTGAGCGAAAGTGGATCCAACATAAGATGTACAAATTAGTAGGCACAATTTCGGGTGAAGTTGGACTGCACGAATTCGATTTTAACGTCACTGGCGAGGTAAGAAGAAACGAGTATGTAAAAGTATGGAACGAAGCAGATGGGTGGATACTGGGAAGAGTGGTATCAATAGTAGAAGCGGAGAAAAAGACGGCTACTGCGGAAATAGTGGGGTATAAAGACGAAAGAGGTTTTTTAATGCAGCCAAAGAACACTTTCTCGCGAGACGTGAAGGTGTTCAAGGCAGACCAGACTTTCATCATGGACACGTTGGGGCTCAAATCCGGGGGCATCAACTTAGGTATGCTTGAAGGGCGCGATATACCGGTACATCTGAGGAAAGAGGAACTTATCCAGAAACACTGCAGCATATTAGCGAAGACGGGCAGCGGGAAATCATACACTGCCGGCGTGCTAATAGAGGAACTGCTTGAGAAGAATGTTCCTTTGCTTATAATTGACCCTCATGGCGAATATATCACGTTGAAATACGAAAACAGGAGTGAAGAAGAGAGAAAACAGATGGCGAAATTTGGCATCGCGCCGAAAGGGTATGCGTCTAAAGTTGTTGTTTATACACCTGCCAATTTTTCTATAAATCCCGCGGCTGATAAGTTATTCCGCATAGATGGTATAAATTTGAGTGTGAATGAATTGTATGACCTGTTTCCGTTGTCTGATGCTCAATTAGGTGTTTTATACCAGAGCATAAACGAAATAAAGGCGGAGAAGGAGTTTTATACAATCGAGGACATCATTAAGAAGGTATCAGAGAGCAAAAGCAGTGCCAAATGGAGAATCGTTCACTTCCTGGAAAGGATCCGGGAGACGGGTATATTATCCGACAGCCCCACACGCATAGAAGAGCTCGTGAAGGTGGGGGAGGCGTCAATAATAGACATGAAAGGGGCGGACCCGAAATTACAGCAATTAATCGTTTATCGTATATGCAAAGAGGTATTTGAAGGTAGAAAGATGGGGAAGATACCGCCTTTTATGCTCGTTATCGAGGAGGCACACAACTTTTGCCCGGAGCGAGGGTTTGAAAAAGCAGTCAGCTCCAATATTTTGAGAACCATTGCTTCGGAGGGCAGGAAATTCGGATTGGGGTTGCTGGTCATCTCGCAAAGACCTGCTCGTGTGGATAAGAACGTTATTTCTCAGTGTAATACGCAGATAATCCTCCGTGTAACGAATCCAAACGACATCAAAGCGTTGAGCCGCGGTCTGGAGTTCATGAGCAGTGAGATGGAGGAGGAAATCAAAAGAATACCACAGGGAGTTGCGCTTCTTTCGAGTCCGAGCATAGAAATGCCTATTCTGGTTGACGTGCGTGTGCGAAGAAGTGAACACGGCGGTAGAGCAGTGGAGGTAGAAGGGGTGGCGAAAAAAGAGCCGAAGAAGGAAGAATTGGCGGTAAGGGAAAAGGAGGGTGGGAAAAGCATGTTTGCAAAGTTGCTGTTTGAATAAAAGTGGGCGAGGGATTATCTAAGACAGTTATTAAAAGGGCCGACCACCTAAAGTTTTATAAATAGAAAAATATCATTTAGATACAAAATGAAAATCGTAGCGTTCACCATAAAAAACTATCGAAGTATTAAAGAACTTAAAATCGAGAATCTAAATCCAGCTAACGTATTTTTCGGTAAAAATAATGTGGGTAAGTCAAATATACTCAGAGGTTTGCATCTGGCATTTTCCTGCCTTAAAAACGATGAAATATTTTTGCCTGATACAATGTTTTATAAAAGGGATATATACAAACCCATTGAGATCACATTTGACCTGATTTTGGAAGAGGACTTTTGCGATACCTCAAAAGTAAATAGCGCTTTATGGGATGGAGTAGAGAATATTCGTTTGGTGGTTGCCGATGAAGAAGAAATGTTTAGGGACAACATAAAGAAAGTAGAGCAGTTTATCGAGAAGTCGAAGTCATTTAAGCCTTTGAAGAAGTTGCGTTTAAAAATGGATTTAGATTATAACGAAGAAACAAGCGATGTTAGTGTTTCGATTGAAGATTTAGAATTTGATTACAGGTTTGATTATGGGAAATACAAAATGTTATATGAAAAGTCAAAGAGCATTATCGAGGAAAAAATAGTGAAAGAAAGGGAAAGAATTGTTGAATCTACTTCATCTCGATTATCTCTTCTGGGACTTGATGAGGATGAGTTATATCCCTACTTAAATATCTTCGTTCATGGTTTCGATAAGCTTGAAACAGCGAGTTTAAAGCATCATATTATTAAAAATATAAAAGATCCCAACAAAAGAAATGAGGCTCTATCTATATTAGATCAATATGGAGAAACTGTTCAAAAACAAAAGAGTAGACGCATAGAGCCTTTTTCAAGAACTTTTAACATAGTAAAAGAATACTTCGAGAAAATATCCGACAATTTCATCTTAATTCCAAATAAGGAATATTTTGCAAAAGGTCCTTTTGTTGAAAAAGGCGGAGAACAAATTGAAATCTTTGATGTCAATAGATTTATGGATAAATTAGCTTCGCTTATTGAATCGCCGGGTAAAAAAGAACGAGAACTTATCAAAAAATTTAATGGTATTTGGAGCAGGTCATACAAAGATTTTGGAGAACTTGAAATTAGGAAGTTCAGGGAAGAAGTATTCGCAATTTTTGATACTGGTTTTACTGCGCTTCCTATTGAAAATCAAGGTCTGGGTATTCAAGACCTGTTTCTTTATCTGGCACACATAGTTCTGTTTGATTCCGCTATAATTGCCATTGAAGAACCAGAAGGTGGTTTGTCCGCGGAAAACCAAAGGACTTTGTATAATATCATCGATGATGTTTACTCAAGAAGCGATAAGCAAATTTTCATCTCTTCACACTCTGAAGAGTTTGAAACGCCAAACAGTTATATCATTGAGATGAGCAAAGAGGGAACAAAAGAAATCAGCAGAAGGGAAAAGGAAAAAGAATATGAGGAAAAGATAGATGGGATATTAATTAAAAGGAGACTGGAACGGGAAAAAGAGCAGTATGAAGCTATACTCAGAGAAGTTACCGAAAGGGAAATAACCCTCGACATACTGAATTAAGTGAATTATTCTGATTTGCTTCGAGCCATACAAGAAGCGCCAGATATTCCGAATATTTTAAAGAAAAAAGCGAAATTAAAACTTGAAAGGGTCGTAAACTCGACCTCCTAAATATACAAACACCATATTATGCTCGAAGCGATAAGACAATTTGTCAACGCATATTATATCCATCCTATAACCCATGACACCGGCTACAACCCGGTAAATACGGTGACATGGGCTTTATTACTGGTATTGTGCCTCTTTCCGACATTTAAATTACTGAAGAAGCTTGGTATAACGATAGACAAACCTTTTATCGCCGCCGTATCGCCTTACATATTCGTTGGTGCAAGCCTGAGGGTAATGGAAGATGCGGGATTATTTTCGCCGCCACTGAGCTACGTGTTGATTACCCCGTTAATCTATTTTCTTCTGTTCTTTTGCTGCGTAGCCATACTTACAATATCGGTGAAATTATCCAGGTCGAACAGGTTAAGAGATTATAATTATAAGCGGGCTTTTGGTCTGGTCGGAATGGTCTGGCTCTTCGCAAACCTGATGATTCTGTTAAGGAAGGAAGAAGTAATTTCACCATGGGTTCTTTTTGCAGTCATTGGCATTTCCGGCATAATGCTAAGCGTGATATACGGAATTGGCGCGAAATTTAGCGTGCATTTTCTAACAGAGAAGCGGAACGTCTCGGTTTTAGCTGCGCATCTACTCGATGCCTCTTCTTCGCATATCGGTATTGATATACTTGGTTACAGCGGAAAGCACGTGATAGAAGGGATTATAGTAAATTATACGGGTTCAGCAGCGGGAATGTACCCACTCAAACTTGGAATGCTCATCCCCGTGTTATATCTGTTAGAGACGCAATTTGATGAGCGCGAAAGTGAGCTAAAGAATCTCGTTCTGCTGGCACTGCTCGTCATTGGTCTTGCCCCTGCGGTGAGAAATACGCTCAGGATGATTTTGGGTGTTTAAAAAGCAAAAGAATTATAAAGCTATTTCTTGATATAGATAGATGATTGCTACAAACAAATACTAAACAAAAACAAATGAAAATCCCAATCGAGAAGCCGGTTCTGGTAACCTCTGCATTGCCTTACGTTAACGGAGAGTGTCATATAGGGCACCTCAGGACTTACGTCCCCGCGGATATATACACGAGGATGCTCCGAAAGATGGGCTACGACGCCATTTTTATAAGCGGTTCGGACACGCATGGAACGCCGATTGTGCTGAGTGCCGAAGCGCAGGGCATCACACCAGAAGAGGTGGTTGAGAAATATCATGAGCATTTCAAACGAATTTTTAAAGAACTGAACGTGGATTTCGACTATTATGGGCAAACCGATTCGGAAAGCAACCATAGAAGGACGGAAGAGATAGTAAAGAAGTTGATAGAGAACGGGTACGTATATAAGAAGGGAACAAAACAGGCGTTTTGCAATACCTGCGGGCGGTTTCTACCTGATAGATACGTGGAGGGAGAATGTCCTTACTGCGGTGCAATGGCAAGAGGCGATGAATGTGACCAGGGCTGTGGTAAGCATCTTGAACCGGGGGAGATAATAGAACCGAAATGTAAGATTTGTGGAAGCGAAGCGGATTTCAAAGAACAGGAGCAGTTCTTCTTCAAACTCGCCTCATTTGCCAATTTCCTCGTCTCGTATTTAGATAAATTGGGTGGCACGCGGAATGCAAAGAACTATGCGAAGGAATGGGTGAGGAAGGAACTGATGGACTGGTGCATAACGAGGAATCTGGAATGGGGCGTGAAATTCCCGGGCAGGGCTGATTTGGTCGTTTATGTCTGGGTTGACGCTCCCATCGGGTATATCTCCTTTACGGAAGAGTTGATGAAAAACCTTTCTTTAAAAAAGAAAGCTTTACCAAAGAAATATAATACAACGGAGGAGAATGAATGGAGGAAATATTGGACGGAAAACCAAGCCACCATTGTGCATTTCATCGGCACGGACATTATATATCATCACTGCATATTCTGGCCTGCGATGCTAAAAGGAGCGGGTTATTCGCTGCCTGATGCCGTCGTTGCCTCGGGTATGGTGAAAATAGACGGAAAGACGTTTTCAAAGAGCAGGGGGGACGTGGTATGGGCGGCAGAGTTTTTGGAGCGATTCCATCCCGATACGTTACGGTATTATTTAGTGGCACAATCAAGCCACACGAAGGAGCTGGAGTTCTCCTGGGACTCCTTTTTCATGCGCGTGAACAATGAGCTGTTGGCGGTTCTGGGAAACCTCGTTCATCGGGTTGTGTCATTTGCGTATAATAATTTCGGCGTGGTTCCCGAAGGCGATATAGAAGAAGAGGTCTTTGCTGAGATAGAGAAGACGCGTGAAGAAGTGATAAGAGCGGTGGAGGAATACGAATTCAAAAAGCTCGTTGATTCGGTGATGAAGCTTGCGGACTTCGGAAACGGTTTTTTTCAACGAGAGGAACCCTGGCATTTGATAAAGAAAGGTGAGAAAGAGAAAGAAAGGTGTGGTGAAATAGTAAAGAGCGTGCTACAAATATTAAAAGCGGTTTGTATATTAATGGAGGCGGTGATGCCTGAAAAGATGGCGGAGGTGTGGTCGCAATTGGGAATGGAAAGTGACGTGCATTCTGTGAAGCTCGATGAGATGATGGTGCCGATAGAGGGTGGACAAGCGTTAAAAAAGCCTAAGAAGTTGTTTGAGAAGGTGGAAGTCAGGTGAGCTTGCCACCTAAACTTCAGCTTCGATGAATAATGCACAATATTTCAATTTTTGTTTCACATAGATGCTAACTAAAATTTTTGACGGTTTATTTCAGTATGAAAATCATGCTTTAGTTTTATTTTATGGATAAAGATGGAAAAAGGAATAAACTCATTGGTAAGATAATCCTTGCGGATTTCCTGGAATACCGGCTGGAGAAATTTATAAATTTTGTTAGTGCGGTGGAAAAGCAGCCACTTTATAAGAATATGACTCGTGAAGGCATTATAATCCGCAAGCCTCTTTCAGGTGCAAAGATATTGAGCGCGGAGAAGGAGAGTGTCTCGGTTCTCGCAAGAGATGGAGTGATTGCTAAGGTTAAAAAAGATAGTGACTTTTTCATTTATTACACCAACGAGTGCTTTTCAGTAGAGTATATAGTGGATACTGAGAAGCTGCGGAGAATTATAAATGACGTGAAATTAACAGAAGGGGAAAAACAGAATATCCGTAGAATTTTACATAAATTAAGACGCATTAATACCAGAAACCTGATAACGCATGAGATACTGGAAGGAATAGTGGAATACCAGAGCGATTACTTTGAATCGAATAATGATTTAAATTTAAAGCTTCTCAGCAGGTTGAAGTTAGCAAGGACTATGGCTATTTCTAACTGTAAAGAAAACCGGCATAGCCACAGCTTTGTAATAGATGCAAGTAGAATATCTCGTGTTACACAAGGACTATCTATTATCACGCCGCAGGGAAAGGAGGTTTCATTAAAGTCGTTGTTTCCTACGAAAAGGGATATAGTGAAGAGACATATAAAAGTAGTTCTTAATAAGGAGAAGGGCGATATTTGTAATGGAAAGCTCAAGAAGCCGTATATAGACGAAGAGCTAAGGCGTAAATTAAACGAGGACTATGAGTTATCAATTACAAGAAGGGAGGTTGCATACTGCCGAAAAGAACTGGGGATATTGCCTTATTCAGAAAGAGTAAATAGTTATGGGTATCCGCCATTACTGGCGAACTATTCCAAAATTTATCCGTTTACAAGCGCAGCGGTAAAGAATAACGCTCCTACGCGTCCGGGGGTATATGAACTTCGTCTTAATGGTAACAGAATAGAATACCCCGGGGGTTGTTGTCAAACGTTCTACATAGGAAGTGCGAAAAATCTAAGAAAGAGGTTGCTTGACCATCTAAGTCCAAGCAGTAAGAATGGGGGTATAAAGAGATTCGTAAAGGAAAAAAGTTGTGTTTTTAGATATGTTCAAGTATCCAAAGAATGGGGTAGCGAAGAGAGAATCCTTTATAACCTCTTTGTAACAACCTTTGGTGATTCTCCGGTATGCAATCACGTTAGTCCAAAGGCGAAAGAAGGATAAATATTTTATAACTACAAGATTACACAGATTGACGAAATGAAAAGGACTTACGCAAATAACGTTATGCAGCAAGCAGCGGGGTTTTTTGAAGGGCGATGATAAAAGTGTAATCTATGAAGATTAAACACCCCGTGGAGTATCAGTCTATCAACACCAATCCCCATATCTTTTTCTACTCCTGCCATGTTCAATTAATTTAGAGAGGTTACTTAAAAAACTTTCGTTGTCACAAAATTTTTTGACAGACATTTGTAATTTTTGTTGAATGTATTGAAAAAATAATGCAATTGCTCAATAAGAGGTGAAAAATCCTGAATCCTAATTTCTAAAATCTAATCAATGTCAACTTTTTTCTTAAGCGAAACGAAGAAACTTAAAAGCGATAAGAGGTGGGAGTTGGAGAAAGTTGTGCTCAAAATTTTGCATGTAGCAGAGTGATGCATTTCCAAATCGAAAATTCAGAGTTTTTTACCACATTTCGGGCAATATTTCCAATCGCAGGATAGCGTTTCTCCGCACTTATCGCACGCTGTAAATCCTACGTTCTTCCCGCATTTGGGGCATATTTCCCAGTTCTTCTTCAGGTCCAGCCCACAGTTTGGGCATTTGTAAGCCGGGTTCATATTCAGTCCCCCTTCTTCCAGCACCCGCACCATCAGCCGTTTACATTTCGTGCCGATTTCATCTCTAAGGTTATCTCTGAGGTCTTTTAGCAACTCCGGATCCTTTACGATGTCACCCTCATTGCTAAGATTATGTAATTCCATGAATCTATCCATTAAATAATTAAGTTTAATCCCGAACATCCCTGCAACTTCTTTGAGCCTCTCCACTTCCGAAACAGCATATCCATCCCCGATTTTTACACTCGTCCCGCTTATGCTCAGGAATGGTTCTGCTTTCTTGTATTCCTCTTTCAGTTTCTCGTCGGATGGTTCATAGTATGCACCGTTAAATTTCAGCCTGTGCCCTATCATGAACTCAACGAGGTCCGGAGGGACCCCGGAATTACGGCAGATAGTGGAAAAGCTTTTTCGTAAGGCATGAGCACCGACAATATTTATATCGCTCCTTTTCAGATCTTCCACGTCAACCACGCCAGCTCTTCTTGCCAGGTCCCTAAATATAATGCCTAATCCTATGTTAGTCAATCTTTTGCACTTTCTCTTATCATAAACCCTTTCGCTGATAAATAGCGGAGAATCTGACTTCAGCTTCTCCGAGGGAATATATCTCGTCCCCATTTCTCTTTCGTGAATGTATAACTTCAACGCTTCAATTGCATCATGCCCTATACAGGTCTTGTAATCAACCCCTTCCTTCTGCCGAACAACCTGAATCACCAAAGGCTCTTCTTCGTTCTTTAAACCTTCTTTCACATCTCCATAATCGAGACTCAGTAACGTCTGGGTATCAAATCCCCCCTGGAACAGCATCAGTACTACCGCTCTGTCTCTCGAATTCTTACAGCAATTGACCATCTTTTTGACGTCCCCAGCCCTGAGTACTCGCCTTATGTTTTCCTTTTTTACTCTTGTCGCAGGAAGTCTGAGTGGTCCCAAAGGGAAGCCATTGTCCCGGTAGAATGCTCTAACTGCCGTAATACAAACGTGAACAGTGCCTGATGATAATTTCTTCTCCTCTCGCAGCCAATCGTAGAACTTTTTTACCTCCCTCTCAGCTCTTTCTCGTTCCCTCGGCGATTTCTTCACGTTTTCCTCTATCTCATCTATCAATTCATCGGGTTGTAAGTTTCTGAATTCGCAATACTTTTTTAACCCGGATAGATAATTCCGCCTTGTGTTTTCACTCCTCCCTGCCAAAATCACCTTTACTTCTTCTGTTTCTTTCACTTATTTTCATATATGTGATTTTCATTCTATTTAAAGGTATTACTATATAGCTGATACTCCACCCGTTATCCCGATACATGCTATGTCTGCACCAACACAAGCATCCGCTGCAATCTCCACCATCTCCTTAACCAACGCAAAAACAAAAGAATATGCGAGGTCCGCTTTCTTTTTTCCCGTGCTTACACCCCCATAATCTGCCAATTGGTCAAACAACGGCAACGTCCTGACAATTTTACGGTCTTTGTTTTCAACATGCGTTTCAAATTCATATTTCGGCTCTCCTCGTGCCAAATATCTCTCCAGTTTCATTGCCGGCTCGCCATCATAAGTCATCCTTTCACAGATGCCCAGACAGCATGACAATGCATCTAATACCCTGCCGAAGCTGCTTGTTTTCGGCGCGCTCTTCATCAGCTTCCCCATAACTTCCGCTTCCTTTTCATCCACAAAACATCTCGTAACTGTATCTCTTCCTAAAAGCGAAAAAATTGCAAATACTATCCTTCGTGGGTCTTTTATTGCCGCATCGCCACCAATTAGCGGTATTTCCTCCAGAGAACCTATCCGTTCAAAAGAATAGTAACTCGAATGCAGTATTTCTCCACCCCATGCTTTCCCATCTGTTCCATAACCTGTCCCGTCCAGAGTCAAAGCAACCACTTCAGCCACTCCTGCATCGAGCTGCAATGAAGCTGCGTGAGCCCAATGATGCTGCACCTCTATCAATTCAATCGAAAATTCTTCCGACAGTTTTTTCCCATATCTCCTCGTCGAGTATCGTGGATGCATATCTACCCCGATGGCATCAATTTCATCCATACTCAAACCTAAAAGCTCCATCATTTGCTCTTTACTTGATTCTAAAAATTCTAACGTTGGATAATGAAACGTATTTCCGACGTATTGGCTCGGATAGAGATTACCATCCTTTGAAATGCCGAACGAAACATTTTCTCCCGCACCTAAGGACAAAACCCTATCCTTATATGGAACCATAATAGCAGTCGGCACAAAACCCCGTGATTTCCTCAAAAAAAGTTTTTTCCCTTCGTAACACCGAACCACAGAGTCGTCAATCCTGTTCACTATATTTCTATTGTGTAAAAGGAAATAATCAGCTTTGAGAAAGAAGGCATCCTCATTACGAATGACCATCGGCTCGCCAGAAACGTTTGCAGAAGTCATTATAATCCCCTCTGAGTTAAGATAATGAAAAAGAACGTGCTGAAAGCCCGAATATGGTAAATACACACCAATATTCCCTAATCCCGGCGAAATACTCTCTAAATCATCTGAGGATGAGTTCTTATCCAGAAGCACAATAGGTCTCTGTGCAGAGGTCAGCAATCTTTCTTCCTCTTCTTCTAAACCCGCATATTTCTCCATCGTCCTCAAATCCCGGAACATCGCTGCGAAGGGTTTTGCCGGTCTTCCGTATAGCGTCCTCAACCTCTTCGCCTGGTCAAATTTGCATATAATGTGCATTCCACCCCAACTCTTTGCTATTCCTATCGCTCCTTCATCAATTAGCCTTGCAAAACTCTCTATCGGATTTTTCTTATCTTCCAGTATCTCCTTATCTCGCTCATAAAGCGTGTATTTCGGACCGCACCCCGGACATGAAGTCGTTTGCGCATGAAATCTTCTGTCCATCGGATTTGTGTATTCAGCGAGGCATTCTCCGCACATCTTAAAATCACGCATTGATGTATTAGCCCGGTCGTAAGGGACGTTTTTGATTACTGAGAACCGAGCACCGCAGGAGGTGCAATTAATAAAAGGATATAAATACCTCCGATTTTCCTCGTCAAATAATTCTCTTTCGCATTCCTCACATATCGCAGTATCCACGGGTGTAATAGATGTCCTTTCCCCCTCTGAGCTATTTATTATCTCGAAATCCTCATAGCCCCTAACAGACTCGTCTTTTATCTCGATTTTGTCAATTGAAGCGAGTGGCGGCAGCTCTTTCGTTAAATAATTTAAGAATTCCTCCACGTTCCCATTTTCTTCAATCCCTATTTCCACGTTTGAGCCTTTGTTAAGCACATAGCCGCTTAGCCCCAGCGATTTTGCTACTCTATATACCGTAGGGCGGAAACCAACGCCTTGCACCGTTCCTCTGATGAATATCTTCATTTCTGCACGGTTTCCAACAATTCCTCGACCACCGCATCCTCCAGCAGAAGAAAACCTTTTGTGAGTCTCGCAATGCCACCATAGAAATCCGATAGCTCGCATTCGTATAACTCATCGCAGAACTCCGGCACCCACCTCAATAAATGGTCGTTCAGAAAATCTCTTTGCAGGTTTAAGCATTCCACAAACCTTTTCTTTTCTAAAGAAGCGGACAATTCCTCCTCGCATAGATGGTGCATAAACTTGAGCTCAAATGCGATATGGTCTTCTGGCTCTGCATAATCCCGTGACTTAACGATGCCCGCTTTTCTGCAATCCCGCTTCACCTTTAACAGCGATTCCCCCATTAGCTTACCGTCTATCCACCACGATTCGTATGGCTGCACCGGGAGTCTATGAGGACCGATGAAGAGGCGAGTGTACTCATCTATCAGGTCTTCATGCAATTCATCAATGGTTTTGCCTTTGCGCTTCTCCATGAACTCTTTTAATACACGAAATCCCTCGGATAGCTCTTCGTCTAATGTTAAGCGAGGGAAATAGAACTTTCCGTTCACCATATCATCTACAAACACTCTCGGCGGCTCCTCTAAATACATACGATGCAAAAAGGCATAGAAGTTTCTTCTCATTTCCAAAATCTCTTTTGTTTCTTCCATCGTTTTCTCATTTTAGCATTATTATAGCGAGGTGTAAACGGCTATATTGAACTTATCAGCGAGCCTTTTTGCTTTATCATCGATGAAAGGCGTGACGAGAATCAACTTTGGCTTCATTTCTTTTTCTTTATAGTAAAGTTCCCCAAGCCTCTTAAAAGTGGAAACGTCCCCTCGTGAAGTGCTGGATTTTATCTCTACCAGCCAGTGTTCACCGTTTTTTACTGCTACATCTACTTGAACTATGCTGCGATGCCCGAAGACAAGCCCTTCTGTATCTTCCGTTACCCACTCGCTAACCTTCACGCCAAACCGCTCCTCGAAAATTCCTCTTAAACCCTCTCTGAATGCTGATTCAGCCATTATTCCCCAACGAGCACCTATCGCTGATAACGTGACATCCATTTTATCTATCCTGTGTGAATGCCCCTCCAGTACCTTTGAATGCTCCTCTATCCGCTGCGTTAACTCCTTTATAGCGACGGAATGCCCCTCCAGTACCTTTGAATGCTCCTCAAACCTTGCATTGAAATCTTTCCTGAGAGCTTTTATTTCCTCAAGAATACTCATTATCTCCTCTTTTGTGCAAAACGTTTCGCTTAGTATCCCGATTATCTCGAACCTGAATTTCGGGTCTTCCTTGAGTACGCGAGGCAGTTCCTTCTTGATAAGCAATTCTAATTCCGATTCTATATCTGCGCCCATGATATCTTTATTTCACAATTAATTTACTACACGCACCTATTTAAATGTAATCACCTTCTCAACTGCTTTTGAAGCTCGGCAGTCTCCGCAATATCCGAGCAATTCTAATTGCGCCTCTACGCTGAGTTCTCCTTTCCCTTCACCTTCTCTTAATATGCCTGAAATCCGCTCAAACGCCGCCCTGCTCATGAACAATTTCCCACATCCCGCACATGCAATGAGCTCAGATTCAGCCACTTTTCGCCCTTCCTTCTCAACCAGCCTCGAAAAATCAAGCACACGCTTCAAATAAATCGCTTCTTCCGGGCATGCTCGCTCGCACAAGCCGCAGGCAATACAGCGCCCATATACAAAATTGATTTTATTCTCGTCCTTGCTCAGGGCATTTGTCGAGCACATGTTCACGCAAGCATTGCACATCGTGCATTTAGAAGCGTCAATAAGCACGTCTGCGAATGGAAATTGCGTATTCTCCGCTACTAAAGTCGGATGCACTTTTGTTCTCGATGAAAAGCTTTGTATCAAGTCCAATAAGACTTCCCTTTTTGGCTTATCAAAATCAATCTTCCCCGCGGTTTTCACGTTTTTAAGCGGAGATGGGCTTAGCCTCTCTACGAAATCCGCGCTTATCTTTACGTAGTTATCCGGGAGCTGACCATCGTTTATCAATAGCACCCTTTCTCCTGAACCTGAACCTGAACCTAAACCTAAATCGAATGCTGACAAGGTCATATTTGCGAATTTTATCGTTGATTCTATCGTTTCACGGTGACAGTTCTCACAGCCCAACAGAATAACGCCATCAGCTCCAAGCGCAAACGCACCGAGTATCTGTGTTTCGGAAAGCAAATCAATGCAAGGCACGAAGAGTGGTAGCAACGCGGGATAATTTATTTTCTTCCTGCCAACGGCATTTAAGGTCTCAAAGTGTTCTGGACAGACAAATAAAAGTACTTTTTTGGCTAAATCACCCGATAATAGGTTTTCTATTTGAGAATATATTAAATGGTTTGGATATTCTTGTAACTGCGGAACGGATAAAGGGCATAGCGAAGTGCATAGCCCGCATCCTTGACAGCTCACATCGCTGAACGCTATTTTATCCCCATCCCTCGTTATCGCCCCGTAGGGACAGGGTAAACAGGACTCACAGCCAATTAATTCGCTCCTACCACTTGCACATCTTTCCAAATCCAGGTCCAAAAACTTATCCTTCTCTATTTCACCTAAATTCGATACGAGTTCAATCGTTTTGCCCAGTGCATCTTCATCATCCACCGCCGCCGTATAAATCCCGAATTGTGCTGCCCACTTCCATTCCTTGCCCTTGCCCTTATCTTTGGTTATCGCCAGAATCTGCCCTGCATGAATGACCTCCCGACTGTGGAAATCAATGGCATCCGTCGGACATACCTCAATACAGTCGCCGCATTCATCGCACCCCTCCTCAATCGTGTACACCGCGTCATATCGTATCGCATTCTTCGGACACGCATCAGCGCAAAGACCACAGGATATGCACCTATCTACATCTATATTCCTCTCTATTTCCACCTCAAATTCGCCAATATTCCCCCTTACAGCTTTAACTTCGCCAACGTGTATCACAACGTCATCACACCATTCTTGCACGTTCTTTGTCACCAGATGCACGTTAGCCAGATTAGAAAGACTTTTTGCAACTTCTATTGCTCCTCCATCCCCTACCACCAGCACATCGTATCCAACGTCCACCGCGATTTTTTTAGGTTCGGGAATTGAGCTTTTTAGCGCGACATAACCGATAGCGGCTCTTAACATGCACTTCGCCTTTTCCGTCGCTTCTTTTCTTTCATGCACCCAGCCACAGTGTTCGCGGACGTTTAAGAAGAAAGTATCACAGCCAAATCCAGACGTCACGCGTTCAAAGATGCGCTTTTTTTCCGTGCACCCAACTATTAATATGCCATCAAGCCCAAATCTTCTGAAGTCGTCTATGATATAATCTAACCCGCCCTGGCACAGTTGGTCATGGAGTTCAACGACCTCAACTTCTTTCTCATTCCCCAAGCCTTTTTTGACGTTTTTAAAATCTATGTTTACGGTATTGTTGCAGGTGCAAAGGAAGATGCCCAGTCTCATAAAACTACCTTTTTCTTAGTGTAATAAAAATGTTTTTGTTCCAGGTTTATATTTTCAAAATAGTGAGGTATTTTATAAAGGGAGTTTTAAAATATATTGAATGGAGATGAAAGAAGGTATGCTTCGAGAGGAAGTGCAGCATTTCAACCGCAAGTTATCCGGGGTCATTGAGGAAAAGATGCGGGGATGCTCAAATAAAATTCTATACGATGCGCTGAACTATATACGGGATACGGGTGGAAAGCGACTTCGTCCTATCATCTGCCTTCTATCGGCGGAGGCGGTTGGTGGCTCCAGGGACAAAGCTTTGTACACCGCCGTAGCTATTGAACTCCTCCATAATGCTTCTCTGGTTCATGATGATATTATAGATGAGAATTACATACGAAGGAAAAACCCTTCCAATCCCGCAAGGTATGGCGAAAAAAAGGCGATAGTCATAGGTGATTTTTTGTTTGGGCTTTCTTGCGAGATGCTTGCGAGATGCGGAGTGCCAGAAGTCGTGGGTTTGGTTTCGGGTGCTGTTTCCGACGTTGCCATGGGGCAGTATTTAGAGTTCACGTTAAGGTTACGGAACTTACAAGAGGTGACGGAGCAATCTTACATGGAGGTGGCAGCGCTGAAAACCGCTTCTGTATTTATGGCGAGCACAGCTTCAGGTGCCATACTTGGTTGTGGAAGCGAAGCAGAAGTAGAGAATCTTCGCAATTATGGTAAAAATTTGGGCTTGGCATTCCAGATTCAGGATGACGTTTTAGATATCTGCGGCGACCCTGCGAAAACGGGAAAGCCCGTGGGGTTGGACATAAAAAATGGTGAGAGAACCATTCTTCTCATTCATGCATTAAATCATGTAAATCCTTCGGAAAAAGAGTATTTGATAGAGATTCTGTCAAGGGAAAGTATTAGCAGTTCTGATATTGACAGGGTCCGGGGAATTTTCATAAATTCCGGCTCGATTAACTATGCAATCCGGCTATCTAACGACCTCGTGTGGGATGCGAAAAAGTGTATCGAAGGACTCGAAGATTCGGAAGCGAAGGGTAAACTTGAATACATTGCTGATTTTGCCGCAAAGCGAATAGAAAATCAAGCTTTGGCTGCTTTCATACAACGATGAATAACTTTGGAAGACCTAAAGTAGTCTATGACAACAAAGCAAGAAGGGGACCATGCGGAGAGGGGAAGAGAAAGACATGACTATGACGTAATAGCCATAGGTGACGTGTTCTGTGATATAGCCACGCTGCCAATCCGGGATTATCCGGAGCGTGACAAGCAGATAGGCTGTGAATTTATGCTTAGCATCGGAGGTCAGGCGGGGAACTGCGCCGCTGCATGTGCTTCCCTGGGATTGAAAACTGCACTCATCTGCAAAACGGGAAACGACGTGCTTTCGAGTTGGGTAACGTCAGAGTTGCAAAAATCGTGCGTTTGCTGCTTCGCCACGGTCTCCGAAAAAGAAGAGCACCCGGGGATAACGGTAAGCATATCCTTTGAAGACGGCAGCAGGTCTATGCTGTCCGACAGGGGAGCGAATTTAGACTTGAAGGAAGAGGATATAGACTTTGAACTTCTGCGGAAAACAAGATTCTTGATGCGTGCCGGTCACTGGAACACAGCGGGTCTTTTTCCATCAAACAAAAAAACACTCGGTTTTGCTAAATCCGCAGGCGGCGTTTATACCGGCGTAGATATAGGATGGAGCGCCTACCTTGGATGGACGGCATCAGCAAGACAAACCGTTTTTGATTTCCTCCCTTATACTGATTTTCTTTTTGTTAACGAAGCGGAGATAAGGGGATTGTGTGGGAAGGAGAAAGAGGGGGAAGGAGAGCATGAATTATTAGAAAAAGGATGTAAAAACGTGATTGTTCATAGAGGTGCAAAGGGTTCCTCGTGGATAACCGGGGATTTTGAAATAAACTGTCCTGCGTTTAACGTGAAGCCGATAAGCCCAACGGGTGTGGGGGACGTGTTTAACGCAGGTTTTATATTCGCCTTCTTGCGAGAAAAGGAAGCGGAGGAGTGTCTTAGATTTGCTAATGCCTGTGCTGCAATACATATAAGTAAAAAAAGAGTGGGAAACGTATTTCCTACAATGAAGGAAGTGGAGGTGTTATATAGGCAATAAGGCAATAGGCAAGGTGGGTCAGAAATGGAGAAAGAGAAATTGATACCAGGGGCGTTTTTTGTCACTTCCGGAGTGGGCATGGACTTTGAGCAGGCTATCGCTTTTGACCTCGCTTTAAGTAATGCAGGGATAAGCGAATGCAATCTGGTAGAGGTTTCATCCATACTTCCTGCGAACGCGGTGGAAATAGAGCGAAGCGAAGTGATGCTAACACCCGGGGAAATAACGTTTTGCGTGATGTCAAGAGCAGATGGTGAATCGGGCGAGGTAATTGGCGCGGGTATAGGATACGGCAGGATAGGAAGCGAAAATGAGCATGGATTCGGTATCATCTGCGAGCATCATGGGCATTATTCAAGGGAATATCTGGTGGCGAAGCTAAGCGAGAAGTTATATACGATGGCAGAGACACGGATTCATGATAAGAAAATAGAAATAGGGGGAAAGAAGTTAGAAGTGAAATCAGAGGAGGTAGAAGTGGGTAAATTCGGCTCGGTAGTAGTAGCACTGGTGTTTGTATTTTGATTTGAGCGAAGGTTTAAATATTAAGATATTTGACGTATTGTTATACCTATTATTCTGGTGGTAAGAGGTGAAGAGAGGAAGTGGAAATAGAGGACTTACCGGGTGTTGGACCAGCAATAGCGGAGAAATTACGTGAAGCAGGTTTAAATTCGTTAGAGACGATAGCAGTGTCGTCTCCAGCGGAGTTGGTAGCAACCGCAGAGATAGGAGAAGCAACGGCAGCAAAGATAATAAATTCTGCGAGGGACGCCGCGGACATCGGCGGGTTTGAGACCGGAGATAAGATATTAGAACGGAGACTGGGCATAGGCAAGCTAACTACGGGGTCTAAATCATTCGATGATTTATTGGGCGGTGGTCTCGAGACGCAAGCGATGAGCGAGTTTTACGGTGAATTCGGCAGTGGGAAGACGCAAATAGCACACCAACTCGCAGTAAACGTTCAATTACCACTGGAGAAGGGAGGTTTAAACGGCTCTGCCATAATGGTGGATACTGAGAATACGTTTAGACCGGAGAGAATAAAGGATATGGCGGAAGGTGCGGAACTTGATTACGAAGACGTTCTTAAAAATATACACGTTGCACGTGCTTATAACTCAAATCACCAGATATTGCTGGTGCAGAAGGCGAAAGAGGTTGCAGAGGACCTGAAGGATACCGAAAAGCCGGTGCGGTTAATCATAATAGATTCGGCAACCGCGCATTTCAGAAGTGAATATGTAGGACGGGGGACGCTGGCAGACAGGCAGCAAAAGATAAACAAGCATCTACACGACGCACTCAGGTTTGCAGACCTCAATAATGCGGTGGTAATGATAACTAACCAGGTGATGGTGAGACCGGACGCATTCTTCGGCGACCCTACAAGACCCATAGGCGGTCACATAGTAGGACATACCGCTACTTTCAGATTATACCTGCGAAAGTCAAAAGGAGAGAAGAGAATAGCAAAATTAGTTGACTCGCCTAACCTGCCAGAAGCAGAGGCTGTGTTCTCGGTGTCAAAAGTAGGAATCCGGGATTAGCGGGTTTGGTTTATTCACCTTCCATTTCCAGTTCTTCTTTGCAAGTCTCACACACCATCAGCCCATCATTCATTACCAGGTAATGTGAGAAACTCCCGCATTTCTCGCATATACCCTGCCCCACTCCTTCTCCTTCACTCCCTGCTTCCAGTATCTCCCTTTCCACGTGCATCTCTATTAATTCCGCCAGTATCGAGTTCATCTGCGACGAGACGGAGAGTATATCCACATCAGCCACTATGCCCACCAGCTTACCATCCTCTAAGATTGGCAGCTTTCTTATCTTCTCCGCTGCCATTTTCTTCACTGTATCCGAGAGGCGGTCGTTCGGAGACGCTGCTATCAAGGGAGTCGTCATTACGTCCTTCAGTTTCACAGTGCTTGGCGTTGTGTCCTTGCTTACCAACTCGCTAATTATGTCCCCCTGTGTAACTATTCCTACTGGCTCCCCATTGTTAAGCACAATAATGCTGTCCACATCGTATTTCTTCATCATCTTCGCCGCTTCCTTCACGTCCAAGTCTATATCCCCCTTCACTACCTCTCGCACCATTATCTCCCTCAGCGGTATATCTGTCTCCATTTTTTACCACACACAATTATAACATTGAAAGTATGATTTAAATATTTGTAGGTATGGGAATGAAATACGTGATTTTAATAGGGGATGGGATGGCTGATTATCCGATTCCTGAGCATGGAGGCAAGACTGCTTTACAGATTGCGAATACGCCGAACCTCGATTTCATCGCTACTGCGGGCATGTGCGGCGCGGTAAAGACAATACCGGAGGGGATGAACGCCGGAAGCGATATTGCCACACTCTCTATTCTTGGATACGAGCCCGCAAGATATTACACGGGCAGGGGTCCGTTGGAAGCGATGGGAATGCACATACCGCTCGACGAGGGCGATGTCGCGTTCAGGTGCAACCTCATAACAGAGAAAGAAGGAAGAATAGAAGATTACAGTGGCGGGCATATAACAAACGACGAGGCGAAGGGGTTAATAGCGGCACTTAACGAAGAATTTGGTGTAGAAGGAATTGAGTTTTATCCCGGCGTTAGCTATCGAAACGTTCTGGTTCTCAAATCAGAATATGTAAGTTTGGAAGCGGGGGAAATAGAGCTGGGTGGCGCACCCCCGCATGACATAATTGGTGCGCAGGTGGATGCGGAGCTACCGGAGGATGAATTATTAAGGCATGTTACCCTTACCTCGAAGAGGATACTGGATGCCCACGAGATAAACGAGAGAAGGGCGGCTGAGAACCAAAGGAAGGCGAATATGGTATGGCTCTGGAGCGGTGGCAGGAAGCCCGTAATGCCTGCGTTTAGCGAGCTGTACGGAGTAAGCGGTTCGGTGATTTCGGGTGTTTATCTCGTAAAAGGAGTTGGAAGATGCGTGGGTTTGGATGTGATAGACGTGCCGGGCGCTACGGGGTATATTGACACGAATTACGAGGGAAAAGCGGAATATGCAATTACGAGTTTAAAGGCTAAGGATTTTGTTCTGGTTCACGTAGAAGCGCCGGATGAGGCAGCGCATCTCGGAGATATAGACATGAAAGTGAAAGCGATAGAGGATTTCGATGCGCTAGTGGTGGGTAAGGTGTTGAGAGGGTTAGAGGATGAATTTGCAGATACCGATGGGGGTTATAAAGTATTAGTCATGCCTGACCACTACACGCCTGTGTCGTTGAAGGTGCATACAAAAGAGGCAGTGCCTTTTGCAATTTATCATTCGCACCACAGGAGGAGCAGCAATGAGAAGGGCGATAATAAGACGGGCGGATTTGACGAAATATCAGCAAAGGATGGTCGTCAGTTGGAAGCACGGGATTTGATGCCTCTTTTCTTTAGCAAGCACTTCTCTTAAGGAAAAGGGTTTATTTAATTTAAAATGCGATGCGTGCCATAATTAAGTCATGGTGAAATCCGGCAATCGCAACCTGAACCAGGGCATTGATGCCTACGTAAATATTTTTGAAGATGCGTATAAAAGGAACCTGGCTGGAAGAGAGCCGGATACGCTTTATAAGCCCATAATTGACCTGTTGGGAAGAGGCGGGAAAAGGTTAAGACCTTCGTTATGCCTCATGGCTTGCGAGTTGGTAGGGGGCGATATAAAAAAGGCGATACCAACGGCGATATGTATCGAGTTCTTCCATAATTTCTCTTTGGTCCACGATGACATAGAGGACGGGAGCGAGCTGAGACGTGGAGAACCGGCATTGCACATAAAATATGGGGTTCCCATTGCGGTGAATGCGGGAGATGGACTATACGCTTTGTGTTACGGAGCGTTGAGGGAGAACGAGAGATTGTTGGGTGTAGAGAGGGCGTGGCGAATATTTGAAGAGCTTGCGGAGCTTAGTGTTGTGCTTGTAGAGGGGCAAGCGATGGACCTTGAGTTCAAGGATAGAAGGGAGATGAGCGAGTCGGAAGTAATAGAGACGTTGAGGAAAAAGACTGCGAAACTATTCGCGGTTTCCGCTAAATGCGGTGCTATTGCAGGTAGCGCATCGAACGAAGTAGCGGAGGAATTGGGCAGTGCATGGGAAGATATTGGAATTGCATTCCAGATAAGAGACGACATTCTTAACGTGATAGGGGAAGAGGGAAAATATGGGAAGAGTATAGGGGGGGATATTGCAGAAGGGAAACCTACTTTGCTTCTCATCAACTGCTTGGATCGGTGTGAATTGGACGAAAAGGAAAAGATATATAAATGTCTTCATAATTACGATAAACAAAAAATAGAAGAAGTGGTTAATTTGTTCAGGAAGTATGGTTCGATAGATTATTCGGAAGAAATAGCGATGCGATACCTGCGCGAGGGAACGGATAAGATAAGAGAAATAGAGGGTAAAGAAGAGCTGAAGGAGCGTATGGTGGCTCTGGCGGGATATTTTGTGGAAAGAGAAAAGTGAAGGGAAAGAGAGTAAATGGAGAGAAATAAGGATAAGAGGTTCGGAAGAGGTGCAAACGCTTGCAGGCGATGCGGTAGAAGACGGGGATTGATACGAAGATACGAGATTTATCTGTGCCGGCAGTGCTTCAGGGAGATAGCGAGGGAGATAGGGTTTAAGAAGTATAATTAAGAGTATAAGAGATAAAAAGGAGAAGAGTGAAAAACAATGTCGTTAAACGATCCGCTTGCGGATGCCCTTTCGCATATAAAGAATACGGAACGAGTAGGGAAGATGGAATGCAGGATAAAACCGGCTTCAAAGCTGATAGGGAACGTGCTGGGGGTAATGCAAGAAGGCGGCTACATAGAGGAATTTGAATTCGTAGAAGATGGAAAAGCGGGTTTCTTCAAGGTGAAGCTCTGTGGTAAGATAAACAATTGCAATGCGATAAAGCCGAGGTTTTACGTCCGTGCGAAGGAATATGAGGCATGGGAGAAGAGGTTTCTACCTGCGAGGGAGTTCGGTCTGTTGATAGTCACGACTCCAAAGGGTGTGATGGGACATGAAAAAGCGATGGAAGTAGGGACGGGTGGGCAATTGCTGGCTTTTGTGTATTAAAACAAACCGTTTAGAGCAACCACAAGATTACACAGATTTTCACGAGAAATTGTGAAGATACAAGAAGTCAGAGGTCAGAATTCTGTTTTCTATTCTCTGATTTCTGGTCTTGTGTCCCTCTTGTGAAATCTCGTGGTTTTTTCACCTTCGATATACAATTACGGAATTCCTATTTTTACGGTAATAATTCCGCTATCATGTCTAAAACCACGTATAACGGCATTCCCGTTTCTTTTGCTATTTCATTTGGTGAGCACTCATCAGGAGTTTCACCGCGCTTCTTCAATGCCTGCATTACCGCTTCTTTTGGCGTGGTGAAGTAAAAAAAGCGGTCTCGTTTGAATTTGCCTAACACGCCCTTGGATGCCAGCGATTCAAGCGTTCTCAAGGCATGTGTCGTATGTCTCAAGCTCTTGAACCTACCGGAAGTCTTTTTCGCCACTTCTTCTGCGATGACCGGTTTCTTTTCCGCAAGAACGATGGTTCTTATCTCTTCTTCCGCTTCTGTTAGCGTTATCTCTTGACCTAACGGTGCAACTTCGGCTTTTATCTCCTTCAGCCTTATAATGAGTGCATTTTTCTTCCTGTCATCAATGAGGAACTCGTTCAAAAGCAAAGCTATCTCTTCTCCTTCTTCATCGGTTTTCAAAAGTGCAACGAGTTTTTCTATGTTTCCGTTAGTCAACGGGAATCACCTCTATCTCCGGTATTTATGGTCGAAAACAATCTTTTCAAGGTACATCTCTTTCTTAGACTTGTCAATTGAGTAGATAATTCGATACGGACCTATTCTAATTCTGAAACTGCCTTTTAACTCGTAATGCAATCTCTTATACCTCATAGGGTCTTCACTTACCTCCTCAATTTTCTTCTTAATCGTTCCTTTCGTTTTCTTATCCCTGAGTTTCTCGAAATCTATGGAAAAACGCTTGGTTGGCAATATGTTATAGCTCATTCCAATCAACAAATTCCCTATTTTTTATCTCTTCCTTCGCTTTTTTGTATGATTCCATGAATTCTTCGTTCCCCATAAGTTCTATAGATTCCATTACAGCGTCGAACTCCTCTTTTATCCGTATAAGGTCTCCAAATGCTTCACGACTTATTGTAACGGTTTTTGTTTCCATGTTTTTAGCTCCCTTTTACTCTTTTTATATTAAATATATTTTGAAACTACAATCTTAAATATTTTGTGCTTGTTTACCGCGGAGCCCGCAGAGAACACAGAGAATCAGGAAAAGCGTTTACCACTCGGCGAATGCCGTCCTTCAGAACCCTGACATTGAAGTTATCCTGTTGAGTCTCTCTTTTTCCCTCATCTCAGCGCTCTCCGCGATCTCGGCGGTAATTAATACAATATTTTACTCACCGAGAACCACCTCAACAGGCATCAAATTCTCATCATAAAATGCGATTTCATGCGACCTCGTTATGCTGCTCCACGTAATTCTGTTTTTAGACCTCTTTTTTGGCGCTTCTCTTTCTCTTACCTCTTCACCTTCACTGCTCAAAGAATGTATTCCAAAAATGATATTTGCGTCTTTCAAAAATTTTCTTATGATTTTTGTTGCACGCGGGTAATATTGTTTGTCAATTTCGCTGGGATGCGCTATTCCTGCTGGATGAGTATGCACGATAGCTATTAGTTCAGGCTCTTTTTCTCTTTCTTTTAATATGTGATTGACGATTTCTTCGGTGTTTGCGAGAATCATGGATTGAGAAGCTTCTTTCATTACGAATCGTGAGGATAATTTGTGGAACGCATCAGGAATGTTATGCTCGCTGCCTGAGAGTGCGTATAATACCTCGATGTCCTCTTGAGAAGGTCTAAAAGAAGATTCTGCTCTTAGCTCTGCGAGCCTCATCCTCGCCACCATCGGAATAAATTCCGGGGCATCCGTTTCTGAGCTTCGTTCGAGCATATAATATTTTTATTTTAGGGAGAAGCCAAAACCTCCCCATCCCACAGGACTACTTGCCTTCTTTGGCCGAGTCTTTGGCTTCGTCAACAATTTTGATAAGTAGGTCAACTATTGTGATAATGGCTATGATAGATTGTTCATTATCTTCTATCAATCTATGCATACGGGGGTTACGAAAAGTAGCGTAGGCCCCTGAGAGCAAGTTACGAACTCCTATTTGCTCTGCAGGAGTTTCTCCATAGGAAAGAATTCCATGATTTCCAAAAGCCGCATTAATTAGATTTTCACCATACTGCTTTGGAGTTGCACCTATCCGTTTTCTTAGACGATCTTCAAAGAGCGTGAATATTTGCTGTCTCGCTGCTTGTGGATTGTTTTTTTATGAGTTCCGACGTTATTAGTTTTGCTTGAAGACCGGATAGCGGGGTCGTAGTCTGGATATGGGTTGTAATGGCTGCCACTATGCTATGGATATCAGACTCAAATTCTACTATTCGAGATTGTAGAGCGTCATGACTGTAGAGTATATCTGATAAGCCCCAACCTATCCACACCCGAATAAATTCGGGTGCATCCTCTTTGTGCTATTTCGCTGTGTTGTTTCATATTTTTTATGGTATACTTCACACCGCCACAGATTGAGCTTTTTCAAAGCTCTGAAACCGCAGTGTGAGTAAAGAGTCAAGTTTTTGTTTGTGGGTGGTATCAGTCTGGTTCAGGCAGTTGGAGATGGCATTTTTAAAA
>Ga0209986_10000374_pt1 | contig 42784 bp, 41 predicted proteins | sample BlataG_FD_183168 | JGI IMG/M metagenome (GOLD analysis project Ga0209986, IMG submission 183168) | Deep subsurface microbial communities from Black Sea to uncover new lineages of life (NeLLi) - Black_00105 metaG (SPAdes) (version 2) | ecosystem: Environmental > Aquatic > Marine > Oceanic >... | reverse complement strand
CTTAATCAACCTCATTGATATTACACAATACCAGGCTTTACAAGCCCAGAACGCGCCTGCGGATTACATGAGAGAATATATCTTCCTCGTTCAGGAACCGGGGTTACCTGCTGATGGCCCGATTACGCTGGCTTTGCTGAAAATGTCAGCCACGGATACCTATGGCAATCCCATTTCACCCGTTAGTGCGGAATTATCTGATTTAATTAGCGGTCGGGAGATTAAGGTGACGTTTATCGGATCTGGAGGTGCAGCTCCATGGACAGGACGCATCGTGGTGGGAGAAAAGTTTATCACTCCCAGCGAGATGGAGACACCATTCGGAACAGCTCTCGTGGCTCATGAGTTAAAACACTTGCTCCAACGTGATCTCGATGATCCGTACTATTTTCCCAGCGGGGAGCCAACGCTATCCCAGCCAAGGAGCCGTGTGGTGGGCGATTCCACCAATTATATGGAAGTGCTAGCCTACATAGTCGGTGAGACAGTAGAGTATGACCTCCTGTCTCAGATCCCAGAAGCAAGCAGGACGGCAATTGAAGCTAACCGAATTACGCAGATACAAAACCATCTTGCAACCCTTACAGACTCCGATGCCCTAAACGCCACCCGCTACATTGTCAAAGAGTATAATTATGTAAATGTATATAAGCAGAATTATGTAACCGAAGTTAGCCTTTCCGATCATCGCATTCCGCCTGGTTGTTGGGACTATTGGCTAAAGGAAGTGGGCTTCAGCGACAATGCTATTAATCACATCCAGAGTATCGCAGCCTTAGGTACCTCAGAGCATATCGACCCCAATCTGATTGACCCGAAGACCGGAATTTACAGCACCGTCACACCCACGGTAACACCTACTGCTTCACCTATTCCGACACCATCTCCCTCTGCAACATCTACACCGACTGTTTCTCCAACTACAACACCCACGCAGACTGACACTCCAACATCTACCCCTACTCCATCCAACACACCCACTCCAGAGCATTGACGATGTTCATGACTCCTAGCTCGACACATGACCGTTGGTCCAATAGAAGCAAGACATCGAGGCAGAATAGCTTAATCTGCTTAATCGTTCTGGCTCTCTTAACTACCAGCTGCAAAAGTCGGACTGATGAAAGCACTTCATATGAAGGATCCAAAAGCGCCGTGCCACCTTTAGAGTTACCCGGCGTTCGGTGTATGACAAACGATGATTATCTTTATGAATATCCAAACTGGTCGCCAGATGGAAAGACCATAGCTGTAATGCGAAATACGTCGGGGCTTGGCTCTATCTCTGCACATGGACCCATCACACAAAGATGGGATATTGTGCTTTTAGACACCATAAACGGAGAATCGAGGGTAGTTGGATTAGCAAACAACTCTCCATCCTCTGAACTATTCCCTTCATGGTCAGAGAATGGCCTCCAATTAGTATTTCTCACTCAATCCACCGAAACTAACAACCTCGTGATATATTCAGTTGATTCCAATACCTGGCAACAAATCGAATGTAGCACATGCAGTTGGCCGAGATGGTTGGATAAGGAGAGTATCCTTATCAACCTTAACTTTGGTCTTGGACCAGACAATAAGGCTCAATTTGGATTAGCCAGGGTAGATTCTCAAGACGGTACTAAATCAAAAATCCTGATCACGGATTTGAATGGCCCTTATGCTATCTCTTCGAATCGCGAAATTGTGCTCATGGTCGACTTTGACTGCACTTCAATTTGGGCTTACAAAATAGACTCAGGAAAACCTATTCCAATCATCGACTCACCGGATATTCATGAGTGCGATCCTGCTTGGTCATCAGACGGGAGTAAATTAGCCTACACAGTCAAGGACCCACCATCCGTTGCACCAACATACCTTGTGATCGCCGAAGCCGACGGTTCCTCATACGAAATCCTCCTTAAGCCTGAGTTGGCGATCTACCAGATTCGCAATCCGACCTGGTCACCAGATGGAACCAAGATTGCATTCGTCTATGGCTACTTTTCCTCAATTGACAGATCTTTCTCGTCGCTGTATGTGGTAGATGTCCCACCACATTTACGTCCCAAAGACAGCCAAACAGACGACTAATCTATCCTCTCTCTTCCTCGCTGTCATGTCCTTTGTGGTTGTAAGTGTAGTATGCTATCATGGTCTGGATCCACAACCGTCATTTACCCTCACCTAAACAGCGTCTCCACCCTCATCTTCTGAATCCTGCAACAAACACAACCGGCTACACCATCATTCTAAAAGCGGTAGGATTATGGAAAACCTCAAAGACACCATACCATCGTTACTACACTGCCCAGCTTTCGATTTCCTACTAAGCTTGGCGATTGTATTCCTAGCCATATCAACCTCTACAGCTTGTCAAATTACAACTCCCCAAACAACTACCCCTATCCCACCTCTGCCGACGCCTCCACCTTTCAATGTGCCCGGCGAGCGCCAACTGACGGACGATCCTTACCTTTATGAATCCCCTGTTTGGTCGCCTGGCGGCGAGATCATAGCTGTGAAGCGTAGCATCGACAGTGATTTTATTTCTGTACCATATTATCAAGGTTGGGAGATTGTCCTCATTGATGTAGCCACAGCTAAGATTCGAAGAATTGATTTAGGAGATGGCTCAATAAATATCGATCCCACCTGGTCACCTGATGGAAAACAACTAGCGTTCATGTCAAGAATATATGAGGACAATGTGAGTGATACTAAAAAATCGATTGATCGACTCACGATATACACCTTAGCAGATAATTCATGGCATCAATTTATTTGTAAGACCTGTAGTTGGCCTTATTGGCTAGGAAATGGAACCATTTTAGTGACCATAAATCTCAGTTCTGGTCCATCGAGCGCGGCAGAATATGGATTGGTATGGATTGACCCTACATCAGGGGATGAACTTACCCAGGATCCTATCGTAGGAATAATCGGTGGTCGAGCTACTTCTCTTGATGGTGAGGAAGTTTCCCTAGGGAGGTATTTCTTTTCACCTGACGGTAATACGTTACTCATGGAAGCAACTTATAGCTGTAGTGGCATATGGAAATATGACATTGGAACTGAAGTGGGACCAGTTCCCTATATTGATTCGCCCGACATATACGAGTGCGATCCTGCATGGTCTTGGGATGGAACCAAGTTGGCTTACACGGTTAAGAACCCCTTCTCACTTGACCCTACCTATCTCACAATTGCAAACGCTGATGGATCAAACCCGGAGAATTTAATTGAACCACAGGCTGCCTACTACCACATCCGTGACTTGGCATGGTCACCTGACAGCACCCAGATAGCCTTCGTCTATGGCATTATCTCTCTTACATATAGCCAACCCTCCTTTTCTGATCTCTTTATTGTTGACGTCCCGGAGCATCTGCAACCTTCGTCGGAATAAGGTGCTGTTCGCAATTACTCTGATAGTAATCGCCTTTTATCTAGATAAAGTCAAGGCTCCTCTACCAACCAACAAAAGAAAAGCGCGATCGGATATCTAATGAGTCAAAATTCGCTCATCTATAAGAAGAATAATCCCCCTGCTCTCAGGTATCTGCTTATCTTGGGGCTGTTTGCAGCATCTACTCACAGCTGTAACCCATTTCCCGAAACGCCCACTGCCACTCCTGAGACTAGCCAGACACCGACATCAACGGTCGCTCCTATGCCATCCCCAACTATTACTAATTCTCCTGCTCCTACCTTCACTCAGGTTCTTACCTCCACCCCAGCAACAACTCTGTACTCCAGCTCATCCCTTGGCCTGAGCCTAAGTTGTCCATCCAATTGGACTTTGCATATGCAAAGCTAACACGCAGAGTTCCACCCATGTCATATAGCCGATTGGGGAGCAAGATCATATAACTCCGATGTCTTATACAACTCAGAACTTGCAACTCATGGTCATTACATGCAAGGATCCCACTGAAAAAAGGTCAACCGCGAGAAGAGGACCGGTATATGTGGTGGTGCAGTTTCCTCTTCGCGTCGGTAGTAAAGGCGAACCCTAGACATAACGCCCGGCCTGGGATAGAATTCTGCATTGTGAGATTGACTATCCAGGGAGTGCACATTGGCAAACACACCTTCAGCGAAGAAGCGAATTCGACAGAATATCAAACGCCATATACGCAATCGAGTCCACCATAGCCAAGCACGCACGTACGTTAAACGTGCTCGCATAGCTCTTGAAGCGGGCGACACTGAATTAGCAGTCGAAGCAGTCCGGCAAGCGGTCAGCAAATTAGACCGGGCCGCGTCCAAAGGTGTAATCCATCGCAAGAATGCTGCCCGCCGTAAGAGCCGGCTTATGAAGCGCCTGGCTACGTTGGAGGAGACCTCTTAGTCAATATCCATTGATTGTGCACTTATATGCAATCCACGACGCACCAGGTGGTGCGTCGTGTTCGCGTTTTAGCACCGTCTGCGTGCTATAATCGCAACAGCCCAAGGAATATTACATGTTCGATCCAGAGCTATCCCTTGCGACACAAATCATCGAACGCGCACTTGAGCGTCTAAAGATCCCCATCCCGGATCGAATTGAGTGGATGCCTACTCCCTTCAAGGGCCAGTGGGGGTTTGGCACCAACGCATGCTTTCAAGCCGCGGCAGCTGAGGCTCGCGCGGGGAAAGAGGTAAACGTACAGGCACGGGCTCATGAGATTACCGAGGCGATTCTCGACGAAATGAGCCCGGTTGCAAATTTCGCTCGTATAGAAGCTGAACGTGGTTATCTAAACCTATATATCGATCCGGCGGTCTACACTCGCCGTGTGGTAAACACAGTCCTCGAGCAGGGCGTAAACTTCGGTCGCGGCGCTCCTACTGGCGAGAAGATGATGGTCGAGTACGCGCAGCCCAACACCCACCATTCCTTCCACATCGGGCATGCCCGCAATACTGTATTGGGTGAATCGCTTGCCCGCCTGGTTGAATTCGCCGGTTTCGAAACTATACGAGCTTCATATCCGGGCGACATCGGATTGGGCGTCATCACATGCATGTGGGCTTACCAGAAATTTTATCGGGACCAGGAGCCGGAAGGCATTCACCAACGCGGTCAGTGGTTGGCAAACATTTACTCTGAGGCTACCGCGTTGTTAACGCCCAAAGAGGGTGAAACAGAGGAGGAAAAAGCTAACCGAGAGGCTTATGAAGCTGAGCGCCGCGAAATGTATCAGATGTGGGATGCTAGCGATACCCAAGTCCGGGATTTGTGGCGAATGACGCGTCAATGGAGCCTTATCGAGCTGAATGAGATCCTGAAGATTCTTGGGGTGAAAATTGACGTTTTCTTCTTCGAAAGCGAAGTCGACGAACCGGCGAAAGCGATAGTCGATGAGTTGATCAACTTGGGTATTGCCGAGGATGAACGTCCTGAAGGACCGGTGATCGTCAAGATTGATGAGAAGTTGGGGCTGAGCAAGGAGAAGTACCGCACTTCAGTCATCCTCCGCAGTGATGGCACGACATTGTATTCGACAAAAGACCTCGCCTTAGCAAAACAAAAATTCGAGAAATACAACGTCGATCGCTCGGTGTATGTGGTTGATGTACGGCAGAGCCTACACTTTCAGCAGGTATTTAAAATCCTCGAACTATGGGGGTTCCCACAAGCCTCCAAGTGTTATCATCTCGCCTACGGCTTCGTCACTCTCCCCGAAGGCACAATGTCAGCCCGCCGAGGCAACATCATCTTGTTTATGGACGTTTACGCCGAGGCTCAGAAACGGGTATTGGATATTATCGCCAAAAAGAACCCTGATTTGCCTGAAGAACAGCGCGAGGAAGTCGCCCGTCAAGTAGGTCTCGGAGCACTGATCTACAGTCTGCTTTCGGTGGACAACAACAAGGACATTGTATTTGATTGGGATAGCGCACTGAGCTTTGACGGCAAGACGGCGCCGTACATACAGAATGCCCACGTGCGAGCAAACAGCATCCTCAGAAAGGCTGGTCCTCTACCTTCAGAAGCATCATTCGAGTATAAGCTTATGCCAATGGAGGTGCAGCTGATTGAGTTGATTTCACGCTTTCCAGCAATCGTGCAACAGGCGGCAATGGACTATAAACCACTGCATATGGCGAATTACGCTCACCAACTTGCCAAAACTTTCCACGGCTTCTACCACACCGTCCGGGTGCTCCAAGCGGAGAGCAAACAAATGAAGGAGGCCCGTTTGCGTATCACCGCCGCCGCTAGGCAGACCCTGGCAAATACTTTACGTCTTTTAGGTATTGAGGCGCCTAGAGTGATGTAGCCTTAGATGACGCCGCTCTCTCAATCGGTTTCAGCCTTCGTTGGCTGACCCGCTCAAGAAGTAATTTGGTTGTAAACAGTAATGACTGAACCGAAAAAAGCCAACGTGATAGAATGGGAACGATATATGTGGGGCTGTCTAAAAAGGACCATCGAGCAAAGATTGTAGGGGTGGACCAGCGTGTCCGCCCATTGCGAACCATATTTGGGCCGACACTTTGGTCGGCCCCTACATGGCGAATTTGCTGATCGCGGCAGCCCTTTTGGGACAACCCCACATATCCCTCTTTTTCCCGGTTGCGACTGCTTTATTCCGTAGGCTCAACTACATGAAACGAAGACATCATCGTAAACCATTCGCCCTTCTTGAGTGGGCTGGTCGCCGCACACAAAAGCCATCAGCGGCCAACCTTCAACTTCAGATAGAGGCTTATCCCGCCGGTGTTGACCACACCGCGGATCTTGGCGGACAGTTGATCTTGGGTGACAATCTCACCGTCATGGCCGCGCTGCTACCGGAATGGGAGGAGCGGATTGACCTGATCTACGCCGACCCACCTTTCCTCACCGGTAAAGCCTACACTGCACGCATCGGGCGCGGCGAGGATTCCCGCCGTCCATCCGAATGGCACACGGTAGACGGCTATCGTGATACTTGGATAAACGGCGCAGCCTACCTCGATATGCTTCACCCCCGCCTGCAACTTATGTACCAACTTCTGGCTCCATCGGGCACGCTTTACCTTCATCTAGACTGGCATGCTTCCGCGTATGCCCGCATACTGCTTGATGAAATTTTTGGGCCGGATAGGTTGCTGAACGAAATCGTCTGGATCTACCATGGTCCTTCACCCATTCGCTCCGCCTTTAAACGCAAACACGACACGATTCTGGTCTACACAAAGTCGAAGCACTACACATTCAATGCTGACGCGGTACGCGTAGCATACAATCCCTCCACCGTAAAGACCTTCGCCAGTTCCCGAAAAGCCGGATTTGGCAAAGTACCAGATCTGGCTCGGGGTAAAGTTCCCGAAGATTGGTGGTACTTCCCTGTCGTCGCTCGTTTGCATAAGGAACGCTCCGGCTACCCAACTCAAAAGCCAGAGGCCTTGCTGGAACGCATCATTTTGGCCTCCAGTAACCCAGATGAGGTGGTGGCAGACTTCTTCTGCGGTTCAGGCACGACCCCGGTTGTCGCCGACCGTCTTGGTAGGCGTTGGCTGGCTTGCGATCGGTCTCCTCCGGCTATTCACACAACCTACCGGCGATTCATGCTTGAACACGTCAACAAACCATTCACGGTTTGGAAAGCTGATGAAGAGAAAACCCGCTCTTCGTTGCAGCTACTGATCGCGCTCTCCCAATCAGGTGCGCAGATCACAATGAAGCTTGAGGGCCTGCAATCCGACAAGGCATCCCCCGATATATTCCCTGAAAACCTGGTATTGTGGGAAGTGGATTGGGACTATGACCAACGCGTTTTTTGCAGTCAATCCCAAGCCGTCCGACCTTGGCGGGAAGACTTCATCGATCTCCAATTAGGACATACATACGATCAACCTGGAACCTATACCCTCTGCATCCGTGCCTCTGACTCGCAAAGTCGTTCAGGCCTGACCACACGCAAGATCAAGGTTTCCTTTTAGTCCTGTATTTCCCCGATCACACCAAGATCATTCCTGGGAGTCAGAACACGTCTGGCACCTAGACGGTCGTTTAAATGACCCCTTAAAATAAAAGATGCCCCGGCAGGCGTCAGCCGGGGCAAGAAAATATCTTTTACTCTTTATTACTCTTGCGGCAAGTCGAGTCGGTAACCCATTCCCCGAATGGTCTTCAGAAAGTGAGGTCTCATAGGATCCGGCTCAATCGCTCGTCGAAGCCAGCTCATATGCACATCAAGAGTACGCGTGTCCCCAATGTAGTCTGTGTGCCATACCTGGCGGATGAGTTTCTTTCGGGTCATCAAACGCCCCGGGTTGTGCATGAATACTTCAAGTAATTGAGCCAGTTTGGGTGTGAGCCGGGATTCTTTTTCCAAGCATCGTACTTTACTTTGGACGAGATCAAGCTTGATGGGACCCATTTCTAAGGTGAAACTCCCGTCACCTGGCAGCATGCGCGCCACCCGGTTGAGTAATTTGCGCGGGGTGAATGGATGGACCAAAGTCAAGCTGGCTCCGCAAGCAGGGTTAGGCCGTGTCCCCTCCGGCGACACCAGAATTATTGGAACGCCGTCAAGCTCAACCCGAGTCTTGCGGCAAAGACGCTTGCCGCTGGTCTTCATTGATGCCGCATCCAGGATAACCAGATCCGGCTCGTTCTTTCTTGCCTCCTCCAACCCAGAGTCCAACTTATGGTGAATTGATACCCCATACCCCTTCTTATCAAGTGCAGGAGCAAAAGATGTTGCGTTTGCTCGACCGCTTTCGATCAGCAGGATGTTCGCTGTTGTCATATCGGGAACCTTTGGGTTTATAGTTGGGCAGCACCCTCTAGCAATGATGCTGCCCGAGAATCATTATACACTCTTTTCCAAGCGCCGCAAATAAGACATCCGTTCTCCCCATCTACCCCTGCCAAAGAGTCAGTACCTCAGCCGGTGAAACACGCGCACTGCTCTGAATCCGGCTGACGCCACCACCTTCTAGGAAGTTCCGACCGCCACCGAAACCACGAAATGGTTGTTCGCCCATCATTTCTGCCCGACAGCTGGCATACGCTGCTGGTCCCGCCCAAAGCCCCAGTGGGGCAAGCGCCTCGCGCGCTGGTGGCGACCAGCCATCACCCCCCGGCCATGAACTGACGATAACCCTCCGACCTATTGCTCGCGCAGCCTCGAGCACTTCCTGTTCACGACTTGTACTGCGACCACCCGAGCTCAACAGCCAAGTTGGCATATCTACCGGTTCGCAGAAGTACTCGAGGTGGGTCCACTCCTCCACATCCTGCCCCCAAGTTTGGATACCCGCCGCTTCGATAAGCTTTGCTGCAGCAAAGAGCGCCGAGCCATACCCAGGGCCACTGCCCAGGTAAACCACAATGCTGTCAGCTGTTTCCTCCGCGAACTGCTTCCCCGCTTCCATCTGCTCCTCGCACCAATCCTTTAGGATAGTCGGTGTATCCTCAATGCAGCGCTCCAACTCCTGACGGTGAGAAGCTGAAGCCAAGGTTGCCGCCACTGCGAGGCCCATGAGAATCGAGGCCAAATAACTCAACAATCCCGGCCCGGGGGGCAAAGGAGGAGTGGCGAGGGTTAAACTCGCTTCAGCCGTCTGTGCCAATGAATTATCTATAGCACCGGTAATAGCCAGCGTACGAGCGCCAACAGCAACTCCTATTTCAACCGCTTCGCGCGTCCTGGCAACTTCCCCAGAGGCTGATATACCAATCACTAAAGACTTGGCAGATGAGGAACCCAGACCGGGCACGAGGTAGCGAGCCGCAGTCATCGCCGTCATGGCCCGAACTCGCTTTCCTGTCCACCAGGCAAGTGCCATCTCGAGACCAAGCGCTGCATGATGAGAATCCCCACAACCACACAGGATCAACTCATCAATCTCGGAAGTCCACCCAGCCAACACTTCCATGGCCTGATTCTTTCCTTTTGGCCAGCTCGAGGCGATAAAATCCGCCGCCATCAATGATTGAACAGTCAATGAGTCCACCGATGAATCCTCCCTCACTTGGATGTATAATTTCTTATCATGTCGGTATCTGAATTCCAGTATGTCACTATTGGGGGACTACGCCAAGATTATTGTATCACTCACCATGGTGAAGTTTATCTTGGCGTCCTTGGCGGTAATGCCGTCTATGCAGCGGTAGGAGCCAGTCTCTGGACCGAGTCGGTGGGGCTGGTGAGTCGAGTGGGCTCCGATTTCCCTACTGACTTTCTCTACCAACTCACTAGCGCCGGTTTTAACATTGATGGCGTCTTGCAGCTACCAGAGCCACACAACTCATGTACTTTTTACGCTTACCTTTCCCCTGAAGAGCGGGTCGATACCAATCCGGCGTCCCACTTTCTACGCATCAACCAACCGTTGCCTAAAGCACTAATAGATTATCGCTCTTCTACCGAAGGGCAGGACAATCGAAATCAATTCAACCCGCTTGCCATCCGCCCGGATGATCTGCCACAACAAGTCGTCAAGGCACAAGCTGCCCACCTCGCTCCAGCTGATTTTCTTACCCACACGGCAGTTCCCTTTCGGCTAAGAGAGCTGGGAGTCCCTCTGGTGACAGTTGATCCATCCGAGCGATACATGGAGCCTAATTTCGAGATGGAATTGCCTATTGTGGTAAGAGGGCTGGATGCGTTCCTCCCGAGTGAAAAAGAAGCATGCAATTTCTTCAGGCCAATTGAAATGGATATATGGGAAATGGCTGAAGCTTTTGGCTCAATGGGCTGCCGCTTCGTGGTCATCAAACAGGGCGCACGCGGTCAGTCTGTATGGGATAGCCAGGCAAAACGACGTTGGCATGTACCTGCCTACCCATCCAAGGTTAAGGATGTGACTGGCGCCGGCGACGCGTTTTGTGGTGGGTTTGTGGTCGGATTGAACCAAACAGGAGATGTGGTTGAAGCTGCACTGCGGGGTAGCATTTCAGCCTCCTTCACAATTGAGGGCTCGGGAGCATTGTACGCTATCAACGCTCTACCCGACCTCGTCCAGGCTAGGTTGGAAGCCCTGCGTCCCTATATTAAGTTAGTCTAAACCATTGAACTAGAGCGTCTAATCGACCGAACATTGGCAATCTGAGAATTACATCTTAGCTTTTCGAAGGAGTAAGGAGCACCACTAAAGAGAAGTGCCAGTTGGCAAGCACACGAGACAGGCTATCAAAGAGGTATATCATAATACCTTTTTGTTAGACGAACTTGGGAGAACAAGTGACAAACGTTTCTCCCACCAATTATTTGACGGTATTCTAGTACTAGTATGTCAAAGAAAATCTACCACGGGAGTGATCTGGGTGGGGGGGTTTTTTATGATTTATTCCCTACTACAGACCTAAGAATTTTCTTATAGCATTCTCAATATCACTTAAGGTTCCCTGATCGAGCACTCCCCATCGTTTTGTGAATCGGTTCTGATCCAGGGCTGTCATTTGAAATACCAGCGCTACCGAGGGTTCCTTCAAGCCATTTGTACTATTTGGCATTATTTCGATCGATGGAGAGAACCTCTTTGCTTGAATCTTTGAGGTAAGAGGGATCACTATTATCGTCGGACTGCTAACACCAGGATTCTCGCTCACGATAATCGCTGGTCTGGATCCTGCTTGTTCACGCCCAGACCCACTCGGCGGTCCTGTCAGATCGACTCTCCAGATTTCACCCTTTTGCATTCTTTATTGGATTCCATCTTCAAATGATAAAAAGTCTTTTATACTCGAGGTCTCCCAGGTGGAGATTTCCTTCTTAAGCTCGCTATCGAATTCATTCTGGAAGAGACTTGCGTATAAGAACACATATACATTAGAGATAACTCTTCTCAGAGGTGTGTCAATCATAAATAAGTAGTGGCTGGCTGGTGGCTGACCCCATGCATATTCCTCAGACTCTGACGAACTATAGGCACGATCGTCAATATCAGAACGTGCTGATTGTGTCATCGCGATAGTCTCAGGCATCTTGACCTCCGAAGAACTTTTCAACAATCTGTTCACTATAATCACAAATGAGTTGAATCATTACCCCGGGCATAAGTTGAACACCAGGCTGTGATGGTCTTTCCCATGTGTATTGCGTTTCAACGAAAATCTTCGACGGGTCTTTTAAAAATGATTCAATCTTGATTTCAATTACAGCAGGATCTTCCTCCTGAAGCTCTGGTGATAAGACAAATCTCAATCCACCGCCTAAAACTTGATGTCCGAATTTCTTGAGAGTCTCAGGTTGCTGTTCAAGTATCCCCTCCCAAATTTCCTGGAAGGCGTGCTCACCATCTGTCTCATACAAATGGCGAACCGCGGCATCTTTTTTGATAATTTGTCGAGGCGATGTTTGAGCAGCGAGTTCAAATGCATTTACTACATTCTCTGCTTCGTCTCTAAAGCTATCGATTGTCTTCTGTGGAGTTGATTTTACTATCAGTAATTGGCCTACCGGTGGCTCTAATAATGCCACTTTGATATTTAATATTTCTGGACGTTCTCGAACTAATACAAGCTCCTTTTCAGTACCTGACATTTTCGATATAAGGATGCCAGCTTCGTCTAAAAACCTCTGAATATTTATTTTAAATGTTGAATCGATCCTTGGCATTGGTATCATAATAAAGTTGATACCCGCATGGATCAAAGTCTTGGAAGAAATATCCATTAGTCTCTCAATTCAAAAGATTCAACCTATCGAAACAAGTGGAATGTAAGTACCCTAGTACTACATAGCGATGTGTCTTGTTAGTGAAATTGTACCGCATTCAATCAGTTGAGTGCAATAAGATTTAGGTAAGGAAACAACTCCAGACTGGAGCGGGACCCGGCTCACTTTCAATACTCCTCTATCAATCAAGGTTATTTTCCACTTGAAGATCTCGCTCTCAACAACTTCTTTCAGTCAGGTACACGAATGTTCTAAGGATTGCCTAGACCCTCCTACATCCCACCCAGCGCAGCTCATTAGGGATCAAATAGCGATACCCCTTCGCCTGATCCCATGCACTCTACCCTTCATCCCTACTCAGAACTCTTGTTAGAATCGTAGAGAAATATTTAGTTCTTAGACTACAACGCCTTATTAGTCACGATTAAGTGCGCGCTAACCCTTGGCTGATCCCCTATGGAGTAGATGTAGATGTGAGGAACGGAGTATGAATGGGGGTCAAGGTGAGGGTTGGCGGCTCACCCACCACCATGAAACGAACCGAGATTTTCCACTGCTCTCCGAGGAACATTCGAATCTCATACTCCCCCGGGAGCCATTGAGATGGCTGACAGTCGGTGTAGCCCCAGCCGCCAGTGCCACCCTCCCATGCTTTTGTATCGATACAGACCTCCACCTCCCCTCGATACCAAATCGAAGTCCAACGTACCCCGTCCTGTAGATAGTTATAGGTGAACGCTCCGTAGAGCCTGCCCAGCGGGTTTTCGAAGCTCTCAGCAGGATCAATCGCTCGATTTTGATCGTCGAGGCGCGTGGCGACCTCAATCGGACTGAAAACCGCTTCGGGGTTGGGGGTAACCGTTTCCTGTAGCAGCACCATGACGAGTGCCTCAGGCAATACTGGGGTTGGCGTCTCAGTCCCGGTTGGAGTGATGGTGGAGGTGGCGGTGATGGTTGAGGTACAGGTGATCGTAGGCGACAAGGTGATAGTCGGGGTAAGGGTGACGGTGGCCGTTGGTGTTATCGATGGCGTCGGCGGGATGATAACATAAGCCGCCTGGCGGCCTAAAATCTGCACAAGTATCCCCGCCACACTAAAGGCGAATGCTAAGGACACCCATCGCCACCCTCGGGAGAGACGTTCACGCCGCAACATGAAATAGGGCAGCCCTCTGGCGGAACGAATCTGTTGCCAACCAACCGATAGAGATAATAACAGCCCGATAAACAGGAGCAGTACGAGCACTTGGACCGATTGATCGATGGTCATCAAGTTGGTTACTCCCAGATGATCTCCAAACGGGCTTCCCCGGCCAAGGTGAGATCGAACGTATAGACTCCCTCTGCCCTCTGTTGCCAGGAGACTGGACGTTTATCTAGGATGACAATCTCTGGCGCGGATGGTAGTGCCAACCATACTGTCCCTTGAGCACGGCGGCCTAAGTCTAGTTGGACAACGAGACGCTTGTCAGCCACATGCCAGCTGCGAACAGCCAAACCTTGTGAGATATGCAGGGTGTCACCAAGCCATTGAGGAGCTTCCATTACCGGTCGCACTGCGAGCAACCGAACTCCGTGAGCGGGGATTGCGGAAAGGTGAAGCAGTGGATCCTCCAACCGCCTATAGGAAGCTCGCCAGAAATCCACAGTATGGAGTGCCCCCGCAGGCTGCACTCCCATCTCTTCTAAATTTAGGTCGACATCTGCCTGAAGATCGCTCCAATTAAGCACTGCTATTAGATACCACGCTCCGGCTTCACCGTTAAGCGGAAGCACCAACCGGGACGGATAGGCAGCATCAAACCAGTCTACGGCCCGTGCTGCGCTCGGCAATGGGGGTAACAGGCGCGCTAACCATGTCACCCGCTCCCTGCTTAAAGCGGGCATATGATCAGAAACAACGAGCGATCCCCCTGAAAGGGATATGACCGTCGCCAGGCTCTGAACCTCGGCTTCCGTCAGGTCAGTATTTTCATCCCGCAATAACAGACAGTCAGGGTCGTTTATCCACCAGCGTCTGTGCAGGAATCCACGCGAGATAATTGAGTGGATGGCGCTTCGAGCTGCTGGCATCCCAGGTTCGTTTTTGAAGGGAAAATTGATCCCCCGATAAGATGGTCGCCAGCGTGGTGCGACATCGGGGCCGATCCGCATGCAATCGAAGATCCCGACGCCAGACCCCAGCGGACAACCGCAACCCAATAATGTCACATCTTCACCGGCGGCCTCACGGATCACCTTCAATGCCCTATAGAGGGCCTGAGCTCGGGTTTGTGTCGGGTCGTGATGTGCACCTGGTAATGCCCCAGCATAGAGAAAGTCCAGCTTTAGATAGTCATACCCCCAATCATGGGTAACCGTAGTGATGAGGTGGTTAAGATAAGCCAGGTACGCTGGGTGGGTGACATCTAGAGCCCGGGAAAAAGACTCGAAAATAAAACCCGCGTTAACTGACCGGTCAGAAGAATCACGGAGAACCCACTCAGGATGTTCACCAAGCAGTCGGGCGCCTGGCTTGGCAACGAAAGGCGCGAGCCATAGGCCTGGTTGGAAACCGGCATCCCGAATTTCAGCGCTGAGCTGGTTCATACCATCAGTGAATGAAATCTCATTCGTTTCATACCAGTCGCCGACCCCAGCCTGATAGCCATCGTCAATCTGGATGATCTCCAGGGGAATTGCATCCCTATTCTGCTTCGCCCATCGGAGATTGGCCAGCACATCGTCCTGGGTGACTGATTGGAAGAAATGATACCAAGTGCACCATCCAATCGGTGTTGGCTCCGCCCGACGGGCATTATTCTCACCCGCTACAGCCTCCAGGTAATCCCCAAACGGAACCTCAGCGTCGAGATCCACAAACTGAATGCAAGCCCAATCAGTGGCAAAAGTCTCACCTGGGACCAGCTTTGCCTGATCGCCATTTGCCCACAGGCGCAAGTGTGGATCGAAGGCATCTAGACGGGCTTCTAAACTACCGAAGGCTTCACGCTGCGATAGAAAACCCATCAGGACGCCGACCCGACTGCGTCGGTCCCCAATCACACCGAACATGTCGGAAGCGAAAGATCCCCGTCGGCGGGGAACTGGCGTCCCCCGATTAACTAGAACTGGGTTTAGAATTGGTCCAAAACGAGTCCGGGGAAACCGATCTCCCAGGCCCAAAGTTCCGGCATAAGTCCAACTTTGCCAGCCCGTGCAATAGAATGCCAACTCACTAGGCGTCGGTTGCACCCGTAAGGTGCCCGCATTGGGATCCTCTATAGAGCGACTCAGCGGTTGATTAAAACGAGCCCGTTGACCACGACGCAGGGGGTGAGGAGACCCCACACGCAACATCTCCAACTGGTCGATAAATATGGGCTGCTTCGATTGGTTTTTTATCTGGATGCGCCATAGAAAGAGCGGCGTTTCGAGCCCCAGGGAGAATTGGAGGCATATAAGAAGCTGGTCTGAAGGAAGAAGTTGTTCTACGCTGACCCACTTCATTGAGCCATGAATCGAATCCTCAACTCTTGACTCGGAAAGAGATGCGCCATGCAAATCGCCATCCCACCTCCGGCGGGTACCATCCACCCGCCAAGCAACCGACATGGCAACTGACTCCAGCTGTGGGTACGACGCATCGCTTGAGGAAAGGTACCATCGTCCCTCAGGCAGGCGAAGGTAAAAAGTCATGTAATTCGAGGTTAGGGTGAGACTCATTCGCCAAGCACGCCGCGTATCGCGTCAATCAATTGTTGGTGGCTGAAAGGCTTATTGAGGGTTGCTGTGGCTCCCAATTTATTAGCTTGCTCTAGATCTGCCTGTATGCCGACTGCTGTTACCACTAAAGAAGGAACATCACGAATCATAGGATCGGCCTGCATCTCTGCCAGCATGTCCAGTCCACTCCGGCCCGGCATCATCAAGTCGATGGTCACAATATCAGGATGAGCTTCCCGAAGCAGTTTTAGCCCCTCCTCGGTTGAGCCGGCCAGGAGGACCTCGTATCCAGCATCTTCCAACACAAAGCGGATCAGCCGGCAAATATAATCCTCATCATCGACGACCAGAATCTGTGCCCCCATGGGTCACCTCTTATGGGGCGAGCAGATCGCCTTCGCTCAGCGCCTCTTCTACCGAGGTAAATATGGGGAAGACACGATCGAGCATGGTAAGGCGAAGCGCGGTTAATGCTTGCGTTTGTGGCTGACTAAGGTTGAGCGCACCGCCCTGCTGACGTAAGGCTTTCAACCCTGAAACCAATGCTGATAGACCCGAACTATCAATGAAATTTACAGCCTGCATGTCAACGACGACAGACTCAGCTCCCGTTCGAGCAATTTCATGTAGCTGCTCCTTTAGTCCTGGTGCAGTATCAGCATCGAGTCTGCCTTGAAGCCTGACAATCACCCGACCGGGTTTAGGGCGTTCAATCTCGATCTTCATAGCTTATCGACTCCAGAGAACTTTTTAACCAAGTGCCAATGATTTCGCTCTCCCTCCAGCCTGCGACATTCAAATATATCCAGTAGTCCTCGTACCAACCTCAACCCATACCCCCTCTCAGGGGGATCGTCTGAATCGACTGGTATCTGCGGGCTCTTAGACGGCTGAAAAGGTACACCACTGTCGTACAAATCGGCCACTAGCTGGTCCGCCTCGACTATCACCCGACCAAGTACCTGTCCTTTTCGCCCCTGGAAGGCATGCTCAATTTGGTTAGTGACGACCTCCGACAACGCTAGGGCGAAATCATCCGCCATCTGGCGACGATGTTTGGGATTGGATATCGGCAGCGTTGGGCCGAGGTTCCGGACGAGGTCCACCAATTGGCTGACCGCCGTCAACTCTGCTGGAATGACAAATGGTATCACCTCTCTTGAAACCCCGTTCTCTGGTAGTGCCCTTACCAACAATAGGGTAACATCATCTCGCAGAAGCAGATCACGGCGATAAACATCAAGGCTTTCCACGATAACCCTAAGTTGTTCCTCCACTTGCGCAGGATTCGTGGCGTTGATTATATCCGATAGGCCCCGCAAGCCAAGGAACGCTCCCTCCGGGTTCTCGGCTTCGGTTACACCATCTGAATAAAGATACAGAACATCGCCAGGGTTTAAAGCGACCGGGTGAGAATGATAAGTACATGTTGGATCGATCCCCAGCGGGAGTCCGGTGGCAGGCAGGAACTCTACCCTTTGCTCAAGATTACGCCAAAGGGCAGCATCCACGTGTCCAGCTGAGGCATAGGAGAAGCCGATTGACTCGCTTTCAAGACGAACGATCACCGCGGTAACGAATGCCTCGGCTTTCTCGAGATCAGGCTGCAGGAGCTGGTTAATGACCTGCAATAAATCCGCTGGATCTCGCCTATGCGACGCTTCACCATGAAAGATGGCATGAACCAACGCGGTGAGGATCGCCGCCGGTGTGCCTTTCCCGGCCACATCCGCCAGAAGCAACATCGTCTCCCCGGTCTTGGCCTCGGCGACATCATAGAAGTCCCCCCCGATCCGACGCGCTGGTCTCAGGTAAGCAGCCAGCTCCAGTCCCGCGATCCGTGGCAATCCAACCGGGAGTAGACTGGCCTGAATGCCGGCTGCGATTTCCAGCTCGTGCTCAAGTCGCTGGCTCTCCTGGCGAGCAGCCCGCGCCCGTACCGCTTCAATCAGAGCACCCACCTGCTCAGCCACCGAAGCCAGAAGTTGCATATCACTTGAGTCGAAACAGGACTGGCGTGAATCCAACAGCCCTATCACACCTGAGAGATTACCTTCCCCCAACAGAGGCGCCACCAACAGGTCTCCTACCTGTGCCAGGGGAGACTCAGCCTGTGCAAGAGCAGGCTGGATCTCCACCAACCCAACCGGCCGCCCCGTGCGGGGGATGTTCTCAACCAGTGCCGCTGGTTGGGATAATAGATCACCCGAGGCGGTTACCGATTCCCAACCGGAATCATCTCCTGTTACTAGAAAGACCTCTTCCGCCGACACCACCTGGGCTAAGAGACGGACGACGGAAGAAAGCATGTCCGGTAGTTCAGTAACTTGACCGGCGATATGGGTCAATTCATATAGAAATGTCAATCGGTCCCAAGCATCGACTAGGGCTTCAGTCAACCGATCAGCAACCGCTTTTTCACCGAGCGAAAAAGCGAGCATATCGGTCCAGGTTTGGAGAAAGTGGCCCCAACCTTCATCATTTGGCGCCCAGGCGATCAATTGCACTCGCCCTAGCAAGCCGGGTGATGGCGAGGTAACCCACCAGAATCCTCTCCCCGTTTTCAGAGCATCCAGCGGAGATTCTTCGATCAGTGCGCGCTGTACAGCAGCCGGTAACTTCCTCCCTTGCACCGAGCCTGAAGGCCTATCATTCCCTCCCAAAACAGCCAGGCCTCCGCCGGTGGTGGTATGCCACAAGCGTTTAATGCTCTTGAATACCGAACCCAGGTCGCCTTCCATACGTTATACTGTAGCCTAACCATGAATGTCAGGCAACCTCCTAACAAGATAAATTATGGAAATAAATTTGTGTTTGAACCTTGTCATGGAATAATCCATAGGTAGGTCATCTAGAGTACTTTGTCAAAGCACCAACCAAGGAGAGACCTATGAATGCTAAAGTAACCTGGGGCGGTCGGTTGACCTTCACTGGCACAGCCGACACCGGCTTCACTATCCCCCTCGGAGCCGGCCCTTCCGTGGGCGGCGATAACGATGGTTTCCGTCCACTGGAAATGTTCGCCATCGGCTTGGCAGGTTGCACAGCAATGAATGTGATCTCTATCTTAATGAAGAAGCGTCAGGACGTGACCGATTTTGAAGTCACCGTCCAGGCCGAACAAGCGTTAGATCACCCCCACGTCTTCACCGACATTCAAATCGAGTATATTGTTACGGGGCATGACGTAGACAAGAAGGCCCTAAAACGGGCCATTGAGCTTTCAGAAATAAAGTACTGCCCTGCTCAAGGGATGCTGGCAAAGGTCGTCCCGATCACCTCGACCCATCTGATACGCGAAGCGTCTTGATCTTTACTTCGGTTGGTGTTCCTATTTAACCCACTCCAGATGGAAGCATAATCCAGCGCATTCCCGACCAAGATCTTAGAATGAAATACTGAGCCCCAGTTTCGCTACAGTTCATGTTCCATGCTCGTTGCAGGTTATTAACCACCACACGACCCCGGTCCAAGATAATGCCGGAGTCGTGCAGTGTGATGGACTTACCCCCCATCAAGTGATGGTGTCCTAATAAACAATAGAAAAACAACAAGATACCCCCAGCAAACAAGTTGCAATATTAATTCCAGAATCACTGCCCACCGCACCTGGCTGCAATAACCCAAAGCAGCAAACTGATGATAAAAATGGGGGCACTCTAAAAGTACCACATCCACAAAACAATGTTATGATGCAGGCGATAAGTGTTGCTACACTAACCATATAATGCTTTACTAAGGAGGGATACCAGCATGATCGAGTTTTTACTTAGCGCTGATCTATAGGCAAACATTATCGGCGGGGTGGTGGCTGCTGGGCTCATTGCTCTCGCAGCCTATCTTTGGGACCGGTGTAGGCACAAAATCCTCAAAGAGCTGACAGTGATTATGGGCAAAGCCATCAAACACAGAAACGTCGGTGAACAGCGAGCATTCACTGATGAGAATGAATGGATTCGAGAGGCCAAGTCGATTGAGGTTGAGTCGGTCGCTAAGGCCAACCAACTCTCCTCAACTGCAGGCTCGCTTGTTGAATGGTTAGATCGTGTGCCGCCCTGGGATGTGACTAGCGAAGTGGACAAGTACGTCTCTATCCTCAGCAAGGTGATTGAGCGGACTCGAGAACTGCTTGAGCGGAACTCCTAGGAGGGGACTCCTCCGTCAATTGAAGCCAGGGGGAGTGTGGGATTGACTGTTACTTTTTTGGCAACAGGTGCCTTATAGAGAGAATCGTATGACCCCAGATCAAATTGCCTTGCTTGGTCTTTTAATCTCATCCATTGTTACAATAATTGGATGGGCAGTGACAGCACATATCCAATTGCGAATTCTTAGAGAGACTCGGAAGAGTCAACAACTCGAAAGGGAATTAGCGGTATTTCGTGAGCGGATGGCAACTGTTCGAGACATTACTTCAACCCTTCTCGAAGAGAGTGCCTCATATCATGAACTCATAGCTATGCTTGTCTCAGGGCATTTTAATTTTGATACTGGGGCGAATCTGATCCAGCAATTAAACACGAAAGGCCTAGAACTTGCGAAGAGTCTTTACGACCCAGCATTTAGAAGTATTCGAGATCTGCTTCCTGAGGAACATGCCGAGCGCCTTTACAATCAATTGAAGAAGGCCTCGGAAATGGGAGCAGCTTACCACGCTTCTGCAGTTGGTATAAATCCTCTTACTCCTAGACTCGATGAGGTGCTTCGAGAGTCTGCTAACCAAGCGTTAGAGGTTTCAAAGCAATTAATTAAGACAGCTGATATGTTCGCTGATGCATTTGCCTTTCTTGATAAGACACTTGCTAAAGCCCAACCTCCAGAACCTTCAATCTTTTGTCGAGTGTTCCGAAGGTTAGCTTTCTGGAAGCGCTAAAAGTTATTTACACTGTATTCGATTGATACAATCATCTACATTGCGATACCGAAAACAGAATCCCCCACTCGGATCAAGGGGGTAATACCTCATGAACAACACCAACCTTGGGTTAGATAATTATTATAATCCGTACCAAAAACACTGAAATGAATGATAAAAAGGAAACCTATAATTTACCAAAGACGAAAGTTCGAGAGGCTTGCCACATGATTTCACAGATACGAGCATTTATAAATATGTTTGGCTATGTCATGCTAGCAATGGGAGTAGTAATAGGGGCAGTGGGACTTACAGGCCTTTTTTTCCCAAGCTATCTGACTGGATTTAGCCAGGGAGAGTCACTACAGTGCTTGGGAGCATCAGTACTGTTATTACTCATAGCTAGGGCTTGGTTTCGCTCATCGCTAGGAATGAGGATATAGTCTTTAGTCAGACGAAGATTACCGTACATACGGTAAACACCAGATGGAAGCATAATCCAGCGCATTCCCGACCAAGATCTTAGAATGAAATACGGAACCCCGGGTTTCACTTTAGGTCATATCCCATGCTCATTACAGGCCATTAACCACTACACGACTCCAGCGTAAGATAATGCCAGAGTCGTGCAGTGTGATGGGCTTGCCCCCCATCAAGTGATGGTGAAGTATGTATAGTGATACTGGATCATTCCATTCAGCAAGCCAAGGGTGTCATTGCCGTTGAGCACACAACCATTGTCGCTCTCGGCCGCCCAGGTGAAGCGACGTGAGTTGCCGTTGCCGCCTCTACCAGTCAATTCAAACTGAGCATTGGGAAGCAATTGGGTGAACAGGATGTTGTACCACTCGCTGATGGCACCCCTACCTACGACCGTGCGCGCACCGGTGACATGAGCTGCGTTGTCGTGATACAACTCAGCCACATGGGCTGGATCGTGTTGGTTCATGCGGCCAATTAAGCGTTCTGAAACATCAGGCACTGGCGCCATCGGGGGCCAATCAAAGTCGGCCATAGCCTGCCATAGATCCAAGTGAGCGGGGCGGGTGGCATATTCCCAACTCCATGCGTTGACAGCTGTAAGCCCCATGTCTTTAGCTCTTTGAAGGAAGCGGGTGATTTCATCGGCAGAGGGGCGCCAGCCTCCGGAGGAATATGTCGGCGCAGTAGGTATCACCGGCCGAGCTGGCTGGAGCGCCATATACTGCTCCACACATCGCTCAAGCTGCTGCTCAGGGTTGTGGGCTTGTTCGAAGTACACCTGCGGCATGGCGTAATCGCATTTCTCAAGAAATTCGGTAAAGGGAAGTTCTGAATGGACCTTTGGAAATCGGTAGCTACTGAGCGCCACCGGCAGATTCGGTATCCCGGCGCGTAGATCCTGCATGAAACGACGAGCAGCCGCTGCTTTCTCTCGCTTCTTATATTCAGCCTCGGCATCAATAACATATCCATCCAAGCCCAAGGTCAATGTTCGTTCGACCGCCAATTGGGCTTCTTTCTGCGGATTATCACCCCTGACGTAATGCCACCCCCACACTTGAATGCCAACCTCTCGTAAGGCATACATCACCGGTGGCACCAAGTCTACGTCTGCTTTAAAGTCATAGTTATAGGGCCAATCCGATCCGTCAGCGATTTTGATCAGAACGTGGGAGAGTCCTGCATCGACGGCGCGGGCTGCGATCGCGCTGGGAACACCATCGTCACACCTGGGAATCTGCCAGATGAAAAACCCCTTACCATATAAGGTCATTCTCTACTCCCCGAACGCTTAATATTAGTCTGCTGAAAAAAGTATCGATGAAGTTAAAACACCGATGCCTAAGATGAACCGTCATCCTCCACTCCAAGGTCAGTTAGCCTGTTTAACTTTAGATTACCTGCCCGACGGACCGCATCTGAGCCATATCGAACGCGTATATCATCAATAGCTTGTAACAACCTACCATCCTTTTCCCAGGTGTGGTCGAAGAGAGTCAATTGTCGTACCGGGGGACTGAGATCCGACACCCCAACACCCAGTAAACGCACCATCCTGCCCTCACGCCACACCCGATTAAAAAGTCCTAATGCCGCCCGGTAAATTTCTCCATCTTGATCTGTAGGTTGGACGAGCCTAGTCTGACGGGTTAATGTGGTGAAATCTGGCCAACGGAGTTTTATGCGCACTGTCCTCCCGGCCACCATCGCTTTGCGGAGTCGGCTACCGACTCGTTCACTGAGTTGCAGCAACGTGCGACACAATAAATCATGATCCGATAGGTCACGCCCAAAGGTTAGTTCGGCTGACATCGATCGTGGTTCTCGCTCTTCAACAACTGGTCGCTTATCCTCACCTCTTGCTCTTGTTGCAAGATCCAAGCCATGCGCTCCGAAAAGGTGAAGTATTCGGTGGCGATCTTGGCTACCAGCTTGTTACTCGCCACCCCCCAGGAGGTCGGTAGACCGAAACGCTGACCAATCTCTGCCTGTAGACTCGCCGCCACCTGTGTCCCAGGACGCTGGTCATCGCTTATGTCGAGGAACGCCTCACCAATCGAAAGTTGTTCAACCAGAGGCGCGGAGGTACGGATAAATTCCATTACCTTATTAGAGTGTTCCATATAGACATGATGCTGGGGGGTAATACTAGTAGTCCCGAGCATAATCGCAAGGCCCGAGCAGTCGGCATGGCGGAGCGAACGCTGAACTTGCGCGCAGCGTAGGAAGCGGATGACACAACACCACGCGACTCAGCTCTACCACCGACAACAAAAGCTTGACCCTTCAGTTCCGGGTTGAGCAACTCCTCAACCGAACAAAAGAAGGCGTCCAGGTCTACATGTAAGATAGTTCGACTCGTAACTACTCACCCTCCCGCAGGTTTAGATGTTGTTTTGACATAGAATCGCGTCTCGACTGGATATTCAAACCAATAAATGCTCTCAGTCATAACCTGCGGGAGGGTAGGCTGAATAGTCACATTATTTCTACCATTTTATTAATGATCCCACTAAAAAAAGGTCAACCGCGAGAAGAGGACCGGTATATGTGGGGGTGCGGGCTGCGCCCGCACCCCCACATATACCCCTCCTCACCCCTCGAGGGTATTTTTTTTCAGTGCACTCATTAATCGGCTTCACAGCGTCAATTGCTTTGCCCCTGCGAGGCAGGTATAATCGCCTATGCCATTCATTTAGGATCTCAGGCCGGCAATTGACTATCTGATCCGACGAAATGCACCCCCTAACAACCATAGCGATGACGCTGCGGATCGAAAGTGAACAGGCGCTCACCCTCAAGGTGCCTGCACCCTGGTGTCCTTATGAGTCTGCTGAAAAATACAACCGCCAACAGGAAAAGGGGGTATATGTGATGACCCGAAGAGAGGGTTTCAATGGCTCGTTTGCATGAATATCAGGGGAAAAGCTTACTGAAGGAAGCGAAAATTCCTATCCCGAAGGGTGGTCCGGCTCGATCTCCAGAAGAGGCAAAAGCCCTAGCGGAAGAAATCGGCGGAGCTGTGGTAGTCAAGGCCCAAGCATGGGTCACTGGGCGAGCTGAGCTGGGCGCGATTCGCTTTGTAGATACTCCAGCTGCAGCTGCAGCTGCGGCGTCCGCAATTCTCGGAATGCAGATTAAGGGTTACTTGGTCGATACAGTGATGGTGGAGGGTACACTGGATATCAAGCGTGAGTTCTACGCTGGCGTGATCATCGACGACCAGTCTCAAGCCCCGGTGATAATTTTCAGTCGTATCGGGGGGAGCGGAATTGAGGAGATTGCCAAGAAATACCCGGATGCGGTTGTCCGGCTGGTAATCGACATTCAACGCGGCTTACAGGATCACCAGGCCAGAGATCTCATCCGCCAGGTTGGGTTGCATGGCAAATTACAACTCAGTCTTGGGAACCTGCTTACCCGGCTCTACGGAGTAGCTCGACGATATGATGCTCGAGCAGCGGAGATCAACCCGATCGTACTTACGCCTGAGGGAAAATTATACGCCGCTGACTGCCGGATCACCATAGATGATTATGCCGTCTACCGCCACCCTGAATTAGGTATCGAGATTGCGCGTGAGTTTGATCGCCCACCTACAGAATTAGAAAAAATCGCTTGGCAGGTCGAGAAGAACGACTATCGCGGTACGTTTTACTTCATCCAATTGGAGCGTGGTTTCTCGCCTGGCGAAGGAATGATCGGCTTCCATGGCGCCGGAGGTGGGGGCTCGATGATGAGTATGGATGCGATACTTAACCGCGGCTATAAGCTCGCTAATTTCGTAGATACCAGCGGTAATCCGCCAGCGTCGAAGGTCTACCGTGCCGCGCGAATCATCCTAGCCCAGGGCGGTATTGATGGATACTTCGCCTCAGGATCAGGCGTGGCCTCACAAGAGCAATTCCATAGCGCTCGAGGGCTGGTGAAAGCCTTCATGGAACAGCCACTGACCGTACCGGCAGTTATCCGCCTGGGAGGTAACGCCGAGGAACGGGCGATTGCTATCATGGAGAGAGCTCAAGCGGATATCCCGGCTCCGATAGAAAGTTACGGGAAGGACGAATCTCCCGAGTTCTGCGCCGAGCGTCTCGATACACTTATCCAGAACTACCGCCGCCCCACCATGAAACCAGCAGGTAAGGTCCATCCAGAGCCGCAGGATCCCTATACTTTCGAGACAGTGACCAACGGCACGGTGATACTTGATCACGCTGCCTGTCTCGATTGCGAGACAAAGATATGCATCGATACCTGTGTGCCGGGCATACTCAGTCTGGAGGGTGAGGTACCTATGTTGAATATAACCCATGAGGAGGCCAAGAGAGGGGGGTGTATTGAATGCCTGGCATGTGAGATTGAATGCTACTTTGAGGGAAATCGCGGTGGTCATATTATTCTACCGATCCCGGGCTTGGAATAGACCTCCGAGGTCTAGGGAAAAAATGGGGCGCATATGTCCATATTGATTGATAGAACTAAACGTGTGCTTGTGCAGGGGATAACTGGTCGGGAAGGCCAGACACGCGCGCGTTTAATGCAGGAATACGGGACGCAGGTCGTAGCCGGTGTGACGCCTGGAAAAGGCGGGCAACAGGTGAATGGCGTGCCCGTATTCGACACCGTTCAGGAAGCCTGGGAGATGATGGGAGCCCTCGATGTTAGCGTGTTGTTTATCCCGGCGCCAATTGTTAAAAGCGCTGCATTGGAGGCGATTGATGCGGGGGTTAAACTGCTGGTGATCGTCCCCGACCGGGTACCGATTTTTGACGTACTAGAGATTGCCGACGCCGCCAAACGGACTGGCGCTAGATTTGTCGGCCCAAATACTCTTGGCGTGATCTCACCAGGTAAAGCTGTGCTGGGCATGATCGGTGGTAGAGCAGCCTCCGCCCGCTCGTGGTTCTTCCCCGGACCTGTGGGTATCACCTCTCGCTCTGGTGGGATCACCTCCTCAATGGCCTATTATTTAGCCCAGGAGGGAATAGGTGCTACGACCCTCGTCCACGTCGGCGGGGATGTTGTGGTGGGGCTTCCCCACCCTGAAGTGGTCAAACTCTTCCAGTCTGATCCGGAAACTAAAGCTATCGTGATGTTCGGTGAAATCGGCGGCAGCCAGGAAGAGCAGGTGGCTGATCTGGTGGAGGCCGACGAAGTGACCAAACCGATAGTAGCCTTCATCGGCGGCAAGGCTGCAAAGAGCGGAACGCGTTTCAGCCATGCCGGAGCTATCATTGAAGGTGATCGGGGCACTTATAAGGGAAAAGTTGAGCGCCTGCGAGAAGTTGGCGTGACTGTGGTCGAGACCTTTGGTGAATTACCCCAGGCAACGCTAGCCATCCTAAAAAAGCACGGGATATCATTATGAGCGAAAAGAAATGGAAAACCGCAATTACTCAGATTAAACCCAACCAGGTCAGGCTGCGCGGCTATAGGATAGACGAACTGATGGGTCGGGTGACTTTCGCCCAGGCCATCTTCCTGGCCCTAAAAAGTGAATTACCCTCTCCCCAAGTAGGCCGCTTGCTGGATGCAATGTTGGTCTCTTCTATCGATCATGGTGTTACACCCCCCTCTGTCCTTGCTGCGCGTACAGCCGTCTCAACTGGCGCACAACTCAACGCGGCAATAGCCGTTGGTGTGCTATCCATCAACCGACACCACGGCGGTGCGATCTTCGATTGCATGGGCATTTTGCAGGAGGGGCTGCAGCGTGCGGCCGAGGGCAGTAAATCCCTTGCAACAGTGGCGGGTGATCTGATCGCCGAATACCAAACTGAGAAAAGACGGATCGCTGGGTTAGGTCACCGCATCCACTCCACAGACCCACGCACGGATAGACTATTCTCTCTTGCCGAAGAATTGGAGATGGCGGGTAATGGGGTGGCCATGATTCGCGCTCTACAGTATGCACTCTCCTCGACGGGTAAGAACCTTCCGATCAACGTCGATGGCGCCATCGCCGCCTTACTCGTCGATTTGGATATGCCGCGGGAATTGGCGAATGCCTTTTTCATCATGGCTCGCGTGCCGGGGTTAGTGGCGCACATTCACGAGGAAAGAATGCGGGAACGCCCCATGCGCCACATCCACCCGACTGATCACGAGTATGACGGTCCAGAGCCAAGGTCGTTATAGAATTAATCGACCTCCTTGGAGATGACGAAATGATAAGCGATCTAATAGATCTGATCCCCGAATTCAATCTCATATATGATGATGATCTTCGAAAGCATGTCCTTGCAGTTTGGTCAGAAGCCATGGAAATCGGCGGTTGGTCGATCGAGGACCTGCGTCGAATGCCGTACACCCTGCTAGTTAAGGATGTAGACACCTCTTTTCCAAAGCATGTGAGTGTCGTTTGCCAGCTCTGCCTCGCTGTAGAGAACGTGCTCACAGACGAGTATGGCGATCGTTATGAGATCGACCACGATACGCTGGTTGCGGGCGCCCTGCTCGCTGATGTAGGTAAGTTAATCGAGATCCGGGAGGTAGATGACGAATACCAATGGGCTAGTATGTACCAATATCTTCGTCACCCTTTTACTGGTGTCGGCTTATGCTTCAAGCACGATATCCCCGAAGCCGTGATGCACATCGTCGCCACCCACTCCTGGGAAGGCGACAAGTTCAGGCGCCGTCCCGAATCGATTATCTTCCACCACGCCGATTTCATCGATTTTGATTTGACCAAAAGTGTGTAAAAGACAACAAGGCTCCAGGGCACCTAGTGCTTTGTCAATCATGAACGGTATAGTTGTCCATCCTTCGACTTCGACCTGAGCTCCGCTCAGGATGCAAATACAAAGTGGTAGCACCCTGAGCTTCGCTCAGGCCTCCGCTCAGGATGCAAATACAAAGCGGTAGCACCCTGAGCGGAGCGAAGCGCAGTCGAAGGGCGCTACCGCCTATACACCGTCATGGGCCGAATGCCAATCTATTGATACAACAGCCTTACAGATATGTCTATTGATGTCTGACAAAGCACTAGAAGCCCGGCCGAAAAGTTCGCGATTTTAAATCATTTATGCTATGCTCCTCTTTGAGTAATGGAAGGAGTGCTCGGAAAAAGATCGCAGCAGCGGGGAATGTTCGAAGCCGATCATCTCTACCTGGATTTTGTGGGGCCAGATACGTTCTACGGTTTTCTGGCCAAACACCGGTCGGAACTCTTTCGGGACAAGGACTTTGCCATGCTTTATTGCCGGGACCTTCGGCGGACGCAACAGTGTCCCTCCCAGCCAGCTGGCCACTGTCCAGCTGATGCAAGCGCATGACCGGGTGTCGGATGCGGAGGCGAAGGCCCGTTCGGACTACGACATGCGCTGGAAGGTGGCGCTGGGTATTGAGCTGAAGGAGCGTCTCTTTGCCAAGAGCACGTTGCAGTTGTTTCGCGCGCAGCTGATTTTGCATGAACAAGCGGGAGCGATATTCAAGCGCAGTCTTGAATACGCGCGGGATACGGGCTACCTGAAGGGACGCAAGATGAAGGTGGCGCTGGACACGACCTTCATCCTGGGTCGGGGGCGGTCAAGGACACCTACAATCTGCTTGCGGACGGGATCAAGAAGCCCTGGTCAGGATCTTCGACTGATCTGGACCCTGGGCAAGAGGATCATGCACATAAAGCCGAAGGTATGGGCCCGAGAACACGGGCTTGGCCGCTACTTTGGATCGAGCATCAAAGGCCAGGCAGAGATCGACTGGGACGACGAGGAGGCCCGGCGGGTGTTTTTGCAAGGGATCGTGGCGGATGCCGATCGCTTGTTGGAGATCACTCGAGAGACCCTGGCGCAGGTCCCACCGGGGAGCGAGTAAGAGAAACAGATCATGCAAGCGGCGGAACTGCTGGCCCAGTTGCTCTGCCAGGATATTGAGCGCAAAGGCGATGGCGGCCCAAGCTTGAAACAGGGGGTGGCTAAGGACCGCATCGTTTCGGTGCATGATCCGGAGATGCGCTATGGGCATAAGAGCGCCAAGAAGCGCTTTGAGGGGCATACCGTTCGTGCCGCGAGAACCGGCGGCACGCCGGTACGAGACGGTAAGGCCGCCATCGCCGTGGATCCGGATACCCAGCTGATCACCGCAGTGGATGTGTTGCCTGGGAATGCGTACGACAGCGAGAGGGCGCTGGAGCTGGTGGAGCAGAGCGAGCGAAACAGCGGCATGCAGGTGGAGGAGACCATTGGCGACTGCGCTTATGGGGATGGGGCAACGCGAGAACAGTTTGACCAGGCAGGGCGCAAACTGGTGGCCAGGGTGCCCAAGCGACCCAATCGCGGTCTGTTCCCCAAAGAGGACTTTGAGATCGACCTGGAAGCCATGACCTGCTCTTGCCCGGCGGGTCAAGTCACGGGCAGACTGGTGAGCATTGGCAGGACCAAACCTCGAAAGGGTGGCTACAAGAAAGGTCAGGCTTTCCAATTTGATGGAGCGCTGTGTGACGCCTGTGAGCTGCGGGCGCAATGCACCCGAGCTGGGCCGGGAAAGGGCAGAATGGTGAGCCTGCACCCCCAGGAAAGATTGCTGCAGGAGGCGCGGGCCTTGCAGCGCAGCCCCGCTTTCAAGGAATATCAACGCCTGCGCCAGGCGAGCGAGCATCGTCTGGCGAGGATGGTTCAGTTGGGCCTTCGCCAGGCGCGCTACTTTGGACGAACCAAGACTCTGTTTCAGGCTTTGATGGCGGCCACGGTGGCCAACTTGTCCATGATAGCCAGGAAAACTGGCAAAATGGATATTGAAAGTAGCGCTAAGGCTGGTCTGCATCTCTTGTTTGTTCGCCTCAAAATGGTGGCCGATGTCATTCGGCATCATTGGGCCTCACGAATCAGGCTTCCGGCCTTATTTATTGGCTTGCTCTGCCCCTCACAGATACCTAGTTTCCGGCCGGGCTTCTAGGCTAAAAGGGAAAGAGAGCGGGGATTAAGTGGATAGGGATCAGTGATTAGGGAAAAGGGATAAGGACCAAGATGGGTTTTACATTCGCCGAGAAGATACTGGCCAAGAAAGCCGGACTGAAACGAGTGATCCCAGGAGAGATTGTACAGATCACCCCTGACGTGGCGCTCTCCCACGATAATACAGCACCTATTATCGGCATCTTTAGAAAAATGGGTGGGGTGAAGGTGTTTGATACGGAGATGCACGCTATCTTCCTCGACCACGCCGCACCGGCTCCCACGACCAAACATGCCGAAAATCATCGCGTAATCCGAGATTTTGTGCGCAAGCAAGGAATCCCATACTTTTTTGATGTTGGTCGAGGTATCTGCCACCAAGTGCTAGTCGAAGAGGGCTTAGCTTTGCCAGGTGAGGTAGTGCTGGGCTCCGACTCACACACGCCCCACGCCGGTGTAATGGGCGCCTTCGGCGCTGGGATCGGGCGCAGCGAGATGGCTTCCATTTGGGCTCTTGGTGACCTCTGGCTACGGGTACCACAGAGCGTTAAGATCGTCGTCCAAGGGGCACTTCCCACGTGGGTTACGGCCAAGGACCTGGCTCTTCACATTATCGGCGACCTAGGCGCTGATGGCGCTCTCTACATGTCTGTCGAATGGCATGGTGAAGCAATCGAGGCTCTTGATCTGTCCCAACGAGCTGTACTCACTAATATGACGGCAGAGATGGGCGCTAAGAACAGCTACATCCCTCCAGATCAGAAAGTCTTTGCTTACCTCGACAAGCGAGCTAGGCGTGTTTTTAAACCGGTCTACCCAGACCCAAATGCCGATTACACACAAGTTGTGGAATACGACGCCTCAATTATCGAACCGATGATCGCCTGCCCCCATACGGTGGACAATGTGAGGCCACTTTCGGAGATCACCGGTACCCACATCGATCAAGCGTTTATAGGAACCTGCACCAATGGTCGCTTGGAAGACCTGGCTGCTGCAGCCCACGTTATATCAGGTAAACAGGTAGCTGACGGTACACGAATGATCGTCATCCCAGCTTCGTCGCAGGTGTACAAGGAGGCCCTACGGAAAGGGTATATCGAGACCTTCCTTAATTCGGGAGCGGTGATTGAAAGTCCTGGTTGTGGCCCATGCATGGGCAACCATATGGGCGTACCGGCGATCGGCGAGGTTACGATCAGCAGCGCCAACCGCAACTTCCGTGGTCGCATGGGCACAAAAGAAAGCGAGATTTACTTGGCCAACCCGTTGGTCGTCGCTGCCTCAGCTGTTACTGGCGTGATTACACACCCAAAGGACCTGGCGTGATGGAAAGTAAAAATATAATCAACGGTCGTGTCTGGAAATACGGCGACAATGTAAACACCGACGTGATCTTTCCCGGTAAATATACCTACACCGTCAGTGATCCGGCTGATATGCCCAGGTACGCGCTAGAAGACCTGGACCCACACTTTGCAGATGGCGTTCAACCAAACGACATCATCGTTGCCGGGACGAATTGGGGTTGTGGCTCCTCGCGGGAACAAGCTGTGATTTGTTTAAAGCACGGCGGTTTGGGAGCTATTGTGGCCAAATCCTTCGCCCGGATCTACTACCGCAATTGCCTAAATGCTGCCCTCCCGGCTTTGATCTGTCCGGATGCGGTGGACGCTATTGGCAATGGCGAGACGATTGAAATCGATCTCGAAGCCGGTGAGATCCACTGCGATGCCGGTACCTTCACCTTCCAACCACTTCCTGCAGCAATAATGAAGATTTTCGAGGCTGGAGGTCTAATTCCTTACACCCGCAAGCGTCTTGCGTGAATCGCACACGGAGGCGACTCACATTCCAAGTAGTTAATCGATAACAAGCATCAACCTTATGAGGAGAACACATCAATGGCGAAATACCGAATAGCTTGGATGCCGGGGGATGGTATCGGGGTCGACGTCATGGAAGCGGCGCACATTGTGCTAGACGCGTTGAACCTCGACGCAGAGTATGTCCCAGCCGACATCGGCTGGGAATTTTGGCGCCAGGAGGGTGATCCCTTACCCCAACGTACGATCGATATTCTGAAAACATGCACCTGTGGGCTTTTTGGAGCGATCACTTCCAAACCCAAAGACGAGGCTGCACAAGAATTAGCACCGGAATTGAAGAATAAAGGGCTCACCTACCACAGCCCAATAGTTGGCTTACGTCAATTGTTCGACCTCTATACCAATTTGCGCCCTTGTAAAGCCTACCCCGGCAACCCCCTCAATTACCGTGACGATATTGATCTGGTAATCTTCCGTGAGAACACAGAGGGTCTTTATAGTGGAGTCGAGTTCTACCCCCTCCCCGATGACTTACGCGCCTCACTCACACAGTTCAATCCCCGAATGGCGCGCTTCGATGATGTGCCTGGTGATGAAATTGCCATCAGCCTACGGGTCATCACCAAGACCGGCGCTCAGCGCATCATCCGACAAGCCTTTGAATACGCCCGTAAGTATGACTACCCGACAGTAACCCTAGTCGAGAAACCAAACGTTTTACGCGAAACCAGTGGATTGATGACTCGAGAGGCGCGGGCGGTGGCCGCAGAGTACCCTGAAATCGAGCTCTGGGAGACCAACATTGACGCCCAGATGATGTGGCTGCTCAAGAACCCGAACGACTACGGCGTGATCGTCACCAGCAATATGTTCGGTGATATTGTCTCAGACTTGTCAGCCCAACTCGTGGGTGGCTTGGGTTTCGCCTCCAGTGGCAATATTGGTGACCACTTCGCTGTTTTCGAGCCTACGCATGGCTCTGCACCGAAATATGCCGGGCAGTACAAGGTCAACCCGACGGCGATGTTGCTCGCCACCAAGCTCATGCTCGATTGGTTAGGGGAAACTATGATGGCTCAAACGCTTGAAGCCGCGATTGCCGCAGTGATCGCCGAGGGCACGGTCCGCACTTACGATACGGGTGGAGATAGCTCGACGATAGATGTAGCCCACGCTGTTGTATCCCGATTATAAGAGGTATCTTTCAAGAAAAGGTGATCAGCCATCAGCTTTTAGCTATCAGCTTACAGCTAATAAGTAAAAGCCATGAGTCACTTACCTAAGCAAGTTCTAATAAAAAGAAGAAGTAACTACTCACCCTCCCGCAGGTTTAGATGTTGTTTTGACATAGAATCGCGCCTCGACCGGATATTCAAACCAATAAATTCTCTCAGTCATAACCTGCGGGAGGGTAGGTTGAGTAGTCACAAGAAGAAACTGAAAGCTGATAACTGACAGCTGGTCAATTACTTAAAATTTAGGACCGGAGAGATAAGATATGAAGTCCATCAGTCGGCAAATGGCCGAATTCGCGCACGGCCTCCAATTCGAAGACATCCCCAAGGAAGCAGTCCATGAAGCCAAACGCTTCCTGCTGGACAGCATGGGCTGCGCACTTATCGCCACACGCAACGAGGATATGCAAGCGATGCATTGCTTCATAAAGAAGTTGGGCGGTACACCTGAAGCGACTGTAATCGGCAGTGGCTTGCGCACCAACGCCCCTCACGCAGCTCTGATGAATTGCCTGCTTATACGCGCGTTGGACTACAACGATATCTACTGGAAACAAGACCCCAGCCACCCATCCGACATCATCGGCGCAGCTCTTGCTGCGGGTGAAGCCAATGGAATTGATGGGCGTGAGGCGCTAGTGGCGATCGTGATAGCCTATGAACTTGAGATGCGCTGGTGCCACGCCGCCAAGCCAGGCATACGCGAAGTCGGCTGGCACCACGCATCCCTAACCCAATTCGTCAGTCCACTTGTCGCGGGACGAATGTACGGTCTCGATCTCGACCAACTTGTGGCTGCGGTGGGAATATGCGGTAGCAGCCATTTCACACTGGGCGGTGTTGTCGCCGGCCACCTGACTAACATGAAGAACACCGCCGATCCACTCGCCGCACAAGCAGGCGTATACGCAGCCCTGATGGCGCGTGAGGGATACGGCGGACCGGTGGAAGTGATCGAAGGCAAGGAGGGTTTAATCGAAGTGCTTTCCAACGTGACCTGGCACGTGGATGAACTGCTTGCTGGTCTTGGACGCGACTTCCTGATCACTCGCTGCAGCTATAAAGCATTCCCAACTGAAGCTCTCACCCATCAACCAATCAGCGCAGCGCTGCGTGTTTGTCGTGAACATGGAATTGTACATGGTGAGGTTGCCGAAATTTTAGTCGAAACCACTACACGCGGAGCGGATATCCTTTCCGATCCCAGCAAATACAATCCCGATACCAAAGAGACGGCTGATCATAGCTTACCCTATGTGATCGCTGCCGCCATCGTCGATGGGAATGTGTTGCCCGAATCATTCAGTGAGGAAAAACTCAAGGACCCACACATCTGGGAGCTGCTGCCAAAGATCAAGGTTGTCGCTGATCCAGAGATCGACAAACTCTTTCCTGACGTCAAGCGTGCAAGGGTCACGATCACTACGGTGGATGGCAACCAGCACACAGCCGTGACTGATGTCGCCAAGGGCACACCTGAAGATCCACTAAGCGACGATGAGATTATGGCAAAATTCCGCGCTAACGCGCAGGGGATAGTAAGCGATCAGAGGATAGATGAGGTGATTAAGGCTACGTGGCAGTTTGAATCCCACCTAAACCTTAGGGATTACATGTCCTTGCTCGTATCTGATGTTTAATGAGTCCTGAATCTACGACTGATTTGATGAGCTTCTCGGAGCGATAATGATCTGACCCCTCCATGCGCTCCGTTCGTTGTACCCCGATTAACCAATAAGCGCAGAATTTGGTTAACCTTCATCCTCTATCACCGTTTCGTCTTCAGGCATGGGGGGCACCGGTGGAGGTGGTGATGCAGGTATTGGTGGAGAAACAGATCCTGATGTTTCTACAGACCCCATCGATGGTTGGATAGCGCCAGGCTGACCGGGGGGCAATGAGGAAGTCCGACGACTGATCAACCACCCTCCAACCAAGAGGACCAGGCCGATGACGCTCACCAGGGCAGCATGAAACAGTAGAGATCCGATAATCACATCCTTCAGACTACCGATGATGACCATCAGGAGTCCATAAACAGCTTCCGCCTCGCGTTTAAGATCGGAAAGCTGCGAAGTAAGCAATACTTCACCCACTGCGGTCACCAACACAGCCAACAACAAAGTAAGCACTCCGCCGATTAGAAGCGGGATACCCCACCAACGGCCTAATTCGCCCCAGGATCGCACAGCCAGCGCCATGACTAGACCGAGTAAGGCGATTGGCAACAACCAACTTGAGCGGGATAGAACTCGGGCAAGGCGGATCCACTCTTTCATCGCAGCGATATCGGCCATATCCTGAGAATACGGCTGATCCCCGCTTAGAGACAGCTCAGAGGGTACTTCCCTGACCATTTGGATCAATTGTGAAGAAATGAGATTAATTACCTTGCTCCGGAAAGGCTCCGGAGGTTCACACAAGAACGCTGGAAACTCTCCACCAAATTCAACCACTTCTCTTAAATGTTCCATTTGCGCAGCCGAACAACTGGGCCACGAATCTACAATCGTATCAACAACCTCTATAACACCACCTCCGAGAAGCCTCTCCTTTATCGGTGCCATGTCTAAATGGATCAAAGGCAATGGACGATCGTCATCAATCCAGAAGTATATTGCATTGAATGAAGCTGATATCTGTTCCTCGATCCATTCGGGTGGGATCAGAATATCGACTATGGCACCCCGCTCTTCGGGTGATAGGTTCTCTATGACCCGGGAAAAATCAAACTCACCTGGACCTTGTTCTTGTAGGGACTCGGGAGAGAGCAGAGAATCGGTGATAAACCCGCGAATGACACCCGATTCAACCAGGCGAGTCGTAAGCAAATCGCTCATGATCTCGGGTGAAAAAACGACCCGTGCTACGTCATAAATTAGGAGACTGATAGGTAGGGCAAGTACAATGATAAAAGCTATAAAGGCAGCTAGCATCTTCATCAGGGTACTCAAGCATCCAGTTGATCGAGACACGTCACCTCTCCTTTTCATTGTTGGCTGCTGCTTTTCTAACAACTTATATCCCTGCCCAAATACCAGCCACAAACAAACTGTTGAAGATATCAAAAGCTCACCTAGACGCTTCCAGCGGATGGGGATTATACACTTGTCTGGTACAATCAGGATATGTTCCTCGGCAATCTTTTTCCTCTCTTCCAATGGATTTTTCTCGGCTCGCTGGTCGTGATCGTGCTGGCCTTACCCCGCGGGATTCTGAGCCTACGCTATGCTAACCACATTCACACGCCGAAGTACACGCCAGTAATGCCTACCGCGATCGTCTTTGGCGCTGGTCTTCGTCGTGACGGTCACCCCACCACCGTGCTTGCTGATCGAGTGGTGACCGCGGCTGCCCTCTATCACCAAGGTAAGGTAAGCCAAATCCTAATGAGCGGCTCCGCACGCGGGTCCAACTATGATGAACCGTCTGCCATGCGCTCACTGGCTTTGAACATGGGCGTTCCAGCAGAGGACATCCTTATCGACTCGGGCGGATACCGCACGCTCCATACCTGCCTGCGAGCCCATCATATTTTTGGCATTGAACAGGCACTGTTGATCTCCCAACGATTTCATCTTCCCCGGGCATTGGTTATCTGTGATGCCATCGGAGTATCGGCGGAAGGGGTAGCGGCTGACTTACATCCTTATCGGTTTCAGTTCTTCTGGGAGCTAAGGGAGATCCCGGCCACCTTGAGGGCAATATGGGACGCCTATATCAGCCAACCATCGAAGATCGACCTTACTACCTAAGAAAGCAATAGCCCAAATGAAGGATGAGCCGATGGATCGTGAACAAGCGCTTGTCATAGTCCATGAATATGTTAAAAATCTAAATCTCAGGCGTCATATGCTCGCGGTTGAAGCCGCTATGCGTGACTATGCGCAATTTTATAAAGAAAACCCTGATGAATGGGGCCTTGCCGGTCTGTTGCACGATTTTGATTGGGAGGTCCACCCCTCACTCAAACAACATCCTCAAGATGGTGCTCCCATTTTACGCTCGCGCGGCGTCCCTGAGCCTATCATCCGCTGTATTCTCTCTCACGCCGATCACACTGGCATTCCGCGACGAACCCTCATGGAACGCGCATTGTTCGCTTGCGACGAGGTAACTGGTCTCATTACTGCGGTCGCATTGGTACGCCCCTCCCGTTCCCTGCAGGATCTAGAGGTGCGCTCTGTACGTAAAAAATGGAAAAACCCTCGCTTCGCGTCAAAGGTCGATAGAGATGAGATTGTTCGTGGTGCCCATGAACTAGGCGTGGAATTGTGGGACCACGTTGAGCGCATCATCTACGCCATGCGCGGTGTGGCATCGGAACTAGGCCTGGATGGGGAATCCTAAGGATGTTTCTTGCTTAAATCTGATAGACTCACGATAGCCTTTCAATCGATCCATTTCTATCAGCTAAGACGATCCTTGGGATCTGACCAAGCTGCTGGTATAATTCGACGGCTTTGGGACTCGAATGGCTGTCAAAAAAATGACAGATAAACCTCAAGAACTCTCAACCGAACGAAATATATGCCCGACGTGCGGCACGAGCATGGGCGAAAATGCCACCCGGTGCGTGGTATGTGGGACTGTCCTCCAGGTAAATGCCAACCATCGTCCCCAAAGAGGTACATCCCAGATCACCCTCTCTATCCCGCTGGCTGTATTATTGCTGGCAGTTTTCGCCCTAATATCCGCAGGCCTGACCTATGGCGCCACATTTATCATAGGTAATCGTGAAAGCGCAATCCCCTCGAGGACGCCGACGATTACTCCAACTGAGACGCCTACTTCAGCTCCGACTGCAACCGAGACAATCGTTCCCTCACCGACTACTCTCCCCACACTTGAATATTCGATTGTCGCTGGTGACACCTGTCTCGGCATCGCCTTGTATCATGACGTGTCAGTCCAATCGATCAGGAATCTCAATCCGGGTCTGGTCTGTGAAATATTAAGCCTCGGTCAGAAAATTTACATCTCCCAACCGACACCCACACCCTCACCAGAGCCAACTGCTACCCTCCCACCAGCAGAAGCCACCTTAGCAGCATGCGAGACAATCATATACACTGTCGAATCCGATGACACTTTAAGCGGTATTGCCCAGAACTACAACGTTAGCATGCAGGCGATCATGGACTACAACGGGATGAACAGCAATACTGTTTACCTCGGTCAAGTTCTTATTATTCCTCTCTGCGAACGTCTACCTACACCTGGTCCCTCTCCCACGGCCACCTTACCGCCACCCCACTCAGCTCCCAACCTGCTATTACCACAGGATGGTGCTGCTTTCTCCCTAGCCAACGATACAGTCACCCTGCAATGGGCTTCAGTGGGAGAATTGCGCGAGAACGAATTCTACCAGGTCACGGTTGTGGACATCACCGAAGGCTCTGGCATGGTACGGTTGATGGCGTATTCCACCGATACCAAGTACATCATCCCCACCTCATTCCGACCCGCCGAGACCATTCCGCATATTATGCGCTGGTGGGTACAAGTGGTCCGTCAAGCTGGCACCACGTATGCTGGCGATCCAAACTATCAATCCTCAGGCGCGATCAGCGTCAAACGTGACTTCACCTGGTCGGGCGCCGCTGCCGGCTCAACTCCTACACCTTAACGGTTGTGTTGAACCAAAGTATGGATTAGCTATATACTGTTCAGACCTACGGTTCCCCCACCGCACAAACCTAACGACGCGGATGGCTATGCGCAGTAGATGTTACAGATTCAGTGCTCCCATCATCTCCCGAATATACGATGCCGACCTCCCCAGAGCCTGCTGCTCCTCTCGATTTAGATCATATTCAAGACTCTACTAAGAAAAGGGTAACCGCGAGAAGAGGACCGGTATATGTGGGGGTGCAGGCGCAGCCCGCACCCCCACATATAGCCCTCCCCACTCCTCGAGGGTAGTTTTTTTAGTGCACTCATTACTGTTTCAATGGGTGACTACTCAGCCTACCCTCCCGCAGATTATGACTGAGAGCATTTATTGGTTTGAATATCCGGTCGAGACGCGTTTCTATGTCAAAATAACATCTAAACCTGCGGTAGGGTGAGTAATTACTTCAATTGTAGGTATGTGGGAATCTCCGCCAACGATTTAGCGAGGCGGGTACCGTGCCAGGCAATCAGGCGGTTATCGATCTGGTGCACACGTCCATCGAGCACAGCCGGCGTATTGACCAGCAGCTCCGTAAGCTGAACGTACTGAACATCCCCCGTCGACCCCACAGCCGGTAGCAAGATCACTTCCGGAGCCAGGGCGATCACTTCATCTGGAGTTACCCTAGGATAACGAGTGTCACGCTTGCCCGGGTCCTCAGCAGGTGCCTGGCCTAAATCCGCCTCAAGTGGGTAGCAGCGAGTTCGATCGGCGAAGATGTTCAATCCACCGCAGCAAGAGAGTAAATTATGAGCATAAGTCTCTCGATTGAAAGTTATCCACCAATGACCGTACACTGATTCCCCACCTCCTATTGGGCAAAAGACCCTTACTGGTGGACGACCACGTGCTGCATGCGTGGTCCACTCAACGGTCACCTCTAGGGTTCTAATCCGTGACGAGCTTAACCCTTCAACATGGAAAAGACGCCCCAACACCCAAAGGATCTTAATCGCCTCCTCTACTGTCCGAGGGAAAGTCACCCAAACTCTGAGTCCAGCTTCGTCTATCGCCTCCACATCTTCCAGACGGTTTTCTTCCTGATTAGCGATCACAAGCTCAGGCGCCAGGTCGATCACCTTCGTAATTTGAGGGGATTTCGGTCCCCCAAGACGAACCAAACGATGCGCCGCATCCTCAGGAACCAGGCAGAGATCTGTGATCCCGACCAGATACTCTCCAGCTCCGAGGTCGAATATGCTTTCGGTCATCGAGGGTACAAGACTTACCACCCTTTTCGGAGGACCAATAAAATCCAACAGCTGGGGAGGTTTATTATCACCGTTCATCAGCCACCCACCCCCGACCTAGAGCGATCACAGGCGGTGTCTCTCCCCATATCTCCACCTCTCCATTCGGTCCTAGAGCCAAAATGGCGCCCGGTGGTATGCCGAGCGCATAGGAGAGCTCATGTTGAGAGATCAACCCTTTCAAGCAACCGTTCTGCTAATTGGGGCGACTCACTACCGAAAGTCGGCAACGAACCGGACACGATCCAACCTACAGTTGGCGGACGCCGGAATACCTGGCTCGGTTGGTTCACTCTCCCTCCAGCAGCATCCAGGCAGCCGCCGCCATCAGTGCGGCTGCCCGCGGCAGGATGACTTCATCGAAGTCGAAATGAGGGTTGTGATGAGGCGCATCCAGTCTCTTTGCTGGATTGCTTGATCCGACAAACATGTAGCAACCAGGTATATCTGCCATCATAAAAGCCATGTCCTCGGAGCCCATCGCCACCTCTTCCGAATCTACCGTCGCTTCAGGGTACACTCTCTTGACCAACGACTGCAATTTTGCTGCCAACGCTCGATTGTTGACCACCGGCAGCGTCAGGCGTTCAACTTTCACTTGCGCTTCGCAGCCCATCGCCTGTGCAACGCCACCGGCAATCTCTTTAACTCGTTGGAGAACCAGATCCCGCACCTCACCGCCAAAGGTGCGGATTGTCCCCTGCAGGAGAGCCTTCGAGGGGATAACATTGAACGCATCCCCTGCCCGGACTTGCGTCACGCTCACCACTGCTGCTTGACATGGGTCTAGATTACGTGAGACGACCGATTGCAACGCACAAATTACCTGAGCCGAAGCCAGGACCGGGTCAACCGTCTGGTGGGGAGATGCGCCATGTCCACCACGTCCGGTTATTTCAATTTCGAGCCTTTCACTGCCGGCCATGGCCGGGCCAGGTGTGATCCCGATCCAACCCACTGGCTTGTTATTCCACAAATGCATCGCCAATGTATAGTCCGGCACCGGATCCAGCAAAACACCCTCTTCTACCATACGCTCCGCACCGTTCAGCCCCTCCTCTGCCGGTTGAAATACGAACTTGATCGTGCCTGGAAGATCCTGGCGGTGACTATTCAGCAGCTTCGCCACCGCCATTCCAATCGCTGTATGGCCGTCATGTCCACAGGCATGCATCACCCCATCAACTGTTGAGGCATACGAAGCACCCGTCTCTTCCTGAATGGGCAATGCATCCATATCGAAGCGCAGTAAAATGGTAGGGCCAGGTCGCTTCCCTTCGAGCAGGGTGATCACACCCGTTTCCGCCACCCCGGTCCGAACCTTCAGGCCAAGACCGTTCATAGCATCTGCCACAACTCCAGCCGTACGATGTTCCTGGAACCCAAGTTCAGGATGACGATGAAAATCACGACGCTGGGCGACAATCTCTTCGGCGAGTGCTTCCGATTCGGTTATGAATTGGGATATATTCATAGAATACACCTATCTCCAAAGATAAATTAGTGAAAATTGGTTGATAAAGAAATAGCGTTTACGGTTGCAGGTAAAAAAATCCGGATCGTCGGAGTGCGCCCGCACTACCAGGACCCGGACCGGTTAAATCATCAGGGAGAATGTCATTGGTCACAGCTCATCCTCGCTCTCTGCCGCAGTTGCATCCTCCGTTTTCGTCCTGGTTATTTGGCTTTTTTACCTTCTCCTCCAACGCTTTAAATTCCTCATATGGTTGGATCTCATCATTGGAGAACTCAATTTTACGGTCGTCCTCCAGGAGCACGATCACAGCCTGCTTAAGGGGCAACACATCCACCACCTTACCTACTCCGCTCGTTGTTACTACTCGCTTGTTGCGCTTGGGGAGATGTTTTCGTGCTGCAACGTATTGTTCGTATTCATAAAGCAGACAACACCGAAGCCGCCCACACAATCCGGTAATTTCTTGCGGATTGAGAGAGATCCCTTGAGCCTTGGCCATCCTGATTGAAATCGGACTGAATTCCATGAGGAACTTGGAACAACAGCGCTCTTCCATTCCACAGGCGCCCATCCCGCCGATTACTTTAGCAACATCTCGCGGTCCGACCTGACGCATTTCAACCCGCGACTGACGGTTCGCCCTTCGCATCTGCTGGCGCAGTTCCTTCAGATCGACTTTTTCATCGCCCTCAACACTATAGAGAAATATTAAGCGGGAGCCGTCATAGGAAAATTCAGCCTTAACTATCTTAATACCTAATAACCCCAGCTCAGTTGCCT
>Ga0209986_10000373_pt1 | contig 42848 bp, 41 predicted proteins | sample BlataG_FD_183168 | JGI IMG/M metagenome (GOLD analysis project Ga0209986, IMG submission 183168) | Deep subsurface microbial communities from Black Sea to uncover new lineages of life (NeLLi) - Black_00105 metaG (SPAdes) (version 2) | ecosystem: Environmental > Aquatic > Marine > Oceanic >... | reverse complement strand
TCGAGAATACGAGGCAAAGTCCAAAGAGCTAGCTGAAGCCGGAAGCCTGCTCAGCGCCAATACCGAAGCGGAAATGACAGCTCTTATCAAAGAAGAGATAGACAAACTCAAGCAATGCCAAGTGGACCTTACTCAGCGACTTAAGCTAGCTCTATTGCCCAAAGATCCCAATGACGACAAAGATGTCGTGGTTGAAATAAGAGCTGGCACCGGTGGAGAGGAGGCGGGCCTTTTTGCTGCCGATCTGTTTCGCATGTACACTCGCTATGCTCAAAACAAAGGCTGGCAAGTAGAAGTCATCGATAGCAACCGGAGCGAGATCGGACGCTTCAGGGAAGTGGTATTCGAGGTTAAAGGGAAAGGCGCCTTCAGTCAGTTCAAGCATGAGCGTGGCGTGCACCGAGTGCAGAGAGTGCCCCTTACTGAAGCCTCAGGACGAATTCATACCTCGACCGCTACAGTAGCCATTCTCCCTGAGGCAGAAGAGATCGAACTGAATATCAACCCGGATGACGTCAAGATGGAATTCTTCCACAGTGGGGGGCCTGGAGGACAAAATGTGAACAAAGTGAGTACAGCGGTTCGCCTCACTCATATACCTACGGGTATTGTGGCCACGTGCCAAGAACAGCGCTCCCAACTAAGAAATAGATTGAAAGCCATGGAGGTGCTCAGGGCTAGGCTATTCGCCGTCAAGCAGAACAAGCAATCCGAAGAGATAGACAGACAACGACGAACCCAAGTAGGCACTGGCGAAAGAGCCAATAAAATACGCACCTATAATTTCCCCCAAGATCGTGTTACCGATCATCGCGTCAACTCGACGTTCCACAACTTGACCAGGATTCTGAGTGGGGATCTCGATGAGATTATCGAGGCTCTGCAGCAAGCAGAGCAAGCGGAGCAGGTAGAAGCAGCCTTTTCATGACGCTAAATCAGGCGCTGCATTTAGCTGAGCACAAGCTCGTCGCGGCAAATATTGAGGATGCCTCCTTCGAAGCTGAATGGCTACTATGCCATGTCTTACAGATATCAAAAGCAGGGCTATATAGCAATCCAGCGAGGGCACTGAATTCGGCAGAGGTGAGGAAATTGCAGCATCTTGTTTCGCGTCGTCTCCACCATGAGCCAATGGCTTACATCCTGGAATGCTGCCAATTCTATGGCATTGACTTCTACGTCGACGGCCGTGTGCTCATTCCCCGACCAGAGACGGAGCTCCTGGTGGAAGAAGCGATTCAGTTCGCTCGTCACGATTTCCCGTTAGGGAGGCAACCTACTATAGCCGATATCGGCACCGGCAGTGGAGCTATTGCAGTCAGCCTCGCCCTCGCTTTGCCTCAAGCGGTGATATACGCCACAGACATATCAGCCTCAGCACTCCAGGTAGCTAGAACAAATTGTGAGCGGCATAAGGTTGATGGGCAGATCACCCTTCTTTGCGGCAATTTGCTTCAACCGTTGCCCAAGCCGGTAGATATGATAGTCGCTAACCTTCCCTATGTTAGAAGCTGCGACCTGAGCACATTAAGTCAAGAAATAGCAAGGTTTGAGCCGACAACAGCCCTAGCTGGTGGTGAAGATGGGCTAGCCATGATACGCTGCCTCCTGAATCAGCTTCAGGGGAGGCTTTACCCCGGGGGTTGCTTGCTTCTGGAAGTGGGTCAAGGGCAGGCCGAAGCGGTGAGGTCGCTAGCAAATAACTATTTGCCGCAAGCGAACACCAAGTCAATCGCTGACCTGGGTGGCATAGACAGAGCAATCAAGGTTATGCTATAGACGTAGACATGAGGATATGGAGACTGAGTTATTAGCTGATTTGATTGTAGCGAGGAAAAAGGTTGTGGTTTTCACCGGTGCTGGCATAAGCACAGAATCAGGGATACCAGATTTCCGCAGCCCTGGAGGCATCTGGAGCAAATACGATCCGGACGAATTCACCATCCAGAAATTTCTCAGCAGTTCGGAGGCCCGCAGAAAACAGTGGAAGATGCTGACCAAAAGCAGCCTTTCAACCGAAGCCAAGCCGAATCTCGCCCACTACGCAATTGCCGAACTCAACAGCTTAGGCAAGCTAGATTGTGTTGTCACTCAAAATGTGGATAACCTTCATCAAGAAGCAGGAGTCCCCCATGATAAGGTATTGGAGCTGCATGGTAACATGCGGTGGGTCGTATGCTTGACCTGCCGTAGGCGCTTCCCAATGAAAGAAGTGTTGCAATTGATAGAGCAAGGAACCGAAATCCCTGACTGTCCCAATTGCCACGGCATCCTGAAACCAGACGCTGTCTTCTTTGGAGAGGCATTACCAGAAGAAACACTGGTGGATGCCACTATCCGATCACAGAACTGCGACCTTTTCATTGTCATAGGCTCTTCCCTAGTTGTCTATCCCGCCGCCTATATGCCAATGTATGCCAAAGATGCGGGGGCCAAGTTGGCCATTATCAATCTCACTCCCACCGCGCTCGACCGCTATGCCGCGGTTGTCATTACACGCAAAGCGGGGGAAACAATGTCAAAGGTCATGGAAAGCGTAAGAAAGAAGATACCCCTTAGCCGCTAAGCATAACCCCCGATTACTGCATCAAGTGAATAGAGACTGAAATTCACCTTGCGACAATATCACAATAAATCAAGCATCCCTTTAGTTTGCAGGACATACCACACATACCCCGCGAGATGTGACAGACAGCTATGCAAGTGGAGATTGACTTTCCCGGCTAATCTACTGTTCTTTGAATGCGCTCAATCTTCGTCGCCCTGCCGCTTTCCTCGTTGACTTCCACCAAGATGGCATCAAAGAGGACTTTGCCCTTCCCTACCGATAGGCGAGCAGGTACTTGAGTGAGAAAACGATTGATCACAGAATCCATGTCATCACCAATGACTGAATCCATAGGCCCAACCATACCTATATCAGTAACATAGGCAGTGCCTCGAGGCAATATCCGGGTATCAATAGTGCCTACATGGGTATGTGTGCCAAGAACAGCACTAACTCGACCATCGAGGTACCTACCCATTGCTACTTTTTCCGAGGTTGCCTCAGCATGGAAATCAACAACGATAATATTTGGCCTGTCCTTGACTTCAGCCAACAATCGATCCATGGCTCGAAAGGGACAATCGAAATTGCCTATGAAAACACGCCCTACAAGGCTGACTATCAGGACATTGTTTTTGAATAGATAGCCACGACCAGGATTTACAGGCGAGTAGTTCAACGGACGAAGGAGGGGCAAGCTACCATCCAGATAAGGTATGATCTCCTTCTGCGCCCAGATATGATTGCCTGAAGTTATAACGTCGATGCCTGAATCCAGAAGCTCCTCTGCCGTACGTGGAGTCAGCCCCACACCACCAGCAGCATTCTCACCATTGCCTATTATGAGATCGATCCCATATTCATGAACCAAGCCTGGCAGTAGTGCTTTCACCGCTCTTCTGCCAGGCTTACCAATGATATCTCCTATTGCTAATATCTTCAATACTCAAACTAAATGGTCTTATCGCCCCAGTCTAGAATCATGTCTTATTTGGCGTAATCCACCGCCACAGTTTCCCGCACTACTACCACCTTTATTTGACCTGGATAGGTCAAGCTTTCTTCTATTTTTTTGGAGATATCCCGAGCTAGCCTCATGGCAGTCAAGTCATCTACCTCCTCCGGTTTCACCATAATGCGTACCTCTCGTCCTGCCTGGATAGCAAAGGCTTTTTCTACCCCAGCGAAACTACAAGCCATGTTCTCCAATGCCTCTATACGCTTCATATAGTGTTCTAGCGACTCGTGCCTGGCGCCCGGCCGCGAGCCACTTATGGCATCGGCAGCAGCAACAATGAATCCTATGACGCTGGTAGTTGAGGCCTCACCATGGTGTTCAGAAATAGCCTCAGCCAATCCCACAGATTTATCCAAACGCCTAACCAAGTCAGCACCTATGGCGGCATGAGAACCATCAACTTGGTAATCAACTGCCTTGCCAATATCGTGGAGCAAGCCAGCTCTTCTAGCTAGATTACCGTCAGCCCCAATTTCATCAGCGAGCATCCCTGCCAGATGAGAAACCTCAAGGCTGTGAAGCAAGACATTTTGACCATAACTACTACGGAATTTGAGCTGCCCCATTAATCTAATGAGTTCAGGATGCAATCCTGCCACTCCAGCCTCATGCGCAGCCCTTTCACCTTCACTGACAATCACAGCTTCAACTTCAGCCTTCGTTTTTTCCACCACCTCCTCAATGCGAGCCGGGTGAATACGGCCATCAACAATGAGTTTATTTAAGGCAATATGAGCTATCTGACGCCTTACCGGATCCAGGCTAGAAATGGTGACAGTCTCGGGAGTATCGTCTATGATGAGATCAACACCTGTGGCTTGCTCTAAAGCTCGAATATTACGACCCTCACGACCAATGAGCCGCCCCTTCATCTCGTCGCTCGGCAAGGAAACAGAAGAGATTGTAGTCTCCGAAACAACATCTGTAGTGCAACGCTGGATAGCCGTGACTAGGATTTCTTGAGCCCTCTTGTCAGCTTCTTCCTTTACTTGGGCTTCCCAAATCCTAACTCGCCTTGATGCTTCTTCTTTGACTTCCTGTTCTGAAGCTTGCAGCAAGAGGACTTTTGCCTCATCCCTAGATATGCCGCTTCGTGACTCAAGCTGTGAAAGTTCTTTCTTCTTTATTTCCTCGACTTCGGCTCTTGTGCTTTGGATAGCTTTTTCCCTACCATCCAACTCACGCCCACGCTGCTCGGCCAAATCCAATTTCCGCTGCAGCGCACTCTCTTTCTGACTGACCCGCTTCTCTACCTGCTGTATTTCAAGGCGACGTTCCTTACTATCCGCCTCAGAAGCACGCCTTACCCTGGTGGCTTCTTCCTTAGCCTCAAGGAGCATCTCCTTGTGCTTAGTTAGCGCCTCATCCAATAACCTCTGTGCTTCTTTTCTGGATCTTCGAACTTGCTCATTGGCTATTATTTGCCTGGCAAAATAACCCGAAACCCCACCCAAAACAAGCGCAAGTGCAGCAATTAAGACATATATCGCAGTACCTTCCATTTCCCTTCCTTACGTTCTGAAGACACAACATAGCAGCCATTAATCAATACTAGACTATTACAGTATCAGCGTCAAGTCTCACAGTGGTGTCAAACAGTGGCCTCAAACAGTTCTTGGAGCGCTGGAAAACAAACGAGTCAAGGAGGAATTACAACACGCCCTAGCCATACCGTGGCGCCTTGAGCAGTCAAATAGTGGAAGGAAGAAAAATCAAGAACTAAACAGCAGACGACTGTCCGCTGACCGACCTAGGAATCATAAGCCATTACTTTTGACTCCTTAGAAAGGAGGTGATTCAGCCGCACGTTCCCGTACGGCTACCTTGTTACGACTTCGTCCCAGTCACCAGCCCCACCCTCGGCGATTGCCTCCTACTAAAAATAGCAAGTTAGCCCATCGACTTCAAGTGTTGCCAGCTCCCATGACGTGACGGGCGGTGTGTACAAGGCCCGAGAACGTATTCACTGCAGTATAGCTGACCTGCAGTTACTAACAACTCCAACTTCATGCAGGCAGTTTCAGCCTGCAATCCGAACTGAGGATGATTTTGGGGATTAGCTCCGGATCGCTCCTTCGCAGCCCTCTGTATCACCCATTGTAGCGTGTGTGTAGCCCAGGACATAAGGGCCGTGCTGACTTGACGTCATCCTCACCTTCCTCCCCGTCTTACAGGGCGGTCTCCTATGAGAATTTAACATAGGACAAGGGTTGCGCTCGTTATGGGACTTAACCCAACACCTCACGGCACGAACTGACGACAGCCATGCAGCACCTGTGTCGGCTCCTGATTGGATACAGGTCGTCCTCCTTTCAGATTCCTACTTCCGACATGTCAAGCCCTGGTAAGGTTCTTCGTTTTGCATCGAATTAAACCACACGCTCCGCTGTTTGTGCGGGCCCCCGTCAATTCCTTTGAGTTTTAGCCTTGCGGCCGTAGTCCCCAGGCGGGATACTTAAAGCGTTAGCTTCGGCACAGAAAGGGTCGATACCTCCTATACCTAGTATCCACCGTTTACAGCATGGATTACGTGGGTATCTAATCCACTTCACTCCCCATGCCTTCGGTCCTCAGCGTCAGAAACAGACTAGGAAATCGCCTTCGCCACTGGTGTTCTTCCCGATATCTACGCATTTCACCGCTACACCGGGAATTCCATTTCCTTCTCCTGCCCTCAAGCCATCCAGTATCAGGCGCCGTCTTCTGATTAAGTCAAAAGATTTCACACCTGACTTGAAAAGCCGCCTACTCCCGCTTTACGCCCAGTGATTCCGGATAACGTTCGCCTCCTACGTATTACCGCGGCTGCTGGCACGTAGTTAGCCGAGACTTATTCCCCGGGTACCGTCAGAATTCTTCCCCGGGAAAAGAGGTTTACAACCCGAAAGCCTTCTTCCCTCACGCGGTGTTGCTGGGTCAAGCTTTCGCTCATTGCCCAAAATTCCTTGCTGCTGCCTCCCGTAGGAGTTAGGGCCGTATCTCAGTCCCTATCTGGCTGACCATCCTCTCAGACCAGCTACCGATCATAGCCTTGGTAGGCCATTACCCTGCCAACTAGCTAATCGGACGCAAGCTCATCTCCAAGCGCCTAACGGCTTTAATGACAAAGATCTCGCTTTGCCACCACATTCGGTATTAGGCCGCCTTTCGGCAGGTTATCCCCAACTTGAAGGTAGATCACTTACGCGTTACTCAGCCGTTCGCCACTAGGTCACAATCCGAAGATTGTAACCCCGTACGACTTGCATGCATAAGGCACACCGCCAACGTTCATCCTGAGCCAGGATCAAACTCTCCAACAAAAAACCTTCCTTCCACTATTCAACTGTTAAAGTGCCGTCACGCTGTGCTTGTTACAGCTTAAGTGTAGCATATATGATAGAATTTCGCTGATTATTTGTCAACTTTTTGTGGGCTCTATCCTAATTCAGGTGGAAAAACGAGAAGGTGTCAAGAACCAGAAGCAAAGAAAACAGGAGAAACGAGGCATTACCACCACCTGCTAAGGGCCAGGGAAATACAACCACAATTCTGTTAGGTCTCAAAGGATATGAGGTGGGAAACCTGACTGAATAGGGATAACGCTAGAGGTAATGACTCATTACGGACGGAGTCAGGGCCAGAGGCCTAATCTTGAAATTGCTCGTCATCGCTGGATAGGCCGTGAGCATTGGTACTCCTTCACCAAAGATGTAGAACATGTGGCTCCACTTTCCAGATTGACTGAGCAGGCTGACGCAGAAGGCCTGCAGCAGCCTACGAACCAGGGCCTCAACCAAGCAGGGGAAGAACTAGGGGTAAGCCATAGCACTTTGCAGCATCTTCCGGGAAGGGAGACAGACAAAGAAATCTTAGGTCCTGTGAAGAAAGAGGAAAAGATATTCTCAGGGATTGCTGAGCATAGCTTCAGACATCAGGATATGATCCACATCATAATCGAGGTCAGCAAGCGGAAGGCGCTAAGGATTCTAATGGATGACCGAGTAGCCCCGGTCAAGATGCTATTTAGAAAGACTCCCGGAGACAGGGTTAAGGAGCTACTCATAGATATGAAGCGATCCCTGGGTCAGATGCCTGGACTCTGTGAACAGCCCTTTGTATCAAAATCTGACAAATCTGGCATAGATTTAACCAACCATGAAGTTAGTGGTAAAATAGAGGCACTCTTATAGTATTATGATGTCTGCGCTTCTGGTTAACCAAGAAAAGGGATTGAACATTAGTTCAATCACTGAAGGGAAATTGACATGGGTCTATATTGAAAAACCCACTGCTCGAGAGGTTGATTATTTGTCGCAGCATTTCGATTTCCATCCTCTCAATTTAGATGACATACTTAGCCGCATACAACGCCCCAAAATCGATGAATACGATGACCATCTATTTATAGTCCTCCACTTTCCCGTATTCAACAAGCAGAATCGAGTGACAACAGCGAGTGAAGTAGATATTTTTGTCGGAGAGAACTATATCGTTACCGCACATTGTTCCGCCGACCTTAAGCCCCTGGCAAAGTTCTTCAAAGAATGTCAGATTGACGAGAAAATGCGTAAGACTTACTTAGGCCGGGGGTCAGGATTTCTGCTCTACCACATCTGCGATAGGCTGGTAAACTACTGTTTTCCCATCCTTAACAAAGTCACGGAGAACATTGACAACATAGAGGATCTGATTTTCACTAAAGCCATTCCTGAAACAGTTCACCGGATCTCCTTGATTCGGCGGGATCTTGTTTCCTTCCGCCGCGTTGTTCACCCCCAAATCGCAGTAATCGAGACGCTTGAAAGAGAGGAATATCCCTTCCTCAAGGAGGAGCAAGAAATCTATTTTGGCGATCTAGCTGACCACATTCGTAGGATTTGGGACGGGCTTGAAGATTGCAAGGAGGTTGTGGATGGACTTGCTGAGACCAGCAATTGGTTGACTTCAAATCGAATCCAGGAGACAATGCGAGTGCTGACCATTGTAATGGCGGTCATAGCACCGGCTACTCTCATCGCCAGCATTATGGGTATGAACATAGCCCTGCCAGGCGGAGTAGAATCTGGTAGCCTCTTGCCGCTCGGCATTTTGTTCTCAATTATGGCAATAGTGGGCGTCGGCATGTTTGCTTACTTCCGCCATCGCGGATGGATTTGAATCTACTGCCTCTAGTCGACACAAGGTCCAGCAATGGAAACCAAATTTATTGCAGATAACAATGTTGGCAAGTTAGCCAGATGGTTAAGAATGATGGGTTACGATGCTTTGTCTTTTAGAGAAAAGGACGATGGCGAGCTAATCGAGATCGCCCTCAATGAAGGGAGGGTGATTTTGACTAAGGATACCCAGATTGCCAAAAGGCGGCTGGTCGTCACTGGCAGGCTCAAGACTGTCCTTATTCAAGAAGATGATCCTGAATCTCAATTGCGACAAGTTGTGACGGCATTAGACTTAGACTGCCACTTGAGACCTTTCTCTATGTGCCTGGAGTGCAACCAACCACTAATACCTCGAAGCAAAGCGGAGGTGAAGAGCTTAGTCCCACCTTACGTTTTCAGAACTCAGAATGAATACATGGAATGTCCCACGTGTCATCGTATTTACTGGCGAGGTACCCACTGGCAAGCTATGGTCAGGCAGTTGGCAAAATTTATGCGAGCAGATAACGAAAGCTGCCACCAATGGACGTGATCATGCCTATAGAGTTTAGAAGGGAGTTCGAGTTTTCTAGATTTCTCAATCCAGCGAAGAACTTTGAAGAAAGCACTTTCCCCGTAGTTGAATTTGGCCAGAGTAGATCGGAAAGGCCTGACTTGTCCCGATTGGCTTCTGAGTCCCTAGAAAGAGGGTGTCCCTTCTGTCCTGAAGCTATTGAGAAAGTCACACCAGAGTTTCCGCCCGATTTATGCCCTGAGGGCAGAATCAAATTGAATAGGGCCGTTGTTTTCCCCAACACTGCGCCCTACATGTCCTGTAGCGCATTGACAGTATTTGGCCCGCAGCATTTCATTGGCCTGACCGAATTCACTGAAGATATGCTGTCTGACGCTTTTCTTGCCAGCCAAACCTATTTGAAAAGGGTTCAAGAACATGACCCAGAGGCCAAGTACTGCTACATTACATGGAATTACATGCCGCCAGCCAACAGCAGTCAAATTCACCCCCACCTTCAGATCGCCGCTGGACATTTTCCCTTAGCCTATCACGGGAACTTGCTGGAGGCAGCGAGGAAGTATCATAGTCAGAATGGGACAAATTATTCCGCTGACTTGGTTGCCGAGGAGAAGAGACTTAGGGAAAGGTACATCGCAACATTAGGCAACACGATTTGGCTCACCAGCTTCGTCCCCAGGTCTGCTCAGTTGGATATCTTGGCTATTTTCCAGGAGAGGGAATCATTCCTGTTCCTCACGCCAGAGGACATAGGAAGCTTTTGCCAAGGGCTGATAAACACATTTAGATACATGGATGACAAGGGCTTCTATAGCTTCAACCTTTGCTTCTATTCGGGAACAATTGGCGAAGATAGTCTTTGGACTCAAGCCAGGCTCATCCAAAGAGGATCCCTCGGCCCACTGAACATTTCCGACGTTGGTTATTCCACATTGCTTCTGGATACCAATCTGTGTCTTCGGTACCCTGAAGGGATTTGTCACAAGTTAAAAACGTATTTTGGCTGATTGTTATGTTAGTGACCATAGATATTGGAAATACCAGCATTGCCGTAGGCGTATTTGACGGTGACAGGCTAAAAGTCACTTGGCGCGTAGCTACTGGAATTCACCGTTTGGCAGATGAATATGGTACTTTATTCCTCAACCTCCTCCAACGCCAAGGGATACTACTTTCAAAAATAAGAGGAGCAGCATTGTGTAGCGCCGTCCCGCCACTGGTGTCTACCTTTCATGAAGTTTGTCAGGAATACCTGGGCATTTCACCACTGGTAGTTGAGCCCGGAGTGAGAACTGGAATACGCATTACCATAGACAACGCTCGGGAGGTTGGGCCTGATCGAATAGTAAATGCTGTTGCCGCTCATCAACTTTATGGAGAGCCTGTAATTATTATCGACCTCGGTACTGCCACTACCTTTGATGTTGTATCTGGCGGAGGCGATTACCTTGGAGGAGCTATCGCCCCGGGGATTGCCATAGCCACCGAAGCACTATTCACGCGTACCGCCATGCTGCCCCGAATAGAACTAGTTCGCCCTAAACAGGTCATTGGCAGAAGCACGATTTCCGCCATGCAATCAGGCATAGTCTTCGGCTACATCGGGCTTATCGAAGGCATGGTCCGGCGAATAGAACAAGAGCTAGGGAGTAAGACAAAAGTGATAGCCACAGGGGGCTACGCGCAACTTCTGGCTCAAGAGACGCCCGCGATAGACATAGTGAACAGTGATCTAACGTTAGTTGGATTGCGCCTCATTTATGAAATGAACGAGACGGAGAAGAGCTGAGGGGGCATCATGTTGGATGGGAAGACTATTGTCTTAGGGGTGACGGGGAGCATCGCTGCCTATAAAGCAGTAGACGTTGCTAGCCACCTGACTCAAGCAGGAGCAGCAGTAGATGTGATTATGACAAAGGCAGCCACTCAGTTCATATGCCCTCTGACTTTTCAGGCCATCACAGGGAGACCCATAGCTATTGAGATGTTTGAATTGGCCTCTGAGTTCAGCATGGAACATATATCTTTGGCTGAAGCGGCCAATCTAATAGTCATCGCTCCAGCTACGGCTAATGTTATTGCCAAGCTGGCTGCCGGCATTTCTGATGACCTGTTGTGCTGCACAGTGCTGGCAACCAAAGCACCTGTGGTCATAGCACCAGCTATGGATGCCAATATGTATCAAAACTCTATCACCCAGGATAACTTAGCCAAGCTCAAGGCACGAGACTTCGTCATTGTGGGGCCAATATCCGGTAGACTGGCTTCGGGCAAGGAAGGCTTAGGGCGATTTGCCGAGACAGACGACATAGTGGGCACCATTTGCCAGGTACTGGGAAGAAATGGTGACCTGGCTAACAGATACGTCGTAGTTACTGCTGGGGGCACCCATGAGCCTATAGACCCCGTTCGCTATATCACCAACCGGTCGTCCGGAAAGATGGGCTATGCTTTAGCTGAAGCAGCTCGAGACAGGGGGGCCAAGGTGTTATTGATTACGACTCCTACCTGTTTATCTAGGCCGGTTGGCGTGGACATAATTGATGTCACTACCGCTGAGGAAATGCATGAAGCGATAAAGGCCGCAGTGCCACTGGCCAGTGCCCTAATCATGGCGGCTGCTGTAGCTGATTATCGTCCCTTAAGCATGGCCAAAGACAAGATCAAAAAGGGAGACGATAGGTTAACCCTGGAATTGGAGCGCACCCAAGATATCTTAGCCAGCGCCAAGGGTCATTTCATTAAGGTGGGCTTTGCGGCCGAAAGCACCAATTTACTCGAAAACGCTAAGCATAAACTCCGCCAAAAGGCACTGGACCTCATCGTGGCCAACGACATCACCGATAGTGACAGTGGCTTCGGCGCCGACAACAACCGAGTGACAATAATCAACCGAGAGGGCAAGATTGATAGCCTGCCCCTCTTGCCTAAACGAGAGGTAGCCGACAAGATTTTGAACCAGGTGGCCCGACTGCTGCTGCCAGAATCCTTTGAGATAGAACTGTGGCCTCCTTCACATATACAAGCTGGGCGTATCAACGTTCCCACGGAGGTGAGGCATAACTTTCCAGACACCGAAGTCCCATTCAAAATCCAAACTGACATTGGTAATTTCAAGGTGCGTATCAAATATCACCAGGGGGATAAGGTGGACCACATTCACTTCAGAGAATTGTTTCGAGCGCATCCCCAACTCAAAGCAGGAGATAGACTTATAATCCACTTCGTTGAACCAATGCAACTCTACCGCATTGAAATAAGCTCGAAATAGGGGCACAAAGCACATTAATGAACAAGCCGGAATGACTAAGCCACGCCTGCAATTTCAGAGTACATCAATCTCAACGAAGGCATTCCCTACGCCGAGTACCAACGACATATCAATAGCTACATCTTCGCCTCAAGGTTCGTTCAAACCAAGGTCGTGCTTGACATAGCCTGCGGCTCGGGTACAGGAAGCAGATATTTGGCTGGCAAAGGTGCAAAGATGGTAATAGGCGCAGATGTCTCGCCAGACACCCTACGAGACGCCAAGGGGTGGGATGAAGGAAAGGAGAGGGTTGAATTCCTGCTTTCCGATGCCGAAGCATTGCCTTTTGCCAATGATTCTCTTGATGTGATAGTCTCCCTGGAGACAATTGAGCACTTAAATAAGCCTGATAGATTCCTGGCTGAGTGTACGCGTGTCCTTGGGAAGAAAGGCATTTTTGTTTGCTCAACCCCAAACAAGAGAATCCACAGCCCTTTGTTCAGAACGCCTGTGAATCCTTATCACGTAAATTTGTACGCCAGAGAAAACATCAGCCGAAGTTTTCGGATACTAACCGATACGCTCGTCGCAGGGGTGAACTTCATTCAGGGACGGCAGCGGGGGATTTCCATTCCGATTAGGAAGTTTATGGAGAGCGTCGAGAATGGCACTGACCCACCTGTCACGGCGGAAGACGGAAGAGAGGTTTTGCGTGTGTGGGAGAAGATAACCAGCCAGATGTAAGCAGTTCCTGTCAAATTTTGTGGAAATTTCATCCCAGCCTTTTCAACTTAATCAGACCACCGTACCCACCAACTCACGTGTGTCTCAGCGTTGGCGGATGCCGTCTTTGAAGAACTCTCCTTCCAAGACCAGAGCCATCAAGTTCAGTCCGCCATTAAGTGGCCGCCACTGCTGGCTCAGCCTTTCGCCGACCTTGAACACCCGGTAGAGGACGTTGTCCCCACAGCGGAGGCGCCTGGCAGCATTGGTTCTGCGCCTTACCCCACTGATGACTGACTCTAACGGGTTGCTAGTCGGCAGATGTACAATGGTCACTGGAATAGTGATAGTTGGTAATAAGGCGTATCACTCCTATCCCCTCTTACACGGGTGTTTTTCTAACTGCAAAGATACGGCTCTTCTACCGGCAGCGTCATCAATTTCCACAACCTCTGATATCGGCTGCTTTTGTTTGCGTTGCAGCGCTGTTACGATGGAGTGACGTTTCATCCCCGGGACAAGAAGTCATTGCCACTGCCGTCGAGAATACTATTGTCGACTTCTGCCTCGACCAGACTTGGTAACCTGCTCCATTACTTTCCTCAACCACTCCAGAGCTTCAGGTTCTCCCTTCCAGAATTGCTTCCACCGCTCCCAGTACTCGTAAGCCTCATCGGCACCCCCCACGGTAATCATGCCTGCCCATACTGTCCTGGGCAAGCGATGCCTCGTCTTCAAAAGCTCCTTCCCTACCAGCGGTAGATATTCGATAGCCCGCTTAAGAGCTCTGGTTGCGTCTCGTCGGCGCCCCAGCTTGAAAAGAGCCAAGGCCCGCCCATAAAGAGTCTCAGGCATTATATCGTTAGGGTACTGATCAGTGATCTCAAGGACATCTGCGAATCTACCTAGCTTGAACAGCGCCTCTTCAGCCATGGCCCTCACTCCTTGATTATCATTTGGGTTCAGCGAGAGTAACTCCTGGAATAGCTCCAGCGCCTCTTCTGTTTCCTCACCATCATATCTGTCCAAGGCCAAACCATGAAGGCATCGCAGGAACGGTCTGTTCTCCAGCCACCCCCATTCGAGGCGGTCCCTACCTACTTGGAAATCTCGAGGAAAGGCCTTGCGCCCGATACGGACGCTTTGTTCCCAGAGAGCATGAGCATCAGAGAGCAGCCCTTGCTCGGATAGAACCAGTGCCAAATGATGAATTGCATCTACATGGTCCGGCATCTGAGCAAGCACTGCGCGAAAAACCCTCTCAGCTTCGTCAAGATCTAGTTCCCTATAGAACTCGCACCCTGTGTCAAATTGCTCCCTTAACTGCTTATAGATGTCGGGATAGACAAACCGCCATTCATGAGGATCCACTCGAGACAGCTTTAACATATACTGCTCCTTTCATATTGAATTGACCGACGGTCGCCGTATACTCGGCGAGATTGTGGCTCAGCGTACTATGCTCTTCAGCTTCATTGAATTGCCGTTCACTTACCCAATACCTGTCTCGGGAGTGTTAAGCACAAGAAGTAATCTTGTTCCCCCGGAAGAAAAGAGCAAACGGCCGATAAGCTGCACATACGCTGGTTCTCCCCACACCTCGGTCATATGGGCTAAGTCAAAGCGAGCGGCATGTCTGATGCTTGGCGACGGCGATCCACAAAGCTACGCGGCCTTGCCCAATCATCATCTGCCAGAATCTCTTCGATTTCTTTCGGCGAGGAGCCCGCTGTGGACCACAGCTCCTTCACTCCTTTGCGAGCACGCCCTTAATCATGTCAAGGACTTTCTTGCTAAAAGGCCCCCCCTGTTGATAATGAACCTCGCAGGGGAATTTGTCGCACCTTAAGCAGTGGTCCACATTGTTCTTTATGGCGCACTCCAGTATGAGGCAGTGAAACCCCGCTGCTTTGAACTTCTCCAGCTTTTCCGGCGCTCTCGGATCAGTTCCCGCGACACAACCATCACCAGCAGGACAAAATCCTTTTTCTCGAAGTCCGCAGACTTCACAGGCTAAACCACATGCGCTTGGCATCGTCTCTACCTCCTTCTATACTGGATTTGTATTCTCACCACTGGAGGGATTATAACTCATTTCATAGTCGACAAGAAGAGGACTAGCACGGAACGTGGAGAAACAAAGCAGCTCGTATTTTATTTCCCGAGGGCCAATCTGGCCAGTTGTTCTTTTGCTGGCGCAGGTTAGACTTGGATCGAAGAATGACTGGCACAAATAGTAAGCGGCCTTGGTCCACTGCAGAGTTGACAGCGTGGCTTCTGGGACCTAATATAGCCAGCGCAATGGGTTGATGACCTGGGTACAACTTCAACCTGAAACGGGCGCCCAGTTGATAGTAGGAGGCAGAAATGTCCCAAGAAAAGAAGCCTAAAGCGATGTCAGACGCGTCTTTCAAACTCATGATGTGGACTTTCAGGCTCATAGATCTCTTCGTGAGGCCAAGACGACATTTAGCCAAGGTTCCGGTACGAGAAGGGATGACAGTTGTGGATTATGGATGTGGTCCCGGACGTTACACGATGCCGTTAGCTGAATTAGTGGGGCCCGGGGGTAAGGTCTTCGCCGTAGATATCCAACCTTTGGCCATTAGAACGGTAAAGGAGAAAGCGGCTCGCAAATCTTTAACAAACATAGAGGCGGTTCTGGTGGATTCCTACACTACTGCGATTCCAGCTTCAAGTGCCGACATTGTTCTGCTCCTCGACACGGTTCACCTGATTAAGGACTACGATGCGCTATTCCACGAGATTCATCGGCTGCTCAAACCGGACGGCTTTCTCTTTATGGATCCAGGGCATATGACAACAGCGAGAGCAAGGGAGATTGTGGAAAGCACCGGACTTCTCACGATGGTCAAGTGCCAGGGTCGGGATATGCTGTTAACTAAGAAACTAAGCAGTGAGGCGAGTGAGAAATGAGCAAGAGGTGGGGCACGGGTACGGTGGTTCTTCCAGCACGTCAGAACTAGAGTCTGCCGGCGCCAGCCCCCTGTAATAGTATGCCCTTGGCAGCGATTAGCAAGCCAATAAGGCCAAGGAAGTGACGCTTTGCCTAGCCCCACCCTCATCAGGGGTCCAGTGGGATAAGCAATGAAGATGAGAAAGGCAAGAGTAAGGTTCCCCTCGGGTGAGCTTTCCCTGGAAGGAATACTGGCTATACCCCAAGGTACAGGCCCTTTCCCCGCAGTAATAGTGTGTCATCCTCATCCCCTCTACGGCGGCAGCATGGACAACAACGTGGTTAACAGCTTGTGTGAAGCACTTGCTCAAGCATCGCTTGTTTCATTTAAGTTTAACTTCCGTGGGGTAGGTGGAAGCGGGGGAGAGTTCGGTCACGGAACAGGTGAGCAACAAGATGTTGGTGCCGCCATTTCCTTCGTAACCACGGTGAGTGAGGTGGATTCCGAGAGAATTGGGCTTGCTGGTTATTCGGCTGGTGCTGGCTTTGCTCTTCCCATAGGCTTTAAGAGTGCCCAAATTAAGGCCTTGGCTGCTATCTCACCCCCACTCTCTATGTTCGATTTTCAGTTCCTTGAAGACTGCCTGAAGCCAAAGCTCCTGATTTCCGGAGGCAGGGACGGATTTACCGCCACCAGCCAGCTCCTTCAGTTCTGCCAACGTCTTCCCCAGCCTAAGGAGTGCCATACCATTGAAGGCGCTGACCACTTCTGGTGGGGATATGAATCTGGTCTCGCTGCCAAAGTCACAGCTTTCTTCACCAAAGTATTAGAATGCTGATGCGAAGCATGCGTGGGGCTAGCCAAATACCTTCCCGTAGCCAGCTTTAGCTGCCGCGCCTGCTACTCCACAGTGACACAATGTAGCTATTGGTGTATGGTGGCTTGCCTCTCGCGACGAGACTTGTGGTATTGAAGCGTAACAGGGAACTTTTTACGTGGTTAGCCTTCGCCTCATCATAACCAAAGCTATAGAGAAAAACAGAGCAGTTTCAACCATGACAATGGCGAGGGCCCAAAGAAGACCGTGATGAAACTGCCCATAAAACAGCGCTCGGGTAAGATGAACCACCGGTGTCAGTGGTAGTATCCAGCTCAGGCTCTGTACTACCTCAGGAAAACCGGACAGAGGAAAGAACACCCCGCTGAAGAAGAACATTGGCGTCATAAACAGGGTGAAATAGTAATTAAAGCTGTGAATAGCTGGGGCAATAGAGGTAAAGAGTATGGCAATGGAAGCAAACATAATGCCTTCCAACAATACGAGTACAGGTATAGCCAGCGCCCAAGGCGAAGCCACCAGTTGGAAAGCCGCCTCAATGGCGAGGATGACAGTGCCTGTCATGCACGCGCGTGTAGCTCCCCAGAATATTTCACCAGCGATGACATCCTCAACGTTCAGCGGCGTGGCTATGATGGCGTCATAGGTTCTCTGATATTCCATGCGAATGAAACTTCCGTAGGTACACTCAAAGCTAGCACTGAACATGGCATAGCTAGCTATGATGCCTGGCGCGATGAATTCAATATATTTCTGCCCATCAACCAAGCCTACATATGCCCCAAGGCCTAAGCCCATAGCTACCAGAATAATAATAGGTTCAGCCACAAAACCAGGCGCTTCTGAGTGCCATAGTCTGAAGAAGACATCTCGATTACGCTGCCAGACCCTGATGAAACGCCAGGAGAAAGGTTTCATTCCAGTAAAGATCTCCCCGTCAGCTTGAAGAAGACATCCTCTAATGTGGCTGGTCTCCGCCTCAGTAGTTCTGGAGAAGTCAGTAGTCCTCTGACCGACTCAGCACCCTCAACGTGGAAAATGTGAATCCTACCCCCCACATCCTCAAAGTCAAGTCCATGGCTTTCAAGGTGCTTCACAGTCTCATCCTTTTCCTCTGAGTCTACCTCAATCTCCCATACCTCCTTGCCTACATACTCAGAAATGAGCTTCCTGGGAGCATCAAGGCTTAGGATTTTGCCTTGATGCATTATCGCCACCCGGTCACAAAGGGCAGTCGCTTCCTCCATATTCTGGGTGCACAGAAGCTGAGTAACACCCTGAGACTTCAGTTCAATCAGCTTGTGCCAGACCAAGTATTTGGCTTGGGGGTCAAGACCTATGGTGGGCTCATCAAGGACCAGAATTCTGGGCATATTAATCAAGCCCCTGGCTATCAACAGGCGCCGTTTCATTCCCCCCGAGAGCTCTTTGATTTTACTATTACACCTGTTCTGGAGCTCAAAAAGGCTCAGGATTTCTGTACTGCGCCGACGTGCCTCATCCTTAGGTATGTCGAAGTACCGAGCAAACGCCATTAGATTCTGAAGTACCGTCAAGTCCGGATCGAGGTTATCCAGTTGTGGTACTACTCCTAAGACAGCCTTCACTTGCCGCGAGTGAGTCTTTAGGTCCTTCCCCAGTACCCATATATCACCTTTGGTAGGGGGTGATGCGGCGATTATCATCCTGACCAGAGAGGTCTTGCCTGCGCCATTGGGCCCCAACAAACCGAAACATTCACCTTCTTCCACCTCCAAGTTCACATTGTCTACCGCCAGCAGGTCTTTGAAGCTCTTGGTTAGGTTCTGAGTCTTAATAATAGTCATTGAAAACCTGGCTTCCTTGGCACCAGCTTCTACTCAATCATATCAGGTCCAGCACGTGCCGGGCCTCTGCCTGGCATCCCGAAAGCTGACCCAAGAAAACGAGCGATTTTCCTGCTAATGAACGGATACCATAACCAGATGGTGGCATGCGTAGCCGGAAACCACGCGATGGCAGGTTTGTCGCATGCCTCCCACAAATCAAGCGTAGCCTGTCTCGGGATAGCCTCATCCCAAAGCGCGTTGATCATCAATACTGGACGTTTCCGAAGATAGGAGGCAAATGTTATGGCATCAGTTAGGAAACACTCCTTAACGGGTGTAACATTCTCGAATCCCTTCTCGGCTACCTCGGCCAGATACCGTGGATAGTGACTACGGATTTGATGGCATTCTGCTTCGGTGCAATTACGTCCTTTTCTGATAAAAGCGCTCTTACTCTTCCAGGTAATCTTCTCTGAATTCCCTCCCGCGATCACAAACACGCCTGCTCCAATGCGTTTGTCTATCCCCATAGCAATAGCTGAAATCAAGCCACCAAGGCTTATGCCAACTACTGCTATATGGTCGCTCTCTATCTCTGCTCTCCCACTTGTCCAATCAACAACCTGTCGAATATTAATTACCGATATCCGATATCCTTCAAACCACTCCTCGGAGGAAAGGACCGGAAGCCGCTTTCTCACGGCTTCCGGCATACGCCTGGAGTGAAACACTAGATATAAGATGAAACAAGCTATTCCTCTCTTCACCAAGTCTCGTGCCAGAAGTCTGCAGGGGATTACGCTCCGATCTCCCCATCCGTGAACTAGAATAGCCAGCGGCGCGTGGGCTGCATTCCGTGGTTGGAAGTACTCTCCCCAGACCGTATTGGTTTCTTCGTAAGGCGTGGGGTGCGCACTGGGGAAATCCACTGAGTAATGTAGCCACCTCGAGGCTGTTTTCTTCAGGTGCAGATTAAAGCAGGGCTCGCCACCAGGATAACTGTATGGATTCATCTCTCTACTCCAACTTTGCAGTCTGTCTTTCGCCAGGAGTCAACTACCTGTCCCACGGCAACCAGCCAACGCAGCCATGACCCTTCTGCGGCCAAAGCCCTACACGGTTGTTCATTATAGTACTGTTTATGCACAGATATAAGTGTCCCTCATTCAATGGACTTTCATTTGTTTGTTCCCAAGAACACACAGTCTCTCTTTCGTCCCTCGTCATCCAAGCAAAATGTCGCCTTCGCTGTTCCCTGAATTTGTCATCCCTTATCAATATGGAGTCTAGGACGTCTCCGCCAAGACTGGTCAGGGGCAAGTTCATCGCGGTGAGCTGTGTTCGGCTTCAGAGGTCTCTTCGCAACGATGACGGGTACAACTAAGTCTGCAAAAGATCAAGCAATGAGTGTCACAGGCTCCAGCTAGGAACAGCCAATCATGTCTTGCAGCTGTGGCAATACATCCTTTGCGGCTCTATATCCTTGCGCTATAGCCTCTTCTCCTTTATAAAATGCAAATGCTCCAATATGACTAACGTCGGGGCTTATGACTATATCTGCGGCTTCAATTGACAATTTCAGCCTTTCATATTCCATAGCATGAATTAGCTCCATCAAAACACCAAACATATTGGGAGCCTTCGGGTCCGTCTTTCCTCTGCCGGAATGAATCCTGGACCCGGCTGCACGGGAAAGCTCCTCAAGAATCTTGATTCCATGGCTGTGCTCTCGTACTAGCGTATCAATCTTCTTCTTCACAACTGCTAAGTGCGCACTCTCAAAGCGAGGAGGTCGCTTGGTTCCAGCTTTCTTCTGTACCTCTTTTTCGCCTTTTCTCGGTTGGCCCATGCAAAGCACATCCACGCCGATTACGATTTCTGCGCCCATATTGCGGACAACGTCTACAGGCATAGGGTTGACCACTCCACCATCAACCAAGAATCTGCTCCCCCATTTTACCGGCGTGAATATCACTGGCATCGACATGCTCGCTCTCACCGCCTCTATCACTGGACCCGTGTTGATGACAATTTCTTCCATGTTTCTTGCATCAGCAGCTACAACTGCAAATGGTATTTCCAAATCTTCGAACTTCACAGCTCCAATAATAGAGCGCAAAAGGGACTTAACCCTCTGCCCATGAACCAGCCCCTTACCCAGCAATGACAGCTTCGGGTCAATCAAACGAGCCAACATCTTCCAATCTACTCCCAATGTTATCTCCTCCAAAATCGCCACGCTCCTCTCTTTGGCGTAGCAGGCGCCTACCATTGCTCCCGCACTGGTACCAGCTATCATATCAATAGGGATAGACTCTTCCCGTAAAGCTTTCAACACCCCGATATGAGCCATGCCGTGAGCAGCGCCGCAACTCAGGGCTAGGCCAACCTTTGGAGTTTCGTGGGTTGAAGAACTCATCTCGTAGCTTTCTTGGTCTTTAGGTACGTGACCTACAGCATGTCTAGCACATATCTGGCCGTATTGTCACAACAGCCATACCCTGTGATCCCAATTTGGGAGCAGACCCTCTGTGTGGCTTTCGCAAAACCTTAACAACCTGATAGCAATCGATACGGTGAATTCTTGAATTCGTAGTGTGGTACTGGATGCACTGCCACAAAAAGGCTCTATTATTCTATGTCACCCAACCAGTTCACACTCGTACTCTCCAGTCACAAGCTCGTAGGTGCTGCCGTCCTGGAATCTTACTTTGTCACCTGCCAGTGTTATCGTAGAGTGACCTATGGTAACATCTCTATACAGGTCATCAAACCACTCCCAACCTTTGGGCCAACGGCCTTTCTCTGTGGGACCCGACTTCCCATCAATAATGCCATCACCGTTACCATCAACAAAGTGCATAGAATCTACCAGTTCTGCATCTCGATAGCACTCGATTTTCGCGTGCAGACCGTTCACATTCACCGGTTCAACAATGACTTTGATAGTCTGAGAATATGTATTCCCACCGCATGCTGCAAGGAGGGCTGCCATTACACCCACTGCCAGAGCTACTATCACTAATCGCATATAGTTACCCTCTACATATTATACTCCTCGCCATATCAGGTTTTGTTATCATTTCACATTCCTTTGCAATGCTCGTTTCCACAACAGCGCCGCCGTCGTAGTTGCCGTGGCCCCTGTAAGCATCCAGGCATACCAGAATTCGCAAACACTCATTGAGGCCCATCCATATTCCACCATGTAGTGCCGACCTGCTGAACGAGGAGTATCTTTCACATGTATTCGGAAACGAGAATACACATTTACGCCTCTTGTCACTTTGACTAGGCTCTCTTAAGCCTGGAGGCTTTGGGATGTATTAATGAGGGCGTCAATGGACGCCCTCTCACTCAGTTGAAAAATCCGAGCAAACTATATAGCTCTCCCGGATCGGCACCACTTACTACGATATCTCCATTGGAAACCGCCTCTTGAGGATCGAGCTTTCCTAGGACCACATTCTTCCATACCAGGCATTCAGCGGTGAGGGTGAATTCTGGATTATATGCGATCTGTGGCTGAACTTCTAAGATACCCCGGCGAAGGTGCATGGTATAGTCAGCAGGCTCTGTGGTGTTAGCCAGGTCGGTCAAGTGGAGGCCGACGACGATATTCTTGTCCAAGGATTTAGAGGCGTTGAGACCAACGGCCATGATTCCGAATAGAGTATCCATGGGCATGTAGGGAACAAGGTTATCGTCGATCTTACTGAAGTCAGGGATCGGGATGGTTACCTGTCCCGTCTCTTCAAGGTACTCGGACAAGAGGTAGTTGCGTGTTTGAGCGTTGTACGTTTCTTCAGCCAGCGAAATCATTGCCGAGTTCTTCACCGCGCGTGCTGCAGCATGTTCCGGATGGAGCAGGAGTACATCGTCAGCGAGTATCAGCGCCCATTCCAGTTTACCTTTATCCAGAGCTTCCTGAGCTTTGGCTGCAAGTTGCTCTACCCCGCCAGCCAACTCGGCCATTTCCTGGGCCTCTTCATTCGGAGACATCGGGAACAGATCTCTGGATTTGCCAGTATACCAGCCCATGTATTGCAAGAAAATCTGGAAAATATCTCGATCCATTTGACCAAAATATTCCTGCAAATAAGGATCATTGGCAAGGTGAGGCGGCAGCTTGACGACTTCAATGATTTCCCCGGGAGTCAACCCCTTGTTCATGTTTTGTACCGTCTGGTCATGAACAAACTGGAGACCGTCACGATAGTTGGTGAGTGTGCCGCTAATATTCTCCGCACCGATGAGTGGTTTGCCGCCGTGGATTAAGACCAAATATTCAGCATTCAGGCTTCTCATCTTATCTATGCTCTGTATATAATCCAGCGGATTCCGGAACGAAGCGCCACGTAGTGTTACGATTGCAGGGAAAGACTTGTAGAAGTCACCTATTTCCACCAACACCTTCTTCTCCGGCAACCAGACCAAGATTATGTCAGAGGTCTCACCAGGTGCGTGCATCAGCACGAGATCCACCCCGGCAATATTTGTCTCCAGTTTATCCTGGACGGTCATGGTGGGCGGCAAGTAACCCGAGGGGCCTGGAACCGAGAAAGGAAAAATGCCGCCGTTGAGGAAGTAGCCAGGGTCCTGCTGGAACTCTAAACCCATGTATTTGGCGGCCCGGTAGGCCTTGATGGGCCAGATCAAGCTGTATACGGCGCCCGGCGGGCTGAAGAGGTTGTGGGCAAAACTTTCATGAGCGATGATCTCTGGCGAGTCATTGCCAGCAAAAACGGCAGCTCCGTGGATATGACAGTCGTGATAGTGCGTATAGATAATGGCCTTCACGGGCTTTTTGGAGAAAATATTATCCAAATGCTCGTTATACGCTGCTTTGACTATTATCGCGGCCGTTTCACTCTCCGCGGGATCAATGACGATCAGTCCGTCGGGTCCATCTATCAAGACCGGATTGGCTCGAGCGTAGCCTACAGCGACATAAACCCCCTCTGTCACCTCATAAACATTCTGCTCAAAATCTGTGGAGAGGTTGACGAGCTTGGGGTTCGCAGGGACTACCTCTGGTTCGAAGGCCAATGCGTTACAGGCCCCTAGAAAGATGATACACGATACCATTGCAACAAACGCCACTAGTTTCATTTTTCCTCCTTCATATTATCCTTAAGCCCATGCGAATTCCCTTTTTCGCGAATACTCGCAAACCCGAGAGAAATGTCCAGGGATCCCTCCCAGCAGAAGGGTATCAATCCGATATTGGCGTGTCAATAGCACAAAACTGTCCTAGAGTTCCTCACGACGCGCAGGTTTAGCCTTTTCAATGAGATTGGCTGCCTGTTACTATTTGTGTGCCTAACTAATGGAAGGTAGAAACAGATAACACACTCGACCCGGAAACACTGCTACAGGCAAAAAGTGGCACTGCGAACAAATCGCCTATTGTAAACACAGGGGGTGAAATGGAACTCAAAGGAAGCAAAACGGAGCAAAACCTTTGGACTGCCTTCGCGGCAGAATCGCAAGCGCGCAATCGGTACATCTATTTCGCTGATGCGGCCAGGGAGGCAGGTCTCCATGATGTAGCTGACGTGTTCTACGAGTTGGCCACCAATGAGGGGGAGCATGCCAGGAAAGAATTCGAGTTTCTCGGCGGCATAGGGGACGTTAGGTCGAACATTCAAGAAGCTGCTGAAGGGGAGCATTCGGAATATGAGAAGTTCTATCCAGAGTGCGCCCAGGTGGCACGCGAAGAGGGCTTTCTCCAAATCGCCGATTTTTTCCAGAGAATGAGCAAAGTTGAAGGGACACACGAGCAGCGGTGCCTAGCTCTCTTGAGAAGCCTGGATGGCGTCGAGGAATTCAGGGGGAGAACGGTATTGCGCTCAGCCACCGCAATGGCTCAAGTCACGCTGCCGGATCAGGCCAATATCGCTGGATTCGTCCATGGGGGAGACCTTATGAAGATGATGGACAATGCCGCAGGGGTAGCCGCTGTACGGCATTGCCAGAAAAACGTGGTGACTGCCAGAGTGCAAGAAATAAACTTCTATCGCCCTGTGCATGTAGGAGGCTTGGTACTGATAGATTCCAGACTTACCTTTGTCAGCACGTCCTCTATGGAAGTGCGAGTTGAGGTTCATACAGAATCTCCCATCACCGGCAAGAGAAGTCACGCCCTTACAGCGCATTTCATAATGGTAGCTGTAGACAAGGATGGGAATCCCACTGAGGTACCTCCACTACTGATAAGCACTGAAGAACAGGAGCGCCTATTTAGCGAAGGAAAAGCTAGATATGAAGCGTACAAGAAATCGACTGCCAAAGGCTAGTTGTCAGCAGGGAGAAGCTTGCCTTCCACTAGCAGTGATTTGAACGCCGTCACCACATACTACCGCTATTCCCTTGCTCCAAAAATGAGGAGGCTGATGCCGCCAGAAACCGAGACAGTGTCTAAGCTCTCGGAAGGACCGATTTCCCCAACAACCATCAAGTGCAACAGCACCTTCTGGATTCCTTCTCTTAGGAGTAAAAGCTGTACGGAAGCCTAGGCGCTGCCGCGGCAGACCGCAGGACTTCGCAGACTGAAGAGATGGCCCGGCGTCAGATAATCCTATTTCCTGAAGAAATTGATGACTACATTCAAGAGGACAACGCTGTTCAGTTTACACATGCTCTCGTGGACGGTCTGCACCCCTCAGCCTTCAATGACTTCTTTGGTGCTGGGCACTCTGCCAAGAATCCGCTCGTCAATGCCGGTAGCTGAATCCAAGGCTCTGCCTAGAGCTTTGAATAAAGCTTCGGCTTTGTGGTGGTCATTGATGCCGGTTTCTTGATTTTCAGTGACTGGGACCCTACCTGAGGTTCCACTTCAACTATACCGACAGACCACTTCTCCTATCTCATTTTAGTCTATCTATGAGCTCTTTCTTGGGGATACTATTCCAGAGACTCACTCTGGTAAGGATGTCATTTAGAGTGCCTTTGGCTAAGACCCTGTGTGTCGAGACAGTAATGCTGTGTTCGCCTAGAGGTGTAACTTTCCTAAGCCGGATATGGCTCCCTCTTTGCCTGACAATTTGGTAATCTAGACGCTAAAGAAGCTTAACTACATCATTGCCGCTAACTTGCGGGAGCTTTGGCATTTGCCAGTTTTACTTCAGCGAGAGTCAAGATGGTGATGGGCTCATCTGTTTCACCATAATGAACAGATACTGCTTCTTTGATATTTTGGTACAAATCATCCAGAGTGTCGCCCTGGGTAAATATACCCTCTCCGATCCCTCGGGCGCACCAAGACTTGCCGTCAAAGTAAGTTTCCATCTTTACCAGCATACTTACCTCCGCTTGAATCTAATCCTCGTTACATGAGAAAACTCAAATTTGGTTCGCTTTATTTCAATAGAACCTTTGCTCGAGAAACCTTAATTGCTTGCTGAACAAGGGCGAAACCAAATTTCGTTTAACGGGTGCTCTGCTGCGTATTAGCTAAGATGCTCAGGATAATCGAGGAGTTCTATCTCTTCAGGAAGTATATTGTATCGCCACACGTAGTTTTTCTTTATCTTTAGAACTTCGTCTTTAATACTCCTAACATCATTCGCCAGAGTCTCAGATTTCTCGAGGATAGTAGCCTGTAATTGCTTAACGCTTCTGTCCTCGATTATGTTTTTCATCAAGTTGTCTTGCCAGTTTCGCCAGAATGACCAAGTTGCTGAGTCCTTCCAACCGCTCCAATTGATTGCCATGAGTTCAGCGTAAGCCTCGCTCTCCATTAACAGCTTGCTGGAGGCCAAGTATAAACAACATTCTTGCGCAGCCTGCTTGAACCTAGAGAACTCCTCATCCAGTGAATTGAACTCTTGACGACGACTGGTGAGCAGCTCTTGGACAGCACGCCCAAGATCCGAGTTGGCAAGGATCACAGTTAGTTCGCAAAGCTGAGTCCAGAGGCTTTCAGCTTGCGGATTATGTGGCTCAATCAATTCCCTTAAATGGCGATTTCGTTCTAGTAGATAAGCATAGTAGCTAGTATCACTATCGCTGGGAACCCGGCCCAGAAGTCCACCTATTACAAAAGGGGGCCATGGTATATAGTAATCGTTGTTAGTCCTGAGTAGTTCTAGGTTTTCGATCTCAACCTTTGCAGTCTTCAATTGCTTTGCGTTGACATGTTGCCAGTCAAATTTCCTTTTTCCATACCTGTCTATAAGTCCATCTAGCTCTGCTTCAAGTGACTGGACAGCAGATTTAATTAACCCAACTATGTAAGGGCGCTCTGATTGAAGTCTGATTCGCTCTACCGTTTCCTTATTAGCCCTCCTAATCTCTGCTGTCTCACTGGCATACCACCAAGTAACAAGAACAAGCGTAACCATAAGCAGAATCTGAACACCTTCATAAAGCGATAAGGGGGTAAAGTGAATAGTTATGGCTATGACTATACAAAGGATCACCCACAGTTGGGGGAGGTGCTCTCGCCACCAAATCTGATACTTCTCTAGAAGCCTCTTCAAAATTCACCTCACATCGCTTATGCCAGCATCTTTGTCACCCCACAGTTCGGTAGCCTTTATGTCCCACTTCGTGTCGCCCAAACCACGAAATCGATATATGCCTCTTCCCTGAACGAAAGAACATACTTCCTCAACAGTCAAACGTTCGAAGGCAAATTCTATCGCGTCAAGAAATCCCCTAAAACTGAGAGCGCTATATTGCTGGGTTTTGCAGAGTTCTAATAGGTGGCTCAATGTCAGGTTCTTGGCAAGCACCAGTTTTACGAGCCTCTCCAACTCATGAAGTGCTTTTTCCCTGCTCCGTGGGTTGGAATACACCTTTTTGCACTCAAAATAGAGCAATTCACCATTGCCTGCGTTACTTATTGTTCCGACTTCGTGTGGGCGGTCAAAGTCAGGCCCTACAATATAACCTTCATCAAAATGCCCGCCTTCGAGGTACCCCCCCTTCTCCCCACGACGGAGAAGCTGATCCGCGGCGTTGTATTCACTACCGCGTGAACACTTGGCTTCCACTACAACTGAATGCAAATCCGTCTCTTCACTTGCCGCGCTTTCTACGGCCTCACCAAAAATCAGAGGTAGTTCCAATTCAAAGAGAAAAAGTCCTCTCTTCACAAACTTATGCCTCCGCAAGGGGTTTAGCACTGAGGGTGCCTTATAAGCACCCAGATCTGGAACACCAAGGACACCAGTAGGTGTCCAGCGGGTTACCAAATATCCTCTCTCTCTGAAATGACAACCCGCTATATATTCCCAGAATGGCTCATGATAATGCGGATAGTTCTTCTTGTTCAAATCAACTAGAACAAACTCTTGAGGGTCACGTCCTTCCTCCATGATGTTCCTTATTTCCCGGCTACAGGCAAACGTGTCAAATTCCACCTCTTGCCCCATAACCTTGGATAACTTCACAAAGCGCACATACCGTCGTTCAAGAAAATAGGAGAAATCGAAAGAGGCCATAGATTCAGAGAGAAGCGGGTGACGGTCTTCCTCTTCGTACCAACCCAACTCACTCGGTAGGCGAACCCATCTGTTCTCATCAATTGGGAGAACCGCACCCATCCACTGGGAAAATATCACGGCTTCTCTTGGTTGCGAGAACTCAAAATCAGCAATGGAAGATTCCTTTGCTGCTTCATTCGTACTCATCAAGCAGCTAATATACTTGTCCACTCTTCTCTCCTAATAACTTCGAATGCTCCCCGCAGCACCAGCTCAATAAGCCTCAGTTCCAATAATTCTGTATCTGTCAGGGTCGCAAAGAGCAAACTCGCTCCCCGAGCAGGATTCGAAATAATTCATTTGCCTTTCTACCCCTCAATAACCTCTTTGGTGCTGGGCACTCTGCCAAGAATCCGCTCGTCAATGCGGGTAGCTGAATCCAGGGCTCGGCCTAGAGCTTTGAATAAAGCTTCGGCTTTGTGGTGATCATTGATGCCGCTGAGTACCCTGGCATGGAGGTTGATTTTGGCTTCAGAGGCGAAGGAAAACAGGAAGTGGCGAACTAGATCAGCATCCAGGTCACCTATGTCAGCTCCGGCGAAGGATGCTTCTACCACGCTATAACTTCTGCCCCCTACATCTACTGCTACCGCTGACAACGCCTCATCCATAGGCACGACGGCATGTCCCATTCGAGCGATGCCACGCTTTTCTTCCAGTGCCTGGCTAAAGGCTTTGCCTAGAGAAATAGCTACATCCTCAACTACATGATGCTGGTCAGCGCCTGAGGCCGAAATCCTTATGTCAAATACTCCGTGCTGAGCTAGCTGGGTAAGGAGATGGTCGAACATCCTTATCCCTGTAGTGACCTCAAATTGCCCGTCACCATCAATGTTGAGCTCTACCATGACATTCGTCTCCGCAGTTTCCCGAGTTACTTTCGCTTTTCTTTCAGCCATTTTTAAACCTCACAATATGCAGATTGCTTCGCCTTCGGCTCGCCATGACGAAGAGACATGTTGCTACCTTAACACATCCCCTTCAGCGCCTCAATCAATACATCAGTATCTTCAGGCCTGCCCACGCTTATCCGCAGGCAATCTCTTAATCTTGGACTATCAAAGTAACGGACAAAGATGCCTTTCTCTTGCAACTGGCGCCAAACTCTCTTAGCGCGAGGTTCTTCGCCGAGCTTACCCTGATGGTTGTCGGATTGCTTCGCTTCGCTCGCACTGACAAAGGGGGAAGGCTCGGAAGGACACTGTAGGGAGCAAAGGATGAAGTTGGCCCTCGAAGGATAAGGTTTTAGCCACCCAAGCTGTTTCAACTTGCCAAACAATCGCCTCCGTTCAGCAACTATCCTCGCTACGTTATCACGAAGATAATCTGTGTCCGCCAAAGAGGCTAACACTGCTACCTGAGCGGCAGTGTTGATGTTATATGGTTGCTTGATCGTCATCAGGTAATTGGCGATTTCAATGGGGAAAACGCCATAGCCTATTCTCAGACCGGCAAGCCCGGCCCATTTGCTGAAGGTACGTAGCACTATCAGGTTGGCATGACTGTGCACCAGATTAGCCATAGTCGCACCGCTAAACTCAAAATAAGCTTCATCCACCACTACAATTCTCCCAGTGTCGAGAAGCCCCCTAATCTCCCGCTCAGTGGTAGTGTTCGCTGTAGGATTGTTGGGTGAGGCAACAAAAATAACCTTTGTTTTCCTGTTAAGTGCTCTTTCTATGCCGGATAAATCAACAGCAAAGCTTTCGTCTATTCTAGGCACATCAATTATCTTGCCTCCACACACATTTGCACTAAACGGATACATGCCAAATGTTGGTGGACAGTTGATAATGTCATCCCCTGGCTCCAGAAAAAGCCTTAGGACAAGGTCAATCAACTCGTCGCTGCCGCTGCCGCAGACAATGTGCTGGCGACTCATGCCCACATATCCCTCCAGAGCTTCTCTCAAATCCCTTTGCGCTGGATCGGGGTAGATATGGTAGCGGGGGTAATCAGCTAGAGCCTGACAAACCTTTGGAGAACAACCATAAGGATTCTCATTGCCATCAAGTTTCACTATCCTTTCCAAGGGCAATTGAGTTCGCTGGCTCAAAACTTCTACCGGCTCGATAGGAGTGTAACCTTCCACGGTTGCCAGTTCAGGCCTTATCAGCTTTTTTATGTCCATTTATCCTTCGGCATTGTCTAGCTTCACTCGCAGCGCCATTGCTTGAGCGTGGGCATCCAATCCTTCAGCCCTGGCCATCGTTATCGCTGCTCCACTCAGTTCTTCCATGATAGATTTGTCCAAAGCGACGACGTTGCTAACCTTCAGGAAATCCTCAACGCCCAAAGGGGAACTGAAGCGAGCACTGCCCCCTGTGGGCAATACGTGGCTGGGCCCAGCAACGTAGTCGCCTAAGACCACCGCCGAATCCTCGCCCACAAAAATGCAGCCCGCGTTCTGAACTCTGGAGACCAGCGAAGAGGCATCAGCCACCATAAGGGCAAGATGCTCTGGAGCATAGACATTGACTAAGTCAATAGCCTCCCCAATATTGTCAACCACCACGATCATTCCTCTACTGATGACCTGGGCAACAATGGAACCCCGCCGCAATCGCTTCAATTGCCTCTCAATCTCCCCATCCACCCGCTCAGCCAGCTCTGATGAGGTAGTGACCAAGATTGCTGCAGCCATGGAATCGTGTTCAGCCTGAGCCAGAAGGTCAGCAGCACAGAGGGATGGATCGGCCTCCTCATCAGCCACAATTACTATCTCGCTTGGCCCTTCAAGACCATCAATATCCACAACACCGTAGACCATTTTCTTGGCCAAGGTCACAAAGATGTTCCCAGGGCCACAAATCTTATCTACTCTTGGTATCGACTCTGTGCCAAAAGCTAGAGCGGCGATGGCTTGAGCACCACCAACCTTGAAAATATGGTTAACTTGGGCTATGTCGCCGGCTACCAAAGTAGGTGCGGGAATATCACCATTTTTGTTAGGTGGCGAAACCATGATGATTTCATTCACGCCTGCCACTCTGGCCGGTATAGCTGTCATCAGCACTGTGGACGGATAGGCAGCAGTGCCACCGGGGATGTATAAGCCTACCTTGTCCAACGGTTGAATCTGCCTTCCCAAGTATTTGTCAACGAAAGCGATGCCCCGCTTCGGCTCCACAGCAAGATGGAAGGCACGTGTCCTCTTAGCAGCTAATTTGAGCGCTGAAATTAGCTCAGTATCCACTGCGTCGTAGGCTGCTGAAATATCCTCTCTCCTAACCTCCAAGGAGTCAAGCTCGACACCATCCAGTTCCTTTGTATAATGGAAAAGGGCTTTATCGCCTTTGTCCCCAACCTCATTAATGATCCGCTCCACCACAGCTTGGGGAGAAAGCTCCTCGCCAAAAACCCGCTTTATCTCCCTCTTCAATTGTGGCGAGACGTCAAAAGTCTGAAAAGACGCTTTCCTGGTCAGCAACTGCTTTGCTTTGCTAAAGCCTTCGACCCTTATCATGATAGACCTCCCCGGAACATTCGAGTAAGAGAATCGATTTCCCCCCTTTTGTTAGGGGCACCGAGACTTCCTTTGTTCCCGATTAGGCAGGCTACGGATTCGCAAAGTGTATCGATGATCTTCAAGTCATGCTGTGCCAAAGTCTTGCCCGTTTGAATATTGTCAATGAGCAAATCAGCATCTTCAGGCAAGAAAGCTTCGCTTGCCCCCCAAGTTGGAATTAGTTTATACAAAGAGATGTGATTATCTCGCAGATACTTGTCAGCAATATTTACATACTCCGAGGCCACTCTTAAAGGAGTAAGCTGGCCACTTTGAACAAGCAGCCTTAATTCATCAATGTTAGTTACGGGCATATCTCGACTCACGGCCGCTACAATCCTGACCATACCAAAACCAAGGTCCAACAGATTCGTCACCGGACTTGAGGGGAAACGATAGAGATGGTCAAACAACCAATCATTGCCAGTTATGGCCAAGTCAAAATTGCCATTGGCTACCTGGCCAGGCATGTCCTGGGGCCTGATTACTTTGATATCAAGCCAGTCCAAATCGGCACTCGGGCGACGGATTAGTTCCTCCCCCGAATATCCCCGAAAAGCAAGCCCCGCTTGCTTCAAGAATTGTGAAGTTGGCAATTGTTGATGGCCATCTGGCAAAGCCAGCTTGACTGCTTTGTTCCGCAGTCGGCGACGGAGACCACGGATGTATCTCCTGCTACTTGGCTCGCTATGCATCGAGACTTGCCTTCCAGAAGCAAACCTAGGGCTCAAGCAGTTCAATATTTGACTTAAATCTTTGTCCTTCAGACTTCCGCGATTAGCAATTAGAAAAGCACTTACCGGAATCAACTCCCTTAAGGGAACTAAGCCTTTGGCCTCCACCTCGTTTTCATCGCTTGCCCACAGCACAGCTAAGTCGGCATCTTCCGGAGGATAAACCTCAGCGGCGCCCCACACAGGAAAAACCTTGAAGGCTTTCAATCTCAGGCTTAATCCCAAATCCTGAGACAGGTTGGGATACTCGCTCACTATCCGCCAAGTATTTTGCTTCATAGCTAGTTCAGTGACGTTAGATATCCCTGCTTGATAATCGGTTGCTAAATATATGCCGCCCTCACCATAACCTAATCCTGATATTTTTGCTAAAGCGCTCGCGGGGTATCTGGCCACAAGCTCCTCAATCCAATCCAACCCGCAGATGCCCAAGTCGTAATTGCCTATAGCTACTTGTATCGGGCTATCCTTCTCTTGAAATATCTTGGCCGAGAGGTAAGGAAACCTTTCCGAGGTTAAGCGGTATTGCCTTGTTCTGTCATCATAGCGCTCAAAACCTAGAGACGCCTCACTGAGCAAATCGGCTGTGGATGATAGGAGCCTTCCTTTAGGCAGGGCAAATCTTACATAGCTTGATTCGTACTTCACTGAAATCGAGGCTTTTATCCTCTCAAGGTATTAAGAACTTCTTCTAGAGAAGCTACATCTCGCTGTTCCTTTTGCTTTTGGTCCACAACCGCAAACGCCGACGGCTGCTCGCCAGAAACTGAGACGATCCAACGATAGCCAGATGTTTCTCGACCAACAAAGTCAAGCTCTGCTACGTGTCCCGCATTGCGAAGCGACTGAGCTAGATCGAAACATGTTTTTGCCACTTCCGGGCTTGGTCCCTCACTTCTAACCAGAACCCCAGACTCACCCCCTTCCTTGCTTTGCAATGGAAGCAATTTCATCATGGGGTCAAGATAAAGAGCAAAGCCACAGGCAGGAAGGTCCTTGCCACCCATAAGTGGGATGAGGTCATTGTACCTTCCTCCACCACCTATCCTCTCTCCACCACCCAATAGCTGAAAGCAAACCCCTGTGTAATACTCGAAATCTCTTGTTGCCGCAAGATCAATTTCATAATCACAACTCAGGTTATCCAGCAACGCAGCAATGTTTATGAAGTCTTCCAAAGCAGACCTGAGATCCGATGAAGCTTGTGATGACAGAGCTTTCATATTCTGCAAGAAGCCGCTTGACTTCCCCTTCAAGTTCAGAAGCAAAGATAGAAACCTATCCAGTTCAGAGTTGCCTGATTCTGTCTCAGTTAACGCCTGCCAATCTCCGCCTAAAACACGGCTTATTACCTTGGCTTCTTCGCCCGGGCTTAGCTTGAGCTCTTTGATCAACGCCTTAACCAAGCCAGCATGAGATAACTGCAGCTTAACCTCACCAAGGCCAAGCTTATGCACAACCTCTTCAGCCAACAGAATTATCTCCGCATCTGCAGTCGCTTCAGCACCACCCAGAAACTCGGCACCACACTGCCACCTTTCTCTATTCTGCCTACCTGTTTCCTCAAAGGCAAAAATATTCGTTACGTAGAAAAGCCTGGCTGTTTCCTGTTCGCTTCGATTATCGATATAGAGCCTAGCTACAGGAATGGTGCCATCTGGGCGCAAGACAACCCTTTCCCCACTCCAACCATCCCAATCAAGGAACGAATAGACTTTGCCCAACATGCTTGGGGTAAGCGTTCCTGTAGCGGTAAATAGGTGAAGGTACTCCAACGTTGGTGTCCTTACCTCTTGATATCCCCATTTAAGGCAGCACCGTCGAAACACATCTTCGATATGGCGAAAACGCAACATATCGTCAGGAAGCAGGTCTCGCATGCCCTTACACTTCTGTTCTTCCATCTTTAGAGCCCATTCTACACCAAGCTACCTCTAGCTTCAACGATGAATTTGAACTTGCTCGACAATGCATCTGTCATTCCGAATCAACGCTCCGAGTGAAACAAAGAGACGGCGAGAAATCCTTCCTCCCATCTGGCTCAGGCCGAGTGTCACATGCCATCGCAATTTGCCGCTTTTAGTTGCTTAGTTTATAATCAGCTTGAGGTCAAGGATAGATGTTTAGGACTCTGCTCAGGATTTTCTTCCTCGCTTTTATCGTGCTCCCCATAATAGGGCTTCTGGGGAATAGTCTGGCTAGTGCCTCAAGTCCAACGATCCACGTACTTCATGTAGAAGGTGCCATTGTGCCTGTGCTGGCCGACTACATCGACAGGGGCATAACCCAGGCTGAAAAGGAAGGCAGTGTTGCTTGCATCATCGAGCTGAATACCCCCGGAGGGCTTCTAGATTCGACTGAGCGGATAGTGCAAAGGATTATGAACGCCGATGTGCCTATCGTAGTTTACGTTTCTCCCAAAGGCGCCTGGGCTGCCTCAGCGGGGACCTTTATCACTCTATCCGCAAATATAGCCGCCATGACGCCGGGCACTACTATCGGGGCCGCCCACCCGGTAGCTGCTGGGGGACAAGAAATACCAGAAGACCAGATGAAAAAGATAGTCGAGTTCTCAGCCAAGTGGCTGGAGACTATTGCTGCGGACCGTGGTCGCAATGTAGAAGAAGCCAGGCTGGCAGTAACAGAAAGCAAATCCTTCAGGGATGATGAGGCACTGGAGTATAACCTCATTGACCTGCGAGCTGATGACTTGGAAAGCCTCATTTCCCAAATCAACGGCTGGAAAGTGACTCTGGCTAATGGCGAGGAGGTTATCATAGATACCACGGGATACGAGACAACTAGAAATGAAATGAATGCCATTGAGAAGTTCTTGCAGACTATCAGCGACCCCAATATTGCCTACATCTTGCTTAGCCTGGCCACTATAGGGCTAATCACAGAGATTTCCAGCCCGGGCCTAATTTTCCCCGGTGTATTTGGTGGTATTAGCCTGATTCTCGCTTTTTATTCTCTGGACGTGCTCAATGCGTACTGGGGAGGCGTGGCACTTATCGTACTTGCTATTGGGCTTTTTGTAGCAGAGTTCTTCACCTCTAGTTTTGGGTTATTCAGTGCTGGAGGAGCAGCCGCGCTAGTCTTTGGTTCCCTAATCTTGTTTACTCATAGCCCGGGAGTCGAGGTGAATCGCGGACTAATTGCTGGGGTCACGGTTGCACTTGTCGCCTTCGCCGTCTTTGTCGTCGGCGCTATCGTTCGGGGCCAGAGAAGACGTAAGGCCACCGGTGCCGAAGGAATGATTGGGACAACAGCCATAGCCAAAACACCACTGGACCCCACAGGCACAGTTCTAGCTCAGGGCGAGCTATGGACGGCCATAGCCAAAAACGATACAATAGCGCCAGGTGAGGAAGTGACAATAACTAGAGTAGAGGATTTGAAATTATGGGTGACAAAAAGATCAAAAAAATAGGAAGACAGCAATTATGGAAATAACGCCCCTCATCATCACAGTTATAGTATGCGTCGTGGCCTTTATCGCTTTCGTCATCTACGCCGTCGTCAAAGATCAGAAGCGAAAGCTTGCTACCGGCACAGAGGAAATGATAGGAAAGGAAGCTGTGGCGCAAACAGCTCTTAACCCCAAAGGCACCGTTTTGGCCGAAGGGGAGCTATGGACAGCCATCGCCAAAGGTAATAGAATAGAACCAGGAGAGGAGGTGATAATAACCAAAGTAGAAGGATTGAAATTGTGGGTAACCCAGAAATCTGAAGCAAAGGAGGGGGAATGAGCTGGATCCTTTATTTCATCATAGCAATAGTGGTAATAATTCTTCTTTCGGCGGCCTTAAAAATCGTTCAGGAGTATGAAAGAGGAGGGGTTTTCCGCCTGGGTAGATTCGTTGGCCTCAGAGGTCCAGGCCTCGTCGTCATCATCCCTTTCATCGAGCGTATCAGGAAGGTTGACCTTCGTGTAATCACCATGGACGTACCACAGCAAGAATGCATGACTGTGGATAATGTTACCGTTACGGTTGACGCCGTGATTTACTTCCGGGTAGTTGATGCTGCAGATGCGATTCTTAAGGTGCTCGATTACATCAAAGCAACCTCGCTGCTTGCCGCCACTACACTAAGAAATGTTGTAGGGCAATCTGAATTGGACGAGCTACTGGCCCACCGGGATAGGCTTAACGAAAAGATACAAGTAATAGTTGATGAAGGCAGCAACCCCTGGGGGATAAAGGTAAGCATGGTAGAGGTTAAGGATGTGGAATTGCCCGACACAATGAAGCGATCCATGGCAGCCCAGGCTGAAGCTGAGAGGGACAGGCGAGCCAAGGTTGTTCATGCCGAAGGTGAATTCCAAGCAGCGCAGAAATTGGCTCAAGCCGCCGAGATTATCTCCACTCAGCCCGCAGCTTTACAGCTTCGCTATCTTCAAACGGTGAGCAATATCGCTACAGAGCGAACCAACACCATAATATTTCCCTTGCCCTTGGAATTGTTCCGTGCCTTTGCGGGCATAAGCAGTCCACAACCCAACGCACCAGAAACTAAAAAGTAACCTATCTTCCATAGAATGGCAACTTCTCGGTACAAGGCGATTAGGCATTGCAGGCAGGTTACATCGTAATGGCAATGCCTGCTCGCTTTTGCAGCAAGTGCCCGCCCGTAGTGCTGCGGAGGCGGCCCAGGGGAAAGTTGTTCTCCCCAGTGAACCCAGTATAGTTCATTCCCGTCACTACAGCATGATTGGAAACGGCCAAGCGTTAGACATAGCTCATGCTGGTGAGTTGCTTTCTTCAGGAATACAAACATGAGGGGCTGTCCCTGAATACCCTGCGTGGTCAGAGGAAGCTTCTGCCTCCCTACGCAAATTAGTCAAGAGCGTCCAAGCACTGGTAATTGTGAAGGCAAGAAATATATGCTAGAATGCTCCGTTTAGATTTGGGAAGCTATCAGTGGGTGACAGCAATCATGGCAAGCCAAGCAAGACTGATGCGAAACCGCTGAGTATTGGTTCAGACGAGACGACCGCTGTATTGCGTGAAGCTGCCGCGACACCACACGAATACTTAACTTTTTAAGGGAGGCGAGTATGGCGAGCAAGAACAAACAAGAATGGCGCGACACTACCTTAGCTGCGACATTGAAGCGTGCTCCAGAACGAAAGGACAAATTTGATACCATGTCGGGGGTAGAAGTCGACACACTCTATGCACCAGAAGACTTGGCGGATTTCGACTATGCTAGAGACTTGGCTTATCCCGGCGAATATCCCTTTACTCGAGGCGTCCAGCCTAGTATGTACCGGGGCAGGGTGTGGACTATGCGGGAGTACAGCGGCTTTGGCACTGCCGAAGATACTAACCAGCGGTATCACTACCTTCTAGAGCAAGGACTAACAGCTTTGAGCGTTGCATTCCACTTGCCCACACAGATTGGATACGATTCAGATCATCCCCTAGCCAGAGGTGAGATAGGCAAAGTTGGTGTAGCCATAGACACTCTCAAAGACATGGAAATCCTCTTTGAGGGTATTCCTCTGGACAAGGTAAGCACGTCGATGACCATAAACTCAACTTGTGCCCCTATTCTTGCCATGTACATAGCTGTAGGCAAGAAACAGGGGGTTGCCCCGGCTGACCTCAATGGCACCGTTCAGAATGACATCCTCAAGGAGTACATCGCCCGAGGCACCTATATCTTCCCACCTCGCCCCTCAATAAGGTTGACCACTGACATAATCTCCTACTGCCGTAAAGAGGTTCCCCGGTGGAACAGCATCAGTGTCAGCGGATATCATATACGGGAGGCAGGTTCTACTGCCGCTCAAGAGATTGCCTTTACGCTGGCTAACGGCATAGCGTATGTGCAAGCACTTATTGATGTTGGGCTGGAGGTAGATTATTTCGCCCCAAGAATCTCCTTCTTCCAAACCAGCCACCTTAACTTCTTTGAGGAAGTAGCCAAATTTAGAGCGTTACGTCGCCTCTGGGCAAAGATAATGAGAGAAAGATTCCAAGCCAAAGACCCACGCTCCTGGATGTTTCGCTTCCATACTCAAACTGCCGGTGTTAGTCTTACGTCTCAACAGCCCTTGAACAATATCGTTAGAACCGCCTGGGAAGCTCTAGCAGCAACCTTGGCAGGCACTCAATCATTGCATACCAACTCCTTCGATGAAGCTTATGCCACGCCTTCTGAAGAAGCAGTGACGACTGCTGTACGCACTCAGCAGCTTTTGGCTTACGAAAGTGGCATTACCGATGTTGTTGATCCCCTGGGCGGGTCTTACTATGTAGAATCCCTTACCAACAGACTGGAAACGGAAGCCACCCAGTACATCGCCAAGATCGATAGCTTGGGAGGCGCCATAGCGGCTATTGAGCAAGGCTACCAGCAAAAAGAAATTCAGGACGCCTCTTATCGCTACGTGAAGGAAACCGAGGAAGGTAAACGCATCGTCGTGGGCGTAAACGAGTTTGTTTCCACCTTCCCTAAGATAACGGGTTTGTTGCGAGTCAATCCACAAGTGGAGACAAGACAAAAGGAAAGAACAGCCCAAGTAAAGAAGGAGAGAGACAATGGCAAGGTGGAGCAAACGCTTAGACACTTGGAAGACGTAGCACGGGGCACAGACAACACCATGCCCGCTTTCCTTGAGTGCGTTGAAGCGTACGCTACCTTAGGCGAAATGTGCGACGTCCTGCGCAAGGTTTTTGGCACCCAGAAGGAATTCCTTGCCTTTTGAAAACGTGAAACCATGTAAGGAGCTAGAGAATGGATTTCTCCTTTAATGAGGAACAGAAGATGTTTCAAGCGATGGCGCGTGACTTCGCCAAGCGAGAAATTGAGCCTCTAGCGGCTCAATGGGACGAGGACGAAAAATTCCCCTACGAAGTCATGAAGAAGATGGCCGACGTTGGATTATGTGCCGTAGGATTGCCTGAGGAATATGGAGGGAGCGGAGACGAGCTATCCTTTGTCATACTCTCCGAGGAAATCGCACATGCCTCTGCTGGCTTAGCTGTCATAGTCTTCTGCAACGCCGGGCTAGCTGCCTACCCAATCACACTGCACGGCACCGAGGATCAGAAGGGAAGGTTCATTCCACGCACAGTCGAGGGAGCGATATCCGCCTTTGCTTTGACTGAAGCAACAGCAGGCAGCGACCCTGCAGCCATACAAACAACGTACGTGCAAAAAGACGAAGGCTATATTCTTAGTGGCACCAAAACCTTCATAACCAACGGGGCTGAAGCCGATTGGGTTGTCACCTTCGCCACCAAGGATAGAGCTCTGGGATATCGCGGCATTAGCGCCTTTATTGTGGAAAAGGGCACGCCAGGTTTTTCTGTAGGCAAGTTAGAGAGAAAGACGGGAATACATCCTTCCTCCACAGCGGAACTGATCTTCGACAACTGCAACGTGCCCAAGGAGAACCTGATAGGCGAGGAGGGAAGAGGATTCAGAATATCCCTGGAAGCCATAGACGCCAGCAGAGTCACCGTGGGGGCTCAGGCGCTGGGCATTGCTCAGGCAGCCCTCGATGCCGCCGTTGACTACGCCAAGCAAAGGGAACAGTTTGGGCAAGTCATCGCTAGATTCCAGGCCATTCAGTGGATGATTGCCGATATGGCAACGGAAATTGATGCAGCCCGACTGCTAACCTATAGGGCAGCCTGGCTGATGACCAGACAAGAACCCCATCTCAAAGAGGCAGCTATGGCGAAGCTCTACGCCAGCGAAGTGGCTCACAGGGTTTGTCACAAAGCCGTTCAGATTTTCGGTGGCTACGGCTACACCAGAGATTTTGCCGTTGAGCGCTACGCCCGGGATCAAAGAATAACCGAACTCTACGAAGGAACCTCGGAAATGCAGCGATGGACCATTGCGCGCCAAGTATTAGGCATCAAATAAAGGAGGTGAAATGGCCAACAGAATTGCACATATCGCGATTTTAGTCAGCAATTTGGATGAAGCAGTTAAACTGTATGAGGACTTATTTGGTACCAAACTGGACATGAGTAAGACTGTCTCTGAACAAGGAGTGAAGGCAGCTATCCTTTCCCTAGCCGATGGGGCTAAACTCGAACTGCTGGAGCCCCTCCCTGGCAGCAACATGGCTAGAATGCTGGAGAAAAGGGGCGAGGGCCTGCATCACATCGCATTCGAAGTTGACAATGTCGATAAAGAGCTTGACCGCCTGTCTGAAAAAGGCGTGGAATTGATTGATAAGAAATCGCGTCCCGGTGTAGAGGGAATGGTTGCTTTCATTCACCCTAAATCCATTAGGGGAGTGCTCACTGAGCTCTGTCAAGAAGATTAAGGAGGAAACTAGGCGATGGCAAGAGACAGAATCCGTGTTCTAGTGGCTAAACCAGGTCTGGATGGGCATGACCGTGGTGCTAAGGTGGTGGCCAGGGCCCTTAGGGACGCTGGCATGGAGGTAATCTATACCGGAATCCGCCAGACTCCTGAGATGATCGTTCAGTCGGCGGTTCAAGAAGATGTCGACGTCGTTGGCCTGAGCGTACTATCGGGAGCCCACATGGAGCTCTTTCCCCTAATCATAGATGGGCTTAAACAGAAAGGAAAGGGAGACACATTGGTTATCGCCGGCGGCATAATACCTGATGACGATATTCCAATTTTGAAACAAATGGGCGTAAAGGCTGCTTTTGGCCCCGGCACCCCCACCCACGATATTGTGGCTTTTATCAAGGAAAAATCAGGTGCTGAGTAACATCCGAAGATAAGTCAACTTTTGGCGATCCCCACAAGCTCAGTCAGGTTCTGGAGTCCCTGCTCCATCATGAAATGCTCTATCCCCTCCAGTATCTCGAGCGCAGCACGGGGATTCGCCAAGGTGGCGGTACCAACTTGTACTGCGCTAGCACCGACTACGACGAACTCCAGGGCATCACTACCGCAAGAAATGCCACCGCAACCTATCACCGGAATCTGCACTGCCTTAGCAACATCGTACACCATACGAAGAGCTATAGGCTTGATGGCTGGACCAGAAAGCCCGCCGCTAATAGCCCTGAAATAGTTTCTGTCCTCATTGATATCAATTGCCAGCCCCTTAACGGTATTGATCAGACATACGGCATCAGCCCCGGCTCCCTCCACCACCAAAGCGATTTCCACAACGTCAGTGACGTTGGGACTCAATTTCACAATAAGAGGCAAGCTGGTCACAGCTTTGACTGCCGCAGTAACTTCAGCAGCAAGATGAGGATTTGCCCCATACTCCAGCGCTCCAAACGCCACATTGGGACAACTGATATTTAACTCAACGCCACTTACTCCCGCTACTCCCTCCAGCCTAGTGGCAACTTCGACATACTCGCTTACGCTTTCCCCAGCAATATTCACGATGACAGGAACACGCCAGCTTGCCCATATAGGCGCTTTGTCCTTAACCACAGCATCAACTCCGATATTTTCCAAGCCCACGGAATTGAGCAGTCCGTGGCTCGTTTCTACCAGCCGAGGTTGGGGATTTCCCTCTCTTGGCAAAAGGGTAGTGCCCTTGCAAACGACAGCCCCTAACCTCTGAATATCAATAAGCTCGCTATACTCGATGCCATAACCAAAGGTTCCAGAAGCCGTCATCACCGGATTGGCTAGGACTAATCCCTTGGGATGTCGCGGGGCTAATTGAATTGAAAGGTCCACAACCCTGATATCATCCTTTGAGGGCAATCACTATAACCATTACTTCCACCATTATAGCAAGACGCGTCGAAAATAAGCAGCGCCAACTTCTTTGGTCTATTCCAAGCCATAATATGTGCTAGAATTTGAGTGGCAGTCAGAGTGCGGTGTTGGAGCTACGGTGTACATTATTCGCTCTATGAAGCAGAAGGACATCGCCCAGGTAGCTGAGATAGATCGTGAAGCCTTCCCAAGTAACTGGTCCTCTTTCTCCTACATGTCTTACACCCAGGAAATGGGCAATCCGCTAGCTCACTACATAGTGGCGTGTACGCAAGAAGGAGCTAGAACAAAAGATTCTGGCAACACCCGGAAGAGAAAATTCTCTCTCTTCAAGGAGTTTATTAGTTACAAGCCCTCTCCTAGCAAGAAAGATTATGCGGTTGATGAAGACTACGTCGTTGGCTTTGCTGGCTTAAGGCTGGTACTGAGTGAGGCGCACCTCGTTAGTATCGCCACAAGAGACGGGTACCGCGGTCAAGGGATAGGAGAAATGTTGCTTATCTCAATCATCGAATTGGCCACAAAGCTAAATGCCAGCACAATAAGCTTAGAGGTACGAGTCTCCAACAAGGTAGCGCAGACACTCTATAAGAAATATGGGTTCCGAGAGGTGGGAATACGGCGTGCTTACTACTCGGATGACGGTGAAGACGCGGTGCTCATG
>Ga0209986_10000370_pt1 | contig 43070 bp, 50 predicted proteins | sample BlataG_FD_183168 | JGI IMG/M metagenome (GOLD analysis project Ga0209986, IMG submission 183168) | Deep subsurface microbial communities from Black Sea to uncover new lineages of life (NeLLi) - Black_00105 metaG (SPAdes) (version 2) | ecosystem: Environmental > Aquatic > Marine > Oceanic >... | reverse complement strand
CTGCTCGATAATATCAACTCGCTAATGATATACAACAGCTCTTCTTCGATCAGAAGATTCATTCAGATCCTGCTGAAGCTGATCAAAGAGGCCGATAAGATATTCATCGCGTTCGTCATGGATCCACGGCTGGATAGAAGGCTCTTCGACGATCTCTCTAAGCAGAGCGATATATGTCTTGATATCGATAAGAATATGGACATGGTCAGTCCTCAGGTTAAAATGAATGTGATTGAGGACAAGGATTTCCGACACTCCAATCTTCTCGAGGATATCCCGATTCCAAGGAGGATTTAATGGATGAAAGCACCCGCATTCGCAAGGATAAGTAGCGGCGTACCCGGATTTGATGAAATGATTCAGGGAGGGTTTCCGTTTCCCTCGGTAATACTAGTAGCCGGTGGCGCTGGATCAGGCAAGACTACATTTGCCCAACAGTTTCTCTTCGAAGGGGCTAACAAGGGAGAGCAGGGACTTTTCTTCACGACTCTCAGCGAACCAACCCAATGGATGCTTCGGTTTTCAGGTCAATTCGACTTCGTGAATCCAGAGCACTTCGGGACCAAGATAATCTACCACGATCTGGGACCGTTTCTCAGGGATCACGACAGTGGTGAGCTACTGGAGCACTTTGACGAGCAGATCGCCAAGGTGATGCCGCAGAGGATTGTGATCGACCCGATAACTGTCGTTGGAACGCTTTTCCAGGCGGACTACAGAGCCTTTTTGTACGATCTCACGACCAGACTGAAGAACTGGCAATCAACCACTATTCTGACCGGAGAGATACCTCCGACTCAATTATATCCCTCGGAGGTTTCCTATGCGGTCGATGGAGTCATACTTCTGATACTGACGGAGGAGGATGAGGCACGGAGGAAATATATCGAGGTGCTGAAGATGCGTGGAACCAATCACATCACGGGAAAGCAGTCCATAGATATCTCGAAAAAGGAGGGCGTGGTCGTCCTCAAGGCGAGGTTCTGAGCAACTCTATTCAATCTTTTCCCAGTTCTCGCTCATGACGATTTCAAGAAAGCCTTCCAAATGACCCGCTAAGAGCACATTATCAGTGTATCCGCAAGCCCCGAGATCGGGTGAGGCTATCAGTGCCTCTTCGCCATCCATTACTACATCAGTTGCAATCAATGAATGCCTCCGAACGGCGTTTGTGCACTTCGGAATCTTGACGAAGGGTGGGGCAATGATGAGTAGTTCGACCCCGCGTCTAATGGCCCGTTCGAAAGATTTTGCATAATGCTTTCTTATCAGGCTTATGTTTGGCGATGAGATTATAAATCTGCTTTTCGTCTTATCGAGCATCTCGCCGATTTTTTTCAGCACAAGATCTTTACCATTGAGCGTATAGATGACCTGCGGAATACCGCGCGCCTCTTGGCTCTCCTGAATTCTCGCAATCTCCTCGAAGGTCGTATCGAGGTCGCCCCTGAGTTGGCCCAATAATGCGATAGGATCTGTCGGTTCGAATCTACGAGGTCTTCCGCTACTCGGTTCCACGAATCCTCTTGCAGCCAGTGATTCAAGTGCCTTATAGGCTGATGTTCTCGGAACCAGTGCAAATTCGGCAATTTCTTCCGCGCCTCCACCGCCGATGATCGCCGCAGCAAGGTAGCATCTCGCCTCATAGCTTGTGAGACCAAGCTTTTCCAGCTCCAATGAGAGCGATTCGATCTGCCCCATTAGCTCAGAGAGGGAGTACATCTCTTTCTTCTTCGTTTTTTTTCGCGGCATTTTGTAGCGACATAAGCGACAAAATGTTTAAATGTTCTTCCAATTATCTTTTCCATGAAGGGAGTAGGATGCTTACCAAACCTTCTACGATTTCAAAGGGTCTGCCCAAGAACGTCATATCTTTATGCCCAGAGTGCGGGAAGCTCATTGATGCAACCGTCAGAGATGACAACGGCCGCGTAGTAATGGAGAAAGAGTGTGTCGATCACGGAAAATTCTCCGATGTAGTATGGTCCGACACCGAGATGTACCTGAAGGCTGAAGGCTGGGCAAGGGATGGCATTGGTGTGGAGAATCCCGCGATAACGGATGCGCAAAACTGTCCTTTTGATTGCGGGCTCTGCGATCTCCACCTCAGTCACACCGCACTAGCCAATATTGATCTCTCCAATAGATGCAATCTCAGATGCCCAATCTGCTTCGCAAATGCGAATGCGGCTGGATATGTCTTTGAACCGGGTTACGACACCATTGTGAACATGATGAAGATGCTGCGGGAAGAGCTCCCAGTCCCAACACCCGCTGTTCAATTTTCCGGTGGGGAGCCGACAATCTACCCGCGCTTCATAGAAGTGATAAAGAGGGCAAGCGAGATGGGGTTCGCTCAGGTACAGGTGGCGACAAACGGCATAAGATTCGCCAACGAACCCGAATTTCTCGAGGCGGCAGCCGAGGCTGGTCTGAACACAATCTACCTGCAGTTCGACGGAATGAGAGAGGAGATCTATATTTCTGCCAGAGGAAAACCACTTCTCGATGTAAAGCGGCGCGCGATCGAGAATGTTCGTAAGATTGAGCCGCATCCATCGATTGTTCTCGTTCCAACTCTTGTCAAGGGGATAAATGATGACCAGGTATGGCCAATCGTCCAGTTCTCGCTGAATAATATGGATGTAATAAGGGGGATTAACTTTCAGCCGGTCGCATTCTCAGGCAGAATCTCTCAGAAGGAGAGGGAGAGCCAGAGATATACTCTATCCGATCTTGCAATAGATATTGAAAAACAATCGAACGGCGAGATTACCAGGAGCGATTGGTATTCAGTCCCAGCAGTTACTGCTATAAGCGACCTAATTGGCGCAATCGTGGGGAAGAAGTTCGTAACATTCACAACGCATCCGCACTGCGGTCTCGCGACCTATCTGTTCGTCAACAAGAAGACGGGTGGAATCACCCCCGTGCCGAGATTCATAGATGTGGACAATCTCTTCAAGGAGATGAGAGAGCTCACCGAATGGGCAGAGGATCGCAAGGGTACCCTGTTGACGAAGCTCAAGGCATACAAGCTACTGAGGAAATATGTCCGCAATGATCGACTACCTGAGGGAATGAACAGATCGATTTTTCTCAAGTCACTAACTGGAATTTTTAGCGATAAGACGAAGACGGCTCTAGCAAAGTTTTCGTGGGATATGCTATTCGTCGGTGCGATGCATTTCCAGGACGCGTACAACTACGATGTCAGCAGGGTGATGAGATGCTGCATTCATTACCCGACTCCCGATGGTAGGATCATCCCGTTCTGCGCGTACAACTCCGGGCCTGTCTACCGAAACGAAATCGAGAAGAAGTTCTCAATTCCGCTGGAGCAATGGCGCAAAGAGAGGGGAGAGAAGTATACATGAAGAGCGAGTTCGAGTGGATCTCCATAGATCTCCAGCTGTGCATGCATTGCGGAGCGTGCGTTGGGACATGTCCAAATAATGCTCTCTTCCTTCACGATCTCACAGTAGGTGCCAATGAGAAATGCAAAGGCTGCGGCACATGCACATTGGTATGTCCCGTCGGGGCGATAGAAAAGGAGGACGGGAGCGAAGGACGATGAAAATCATCGAAACAGACATTGTGGTCATCGGTGCAGGTCCAGCTGGCTCGACAACTGCCAGATACGCCGCAAAAGGTGGAGCTAAAGTTGTCATGATAGAGAAGAGGCAGGAGATCGGTTCACCAGTGCGATGCGGTGAGGGGATTTCCAAAGGGCTACTTCCGAAAATGGATATTGATCCGCCGGCGAGATGCATTGCGAGAGAAGTCGTTGGCGCAAAGATCGTCTCACCCGCCGGGCATGTGCTGACAATCTCAGAGGAGCAAGCGGGTAACGAAGTTGGTATTGTTCTTGACAGGGTTTTTTTCGATAAATATCTGGCAAAGCTCGCTGCTGACGAAGGGACGGAAATCCTTCTCAAGACCACAGTCGTTGGTCTCCTCACGGAAAATGGCAGGGTGACGGGAGCGAGAGCAACGAGCATTGAGGGTGATCTGGAGATTCATGCGAGGTGCGTTGTAGGAGCTGACGGCTTCGAATCGCAGATCAGCAGATGGGCCGGGATAGATACGAAGCTGAATCTCAGAGATATTACCTCATGTTTTCAGTACAGGCTGACAGGCATAGATATCGATCCGGATTACTGCGAGTTCACACTCGGGAGCGCCGCCCCTGGCGGATACGTCTGGATATTCCCGAAGGATGAGGATACGGCCAATGTCGGACTCGGTCTGCAACTGAGCCAATTGAAGAATCCCGGCGAGATTAAGAGGACGCTGGATAAGTTCATAACAAACGATGAGAGGCTCAGGAAGGGCGAGCCGCTGGAAATGGTAAGCGGAGCAGTCTCCACCTGCGCTCCAATAGAGAAGACGATCGGCGATGCAATACTCCTCGTGGGCGATTCTGCAAGACAGATCGATCCCATCACTGGCGGAGGTATTTCGAACGGCTGCATCGCCGGTAAGATCGCGGGTGAAACACTGGCGATCGCCACAAAGGAGAACGATTTCTCGGAAAGATCGCTCCAGAGATATGAACGGGGATGGAGGGAGGAAATAGAAGAGCGGCTCTACCTTAACTGGATGGCCAAAGAGAAGCTGGTAACCCTTTCTGATGAGACTTTCGATAAGATAATTGAAACTCTGAGCGAGGTTGGTGTGGAAAAGCTCTCAACCCTCAGTATTTTGCAGGCGGTAAAAAAGAGATATCCGGAGATTGTCGCTGAGTTCAGCGATCTCCTTTAACAGTTGAGATGATCGATTCGTTCCCGGCAATAAAGCTCAAACGCGGTTGGTATGTAATTAATTGATAACAAAATATCTGCTATCCCGATATTATCCTCTCGCATTTCTGCTGCGAAGCGATGCTCGAAGACTAAAGGTCCATTTCAGGTTAACGATGAAGTTGAAGGTGGGCATTATTAGAGAGACCTTCATCTCGGTTGATCCCTCCGCATCATATGAAAGCTCATCCGAGATAACCGATCAGTTGCGAGTATATATCGAACAATCGTCTGGCTGTATGTTCGATGTCGTGGCTCTTAGCTAACCTTCCAGAAGCAAAGGAGAGACGAGCACGCATCTCTCGATCTTCCCAAAGCAGTTCAACAGCACTGACGAATTCCATTGCATCTCTGCATTTAATGCAGTCTGATCCATCGACCAACCATTCATCAAATACAGGGATCTCCCTGATAACGAGCGGAAGATTGCAGCTTGCCGCTTCGACGATCACATTACCGTAGCTCTCAGACCTCGTCGGAAAGAGGAAGAGATCAGCAGCTGAATAGGCTGCCAATAGCTGTTCGAAACTCACAAATCCAGTGAAAAGGACATTATCGGGAAGGGCACCTCCGGGCATCGCATCCACCAATAGAGGCTCGCTCCCGCCAACCCAGACGAATTTGACATTTGAGGATGGATGCCTCCTGTTGAACTCCGCCACCGTTTCAAGAAAGGTGTCCACACCCTTACGAGGGATACGAAGTCCTACGCTGAGTATAATGAAATCATCCTCTCTGAAATTCCATTCCCTTCGGAACTCACTCCCCGCCTTGGAATTCTTCGTGAAACGCTCGCGGTCGATACCATTGAAGACGATTTCCATAGGTCTTTTTACGCCCATATCCTGGAGCACCTTCTTGGCATATAGAGAAGGGACGATAACCAGATCGCCTAGATTGTAGAAATAGCGACTGTATCTCTTGAAAATCGGATAGAATAGAGCTCCGCCCTTGAACCCGCCTTTGATCAGCTCGGGCAGGTGATGACCGTGAATCACTATCGGTTTTTCCATCAGCTTAGCTCGAATGGCGAGATACATGGATGTGGGAAGCGGTGAATGGAGATGGAGAATATCCCAGTCGATCTTGGGATCATCAATTGCTACTCGGCAGCCGAGCTTTTCCAGTTCCCTAGCCCAGAGAGGAACTATTGTGCCCATACCGCCCGGGTTCTGAAACGAGAATTTCTCTGTATACGATTTGGCCTCGGTGATCATCGCCACAGTAATCATAATGTGATGCTCCTTTCTCAGTTGGCACAGATAAAATACTGAAGGATGCCAGTCGATATAAATTATTTCATGAATAACCGACCGAGAAGCGATTCAAACTATATTGTAAGTAAAAATATCCTTTTGTGTGCAACATGACTATTTCGCTTCATGTTGTGGAAATCCAATAGAAAAGACCAATAGCTATTGAGCGCGTCAAGAAATCGAGATTGGAAATAAGGAAAAAATGAAAATGCTGAGCGCAATATCCAGATTAGTTGAAGGGGTAATATGAAGATCCTCCTATCCACGCCTCCAGGAGAAACTACTGAACTCTGGCCGCCGCTTGGTCTACTGTATATTGCGTCAAATGTTCGAACACAACGCGATGATGATATCAAGGTTATCGATGCTTTCTGTGAAAATCTGAGCAAAGATGCCCTTATCGATCGCATTTTCAGAGAAAAACCCGATATTTTCGGGATGAATTGCTCAACACACACATTCCTGAGTAGTATTGAAGCTCTTGGAGATATCCGAAAAATATTACCAGACACAATCTTGGTCTTGGGAGGATATCATGCCACCTTCGCTGCTGAACGAATTTTAAGAGAGTATCCTTTCGTTGATTTCATAATAAAGGGGGAGGCGGAGTATGCTTTTCCTCAGCTTCTTCAATGCATCGAAAGCGGAACAAGAGCGTGTGATGTGGAAGGCATTAGCTTTATGGAAAATGGAAATCACATTAGTAACCCATTGACTTTAATAAACGATCTCGATTCCCTGCCGTTTCCCGACAGGGAGTTGGCTCAAAGAGTGGAGTACGGATATTTCCACCGGAATATTCGTTTGACCTTTGGTAAATTTACCACGATCTGCACATCCCGAGGCTGTCCGTACAAATGCACCTATTGCTCCTGTACTGCGTTTTCTCAGAGAAAATGGCGTCCTCGAAGCGCCGAAAATGTGGTTGACGAAATAGAATCAATCTACAGCCAAGGATACGAATGCTGTGTAGTCGTTGACGACAATCTCACTCATAAGCGAAAGAGGATCGAGAAGATCTGTGAGCTGATCCGTTCGAGAAAGATAAAGATGCAGTTCTATTGTGAAGGGAGAGTGGATAATGCGTCATACTCAATGCTGAGAAATATGAAACGCGCGGGATTCAATGTCATCTATTTCGGTGCAGAAAGCGCCTCACAACATGTTCTCGATTATTACAACAAGACAATTACACCAGCACAAGCGAAGAAATCAATTGAAAACGCTAAAAGAGCCGGAATGGTCGTTGTAACCTCCTTTATTTTCGGAGCTCCAGTTGAATCGAGGGAGGATATTCTCAATACAGTGAATTTCATAAGAGAGACCCGTCCTCATGCGATTCAAATCAATATCCTGGATTGTCTGCTCGGAACACCTATATGGGATGATCTGCTCAAAGACGGGGCAGTTCGTCCCGACGATTGGAAGACAAATCATCGAATCTATGAGTTCAATAATAACGGACTTTCGCGAGATGAGCTTCAGGAGCTGGTCCAACTTGGATATGCTGCCTATGCAGATGCCTGGAAGAACAAGGATGGACTGAGGGATTTTATCAAGATTATGACAGCTAATAAATCGGCTCGAAGTATAATTTTCGGGAATATTGTAAACCCGCGCGCATTGAGAGGTATTTCGGGAGGAGTACAAGCAATGAGGAATTCCGAATAGCCGGAAGATATCAAACTTATCCCGAAGTACTATTGTCCAGATTGTTATCCTTCATGATTTTACTGACAATACTAATATATATAACAAGATACCGTAGATGGCAAAAATTCGCTTTTAGAGGCGAGAAATAATCAATTGTGAAAAATTGAGCAGAAGGGGTATTAATGGAATCCATAAATAGAATTGAAAAAAAAAGAGTAATTGTTGCCCTATTTTTGGCGACATTCATGATTTCTGGAGCGCTTATTGCTATTGCACCTACAGCGAAAGCACAGGTGGAAGACGCGAAATTCATCGGCAAAGTGACAATAGGCGCATCTCCAGCTAGTGACACGTTAGTGATGTATGCGCTGGGGACGGAGAATTACCCATTGGGTAACTCCACGGTAACGAATCTAAGCGGCGACTATGAGATTTGGGTGGAAGGCGGCTACACTTACTGGCTTTACTTCGCAAATGGTGAAGCAATGTTCGATACTAATGCGCAGGCTGAACGATCAATCGGTCTGGGAGAGACCGTTACTGTGAATACAAGTCTCACTCCTGCCCCGGCAAGAACTGCAACACTGATGGGCTATGCTACAAATGCATCTAATCCGTCCGAAGCTGTCACAACCGGCCATGTTCTTGGTATGAAGATGATAACTCCTCAGGGTATGCCTGAATACATGAATTGGACAGTTACAAACTCAACGGGCTACTATGAGATGAACTTGGTTCCGGGTGCGATTATGACGGCTATCTTTGATGCGGAAGGTTACTATCCGACCATGGCGGGAACGGAAAATCCACTGATTCTGGGCGCAGGTGAAAGCGGTTGGATCAATATTTCGCTGTTTCCCTATGGTGCGGGTAATGTCAACGTCACTGGAAATGTTACAGATTATTCAACACACTTGCCGATTGAGAATGCGCTGGTAGAGGCAATGCTTTACGAAATGCCATTCTCGGAGGATAACTATACCAATTCAACGGGTGGCTACAGTCTAACTGTCATAGAAGGCGAAGGGACGATGATCGTCTCTGCAACTGGCTACACCATGCTGAGAGAAAATGAGATCGATTTCTCGGGAAATATGACAAAGGATTTCGAGCTTCATCAAATCAATTGTCGAGTCTACGGGTACATTCTCGATGAGCTGACACTTACTCCAATTTCAAATGCAACAGTTTCTGCCAATTCATGGCTTGGCGGGAATCGGGAGCTATGGAACGAAACGACCTCAGGACCGGGGGGATATTACGAGATGAATCTCTCCGATGGAGAGTGGGATATATGGGCTGAGGCGAATGGATACGGGAGAAATGGCACACATGCTACTCTCAATCCGATGGATAATCTCCTCGTGAACATATCCCTATCACCGGAGAATTCCGTCTTCAAGGGCTATGTGCGCGACAATGAAACAGGAAATCCTATTGGTGGCGTCACTGTCGCGATTGGAGAAAACCCTGGAGATATGGACAATAGCACATTGACAAATGCGAGCGGCTACTTCGAGATGTATTGTGTCCCGGGGAACTACAGCTTTTTGTTCTATCCCATGAGTGGCTATATGTACGAAATTCAAATATTCAACTTAACCGAGATCAATCAATCGGAGACCAAATGGGTAAATCGTTCATTGGAACCTGCTACAACCGAACTCCATGGGACAGTCACAGATATGGTGACTCATGATCCACTTTCAGGAGTAGACATCCGGGCGATGCACATGATAGGAAATAATTCTGGCTTTGTCAGGGCTGCAATGGGCAGTACTGACATTTCTGGCAATTATTCCATTATGGTAGCGCCCAACCCAGAAACTTACCTGATGGCATTTCTGGAGGATTATAAAGATTACAATACAATGTTGGACATTCCAGATGTGTCTGCGTACGAGTGGAACTTCACCATGGAGCCAATTGTGCCGCCTATTGTCAACGCTTTTGCAATTCCCGATTCGAACGTTAGCACGATGAATCACGCGGATCTATACGCTGAGGTTATTGAATCGAATTTGAGCTTTTTCATGCTCCGGCTATGCAATATCATAGATCTGGAAACGGAATATGTGTTATTACAAGAGCTTGAATGGTACGGTTTCGACCCGGGAAATCCCGGCGCGAGCGATCTTAATGGCATAGAAGTTTCCCCTGGAGTCTGGGAAATTGGACTTTATGATTGGGATACAAACGATACATATTTCGGCGGTCTATCAATCATAGATTCATCGGGGAAGTATATTCTGACTGCAAACTACTGGTATAACGGAGCCGGTAATACATACCATGTGGACGGCCAATACGAAAACAGCTCAATGGGCTCTCCAAGCGGGTGCACAGCAGTATTCGATGATTCATCGGGCGAGCTTATAGGGATTGATTTCGGAAGCGGACCAGATGCGAACGCTGCGGCCGATCCAACAGGCGTATTCTGGCAAGTTCTCTGGAACCTGATTGAATACGATCTCTTGACGAACGAGGTAGATGACTGGTGGGCAATGGCCGACTCTCCGACACTTCAGACATCCACGATGTATCTCGATAATCCAGGAGTGCCTTTGACCTATCCAACCGGTAATTATTCTGCGATGTTCACCGCTGAAGATGATTCATGGACGGAGACGAATAACATATCCCTATTCATGATCGATAACACCCCACCGATAGCAGATGCCGGTGCAGGACAGAACACGCTTGAAAACATGATTGTTACCCTTGATGGCTCGGGCTCGATGGATAATATCGGGATAGTGAACTATACTTGGGAATTTGTTGACGACTCAACTGCGATCACCCTCTATGGGATAACAGCTCAGTACACCTTTGAGATAGCGGGAAACTACTCCATATTGCTCACCGTGAGAGACGGCGCTAACCTAACTGATTCAAACAGCACATATGTGCAGGTAAATGCGGACACGGAGCCGCCCGTGGCAAATGCGGGTGCGAATCAAACGGTAGATGCAGGAGATGAAGTGATCTTTAACGGGAGTGGTTCAACGGATAATGTGGGCATAGTCAATTACACTTGGACATTCACTGATGGAACGGCACAGACGCTGTATGGTATAAGCCCACACTATACTTTCGCGAACCTGGGAACATTTATTGTCATGCTGGACGTGACCGATGAAGCAAATTTATCGGATACGGATAATGTCACGATCACCGTCAATGATACCACAATACCATCGGCAAATGCGGGTCTGGATCAGACAGTCGATGAAGACACTCTTGTCACCTTTGATGGCAGCGGCTCCTCCGACAATGTGGGCATAGTCAACTACACTTGGACTTTCACAGATGGAACCCAGAAGACATTATATGGTGTCAGTCCGACCTATACATTCGAAACTCCCGGGACATATAATGTCACGCTGAATGTTACAGATGCCGCAAGTAATTGGGACACTGATGAAGTCACTATCACCGTAGAGGCGGAAGCGGAAGAAGATACTACATCGCCAACTGCTGATGCTGGTTCGAATCAAAATGTCAGTGCGGGCACAGTCGTCACCTTCGACGGAAGCGGTTCAACGGACAATGTGGGCGTAGTCAACTACACTTGGGCATTTGTCTACGAGGGTAATGCCAAGACGCTCTACGGCGTAGCCCTAACATTCGAATTCGATGCAGCCGGTGTATATGAGGTGACATTGACTGTACGAGATGCCGCCAATCTGACAGATACAGATACTGTTACGATAACGGTCAATGAACCCGAAGAAGACGCAATCACATCGTTCCTGACTGAGTACTGGTGGATCATAGTTGCTGCTGTGGTGATTGCCGCGGCATCGGTCGCTGCCTACATGATGATGAAAGGAGGAAAGGGTGGTAAGAAGCCCTCAGCTCCTGAGACAAAGCCTGAGCCCGAACAGATAGAAGAGGAGATACTGCCACCGCCACCCGATGACTGAGCTATCAACCGTTGATAAACAAGAAGGAGGAGCGATGACTCCTCCTACAAACTATTTTCATATCTTTTTCATACATCGTTTCTCATTTTGGAAGAAGTTATTGCGCCACGCAATCGGCTTTCTCTACTAGATATATTGATATCACTAGTGCGTCACAACTCTGAGAAGCTGAAGTCAATATTTAAGTATCGACCCAATGATAAGTAAAAGAGGGTGGGATGCTGGTCAACGCGAAGAGGTGTGTTTGATCCTTGCCATCGAGTTCGAGCGCCGCTGCTCGTCGCAGCAGGAGTGAGCTCTTAAATGCTATCGAAGAGGCTCAAATTTCGAGGAGAGCGAGGAGATCGGCTCTCCTGCAGCTGAGGTTTGGAAGGGCCGCTCATTCACTGAGTGCCATGGCATCTGTGCTGTTGGCCACCGCAGCGATAGTAGTATTTCTTCTGTCCGATTGGGAATATCTGGCAGATAATGCTCCCTCGTGGCTGGAGGATATCAAATGGTTCATCCCGCTGCTTGTTGGCGTGGTCATGTCATCGATCGTGGTCTATCTCAAATGGGAGCCTTTCTTCGCTGACAAGGGCGAACCGCACTTTATAGCATCATTCATTGCGCTGCTCGTGCCGTTGGGAATGATCGTCCTCATCATTGTGAATTCGCTCGGCTATCTCGATGTCGGAACGGGCAGGTGGATCTATCCAATATCCTTCATTGGCATCTCTATCTCGTTGATCTCTATTGCCATGATTTGGGAGGGGATGAGGCGAAGGAAAACAATAGCCATAATTTCTGCACTTATTCCCCTTACAATAATGATTACTCCTGCATTTTTCGAATCCGCCGACACAATCCTTGAGATTTTACCTCTCGTCTACCTCGGATCGGCAGTGTGCATTCAGCTATCTGGATCCATGCTGCACCTGTTATCAACCGCAACGTCAGTGCAGGAGAGAGAGATACTGAAGGGGAGCGATGCAAAGCTCACAGCTCTCAGAGATGAGCTGAACATAAAGGAGGAGAGGATAGAGTTCAAGGAAAGTGCGCTGCGCGTGAGGGAGATAGAAGCGGAAGCATTCGAGAAGAGTTTGAACGATAGAAAACTCGATCTGGAACATAGATTGGATCATGTGGAAAAGATCGAAAAGGAGCTTGCAAAGAAGGAAGAACGATACCTGGCTGAGAGGAAAAGGATCGCCTCTGCGGAGTTCGAATTTTCCGTGCGAGAAGAAAAGATCGAGCAACGTGAGATGGAGCGCGTGGCCAGAGAGAGAGAACAGGAGAACCTGAGAAAGACAATCGAACAAAAAGAGAAGCAGCTGAAAGAAGAAGAGAGCAAGCTACAGAGGGAGCAGGCTCAATTTGAGCTTTCCAAAAAACAGTTCAATGAAAGAGAGGAACATCTTAAGAATGAGCTGCAGAAGCTTGAATCAGGCAAAGAGAGGCTAATCGATGAGAAGAATCAGCTCGCAGAAAAGGCGAAAGAGCTACAGATGAAAGAGAGCTCGCTCGATATGAAATTAAGATCTGCGGAGAGCTCCGTAATTACCTCGAGTAAAGATATCGAGCAGATGGAAAGGTTCAATAAATGGGAGGAAGAGCTGCTCGAGAAGGAGCAGGAGATATCCGCTGCTAAGACCGAACTTACAAGAAAGAAATCGATGGCGGAGGAATTGGCCGAGCAGGCTGAGCGCAAGCTTTCGAGCACGGATGAAAAATCTGCATCAATAGAAGCAAAGGAGAATGAGCTGCAGGAAAAAGAGGATCTCATGAGAAAGCTCGAGAGGGATTTCTCCGATAGAAAGATGAAGCTGCAGGAAAAGGTAACTGAATTGGAAGACGCAAGAGATCGGATTGTCTCCATGAAAGAGAAATACGACTACTTTCTGGAGCGGCTGAGAAACCGCGGTGAGGAGCTGGCGAAAAAGGACGAATTGGTCGAGAGACGGATGAGCGCCTTGGACGCGAGAGAGGAGAAGGTCAAGGCATTGCAGGAGAGGCTGAAGAACGAGATTGCGCAGATCGAGAAACGTCGAAGGGAGCTGATCGAGCTCGATAAGAGCATGTCGACCAAGAGCTCGAAGCTGCAGATAAGAGAGCTGGAGCTGAAAGAGCGACGAAAGCATATGGAGCAGATGCTGCATTCCGGGGTCATCACCCCTGAGGCAACGGGCGGTATGCTGGAGGAGCTAAGGGAAAGAGAGCGAGTCCTGAGTCTGCGGGAAAAGAAATTGGCAGAAAAGGAGAGAGAGCTTCGAACACGCGCATACGAGATTGGCAGACCCAGGGGGGAAGAGATCGAGGAAGAGATGATTGAGGTGTCTGCCTCAAGTAAGCCCGAGAAAGTGGGAACTGGCACGAAGCGGCTCGATGATCTTCTGTTCGGTGGTCTGCCCTTTGGATCGAGCCTTCTGCTCGTCGGACCTCCCTTCTCGGGAAAGGAGGTGGCGATACTATCCTTTATTGCTGATGGACTGAAACGCGGAATTCCAACCATACTAGTTACCACATCCAAAACGCCAAATGATCTCGTGAAGGATTTCGCGCCCATCTTGCCGACCTTTCTGGAGACGGAGGATCTCGGGCTCGTAAGATGGATAGATGCGACTGCGGGCGAGGGATTGCAAAAGAAGACAACACGTCCGCGGAAGAACATCATCAGGGCTGATGGCCCCGACGATTTTCCGGGAATAATCGAGGCCATTGAGAAGTTTACAGAAGATGTGAGAAAGGGCAAACATCCGTATTTCAAGTTGGGATATCTCTCGCTATCGACCAGCATTTCACACGCGGCTGAGATGGAGGGCACAAAGTTCATTCAGGCCATGGTTGGAAACATCAGGGAGCTGGGCTCCTCTGGGATGTTCGCTCTCGAGAAAGGGATGCATAGCGAGCAGCAGATAGAGAGCATTCAGCACCTAATGGATGGTGCGTTATTGATAAAGCTGGAAAAGCAGAAGACTTATCTTTCAATAATTGGTGTTGGAGAGGCGCAAACCAGAGAATGGGTAGAATTTAATCATTCCATGAAGGGATTAATCATTGGAGCTTTCTCCCTCGAGAGAATAAGATAGATAGAGACTAAGCGAAAGATTAGGTGCGGCTCTTGGAAGACCAGATACGGGGATAAGTCCCTGGTTTCATGAACACACGCTCCAGATTCGTAGCAACACCCTCCTTTTTGGACAAAATTTCCTTAACGCCCATCGTGGTAATGCCGGTTGCCAATATTTCCCCTTTTGTGGTGAATATCGCCACTCTATCGCCGCTGACAATATCTTTCGATAGCTCCACAATACCGGGCATCGCGAGGCTCGCACCGTGGCAGAGCGCATCCACTGCAGAATCCTTCACGATAATTTGCTTCCATGATACGAAAATATCTTCCATTGGCCTGATCAGCTTTCTGAGCTCATCTGAGTTGCCATCACGCCAATACTCCGCCGCATCTCTGAGCCCATGGAGAGTCGTCATTGCAGATTCGCGAAAACCGCCTGCCTCGATTCTCCGCAGGTCCTGAAGATGCGCGCCGACGGCGAGCGCCTCTCCGATATCGACGCAGAGACTCCGGATATAAGTCCCACCCTCGCATCTCACATCAATCAATACATCGCGCCCGGTTCTCTCGAGAATCTCCAGGGAATAGATAGTGCGGGTTCTGAGCATCCTCTTCACAGCGGCTCTGACCGGTGGTATCTGGAAGATCTCACCAGTGAACTCTTCGACGACCTTCTCGAGCGATTGATCATCTATGTCGTTATGCAATTTCATGACGCCAACATATCTTTTCCCGGCCTCGTGCAGATAATCTATCGCTCGAGCCGAGGCGCCCAATCCTATCGGCAGAACTCCGGTAACGCGCGGGTCAAGCGTCCCGCCATGAGCGGTTTTTTCTATCCCCAGCATTTCTCGAACCCAGCTGCTCACCTGATGAGAGGTCGGGCCCATGGGCTTGTCGATAATCACCATTCCGCTGTCGAGCAGCTCGTCAATATCTCGATCTTCAGGCCGTTTGCCGAAGCGTGGATCGATCAAGATTTTCTTCGTCTTCTTCAGCAGCGGGCGGGTCATAATCGCATCTTCCTGATCTCGTCGGCCACGGTCTTAGCGACCTCCTTGGCGGTCATATCTGCGCTATCTATCACGAGATCGTAGATGGACAGATCCCCAATATCGACATCATAAAACTCCTGATACCGCTTTCTCTCCGACTCCTCCCTCTTGATCAGCTTCTCCATTTCGAGGATCGAATCGGTGCCCTCTCTTTTTGCTATTCTTCCCGCCCTTACACGAGCAGGTGCGGTGACGAACACCTTGAAGGAGCTCACCTCAGCTCTGAGCAGAAGCTGCGCGGCCAGCCGACCTTCGATAACGACGTTATCCGACTCTGCTGCCCTATTGATCATTTCGGCATCAAGCTTCTTATCGATAGAGGGATCCTTTTCGGCCAGCCGGTTAAATTCGAGAACATCCATGCCGGCCTCTTTCGCCTGCTCGCGGAAGATCTGCCCCGTGAGTATGAGCTTCAGCTTCAGAGATTCGGCGACTAGCTCTGCAACGGTAGTCTTCCCGCTTCCCGGAGGGCCGCTAATAGTCACCCGCATGGGAAAAACCTTTGCTTATCTCCATCTCCCTCAGACGCTTTCGAAAGCTGAAGAACTTAAGGATTCGCGATACCACCTGTCCGAACGGGAGCGTCATGAGTGAATAGACTAGGATCCAGTTGGGAAGGACATTGGAGCGCAAGAGATCTCCATCAAGCGCCCATGGCACTGAAAATGTGCTCGAGGGAATAGACTCGGAGACGAATACCCAGATCCAGGCAAAGATGGGGATAATAATCAGCATCGTGAGGGGCATCAGCTTGATCTGCGTTTGCGTGCTTGAAAGGGATTTTGCCATGATATCCTTCTGCATCTCGGTCAGCTTCTTGATCTTGTACATGTTGTTCTCGAGCCTTGCCTTCCTGAGCTCCTTATTGAACGCCGATACTATCCTCTGGTTGCGAGCCATTTCAACCCAATCAACAAAAAAATGCCGGATAATGGTCGTAAACACGATCATCATCATACCGGCGGTCATGAGCGTGATGATCGGGAACGAACCGTCAAAGCCTATCGCAGGATATAGGACGGTTCCGAGGGCGCCACCGATCGCCATCCTGACGGGCTGATTGAACAGAAACAGGATCATCATGAACATGATCATCATCATGAGCATCTGCCCGCCGATTTTGGGCGGCTTATCCGCGGGACTGTCTCTTGAGGATGATGCGGGCCTCGTCATGGCTACTCACTCCCAAAGAATCCGCGCAGCACCGGGTGCATCTCCATCATCTGCTCCCTGCCTACAGCCTCGTAGAAGTTTATCAGTATGCCGACGCAAAGCAGCACTCCCGTTCCGCTCGCATTGCCGACTGTGCCGATCAGATCGGCTCCTGCGGCCAATACCCCGACAGTCGCTCCGCTAATCACGGTCACAACTGGTATATATCTTTCCAGCACCCTGCGAAGCACTCTTGGATCTCTTCTAAACCCGGGTATCTGCATCCCGCTTGATTCTATTTGAGAAGCAACTGCTTCCGCGCCCATATTCGTCGTCTCAATCCAAAACTTCGCGAAGAAGATCGCGCCGATCACCATCGCGCCGAAATATGTGAAAACATGGATGACGATCTGAAATTTGCTATGATCGGTCGGCAGCATATTAAGATAGCTATCGCTAAGTAGGGGTAACAGCCAGTCGCCGACACCGTTCACCGTTGAGAGGTAATATGCGAGACCTCCCATCACCTGAAGCTGCCCGCCCCCCGGATCCTCATACCAGCCCAATGCGGGATTATGCCCCAAGAGGGGCCAGTTCGCGAATGCGGGGTGTTGCCAAAAGAGCATGGAAAACATGCTGACGTTCGCGAGGAGGGCGGCCATCAGAATGACAGGAATATTGGACGCGTAGATCATCTTGATCGGATATCTCCCCCTTGCTCCGCGCACACCGCCGTGCGCCAAGGGTAGTTCTATCCTAGAAGATTCCGCATATGTAACAAAGAAGAATATCGCGATGGTTCCCAGAAGCGCGATGAGCGGATTGGGATTCTGCAGGAACATCGTCTCGAATCCACCCCCGGATAGGTCGCTGGTCGAATAATGAGTGAATAGAAAGATGAGCTTGGGGACGGTTCCGGCGGGCGTGTTACTCATGCTCATCGGTATACTGTCATCAACGGCATGCCAATTCAGCGTGCCAGTGAAGATCGCCTGCGAGACGCCTGCAGCTATGAACAGGCTAACACCGCTACCTATCCCCCACTTTGAGACGACCTCATCCATCAGAAAGACGAGATAGGATCCGCCGAATAGCTGGAGAATGATTATCGTTTTGGCTAAACCTTCTCCAGTCATGAACGGGAGGACGTCCTCCATGCTCGATGCGAACTTGCCTGATGGCTCCATGAAGCCGAAGACCTGCGGGACCGACTCCACGAATATCATGATGATAACCAGGAGCTTCTGAGTTCCCTGGTACATCCCCTTATCATCGGGATCTCGTAGGTTCAGCTTGATGATCTTCGCTCCAGTAAATAGCTGCATGATGATAGAGCCGGTAACTATGGGGCCTATACCGAGGTGCATTAGGGAGAATTGAGCACCGGCAAAGATGGTCCTGTACTGCGCCCAAAGATCGATATTTCCGACGCGGTCAAGCCCGTAAATCATGATGTTGGTCATGGTGAAATATAGAACGAGAACCAGTACGACCCACATCATCTTCGTTCGGAAATGGACATGCCCCTCGGGCTTTGTCACCGCCGGAAGTCGATCGGTAACCGGCTTCAACTTATAGAGTAGGCTTTTCCGCTCCTCTGCCATCTTCACCAAGTCCAATCAGTGTCTATTCGCTGCCTTTTGGCTGCCCTTCACTGTCGACAGGGCTCTTCCCCAACAACCTTCCACCAGCTGCTGATAGCTTCTCTCTCGCCTTTACAGATGCCTCATCGACGATGACATCGACAGGAGTGGAGATTTTCCCGGACCCGAGCAGCTTATTTATCCCCGCTCTTCTCAGATCGATCACGAGCCTGTTCGATCGTATCTCGGCAATCCCCAGTTCCTTGAACGATTCGAGATTGATCTCCAAATCCGAGAGATTTATCGTCACATTTTGAGCGACCACCGATTGCGGTCGCTTGAATCCCTTTTTCCCGAAGTAATCAGGGTTGTACTTCACGATACTGATATACTTGTGCTTGTGGAGGCCCGCGTGGCCCCGACCGCCACGGAGACCAGCACCTCTCCCGGCCTTCTTCCCGCGGCCGTGAGTTCTGCTGCCACGGAACTTAGTAGTTCTTCTGACCATCTCATTCACCTCTTGCCGCTATCGGCCATCATGCGCTGCAACAGCTTCTCAATTTTTTTGCCCCTGTAGCCCAAAGTTCCGCCGACGCGAAACGACAGCTTGATATTCTCATAACCCCCCTTTGGCGGGTGAAGACGAATTACTGGCTGAAGGTTTTTTACATCTGAAAGTCTCGCCTCATTGCTGCTCATCGCCTTGGCAAACGAGATTATCGATGTATACTTCGCGCTGCTGTTCTTGATGAGCGCATCAGACAGACCGGGAGAGCCTCCGATCATCTCGCCCCTCTTGAGAAGCACTCTCGCGATCATTTCCGGTGAAACTTCGCCCCATGTAACATGATCTTTAATTTTATTCAGCATTCCCTTTGTCGTGCTGTTCTCGGGAACCACAACCATATGATTGATCTTGCACAGATGAAGCTGAGCGAGCGTTTCCTCAACCCTTCTACCGGCCTGGACGGTACTTCTAACCCTGACAACCGCAAAGGCCATGCTACTTATCCCCTCCGCTCTCCGGAGGATTCTCATTGGTTGAGACACCCTCTTCTGCAACAACCTTTTCAGCATTCTTATCAGGCGAAGCGGTCTCAGCCTCCTCCGAGTCATTCTCGGCGGATGCCTCCTTGACTGAGGGAGGCGGATGCAACTCCACCGCCCCGGAGGCTATCTTCAGCCTTTCGCGCTGTGCATTGGTAACCTTTAGAAGCATGGTTCTCCTCAGGGCAGAGAAGACTGCCATGGCATAGTTTGTAGTAGTCTTCGAGTGCCCTCGGGTGGTACCCCATGTATCTGCGATTCCGCCCATTTTGAGCACTCTCTTCGCGATATCTCCGGCTGCCAAACCCGTTCCCCTCGGAGCCGGCTTCAAAGTCACGGACACCGAGCCGCTCTTTCCCGTCACCTCGAACGGCAACGAGTGCGGTGTCATGCAACCACATTCCCAGGAGCCGCAACCTCTCTTAAGCTCTATGATTTTAGTCTTAGCAACATCAATAGCCTTCCTAATACTGGGTCCAACTTCCTTGCCCTTTGCTCGACCGACCCCAACGAAGCCATCACGATTTCCTACGACAACGGTGATGGAGAACTTCACCCTTCGTCCCGAGTCGGTCATTCTCTGTACCATATTAACATCGAGAACCTCGTCCGCTAGATCTGGAAGAAGTATGTCCACAATTTCCGGCTCGCGCAGAGGCAACCTGGACCTCAACGCTTCACTTATTGTTGTGATTTTTCCCTCCAGCACCAGCTTTCCGAGACGCGTCTTCGGTACCCATTCAACCATTGTCACTCGCCTCCTCTCCGCCCTCTTGCAACTTATCTCTGATCTCGGCAAATTTAGCCTGAATTGACTCTGATAGATGCTTTCCAGCAATGCGCTCCTCGTCGGGAACGACCGCATCATCATGCGGGATCTTAACGCCCGCATCGAGCAGCCCCTTCATAGCGGCGAAGACAACCGAGCCCTTTGTCGGCACATGCCGTCCAATATCCAGTATTACCTCTTCGATACCTGCCTCTAGGCAACGCTTTCCGGCGATAAGTCCTGTGAGATATGCCGCCGGGTTGTTATCGAGATTTCCCTGCCAGCCATATGAAGTGAGCGTTCCTGAGTATGCGGAAGCGACTATTTCATCGCCCTTCAGATGGAAATTTGCCACCTGGATTCTGATATGTCGGTTGGTCTTTCGGACTATTGCCCGGGGAAGATCACTCTTGAGCAGCGCTTTTCTAACACGATAGTTAGTCCGATTTTCCCTTCTGCGTCTGAAAGGTACTCTGTCTCTCGGTCCTTTCGCCATCGATCTATGCCTCCTCCTGTAGATAGCCCTCGTTCCTAAGATGTGTCTCCAGGTGTGCGATGCTTCTGAACATGCCGCCCTTTGCCATCATGTAATAGCTCCTGTAGACTGATCTCGGTAATGCCCCGCTATCTCTCAGCTCACGAAGCCTTCTTCTGATCGGACGAATGGTCTGTATCCATCGCTGCTTGCGCGGCCTCCGAGCGTTGTATGTGCCGCTTCTGCTGCCGTGCCCCTTTCGCCGCCCCTTGAGCTTCTGCTTGGCAGTTAATCTCGCGCGAGCGCGCGAAACGCCCTTTTTCTTGATCTTTCCGATGGTTCCTGAGGCGATGAGCGTTCTAATATCGGCCCGGGTTATGCTCCCTTCGACATCTTCGAGACGATTGGGATCTATCCAGACGCGATTTTTCCCGCATTTAAGAATCTCCGATGCCATGCGTTTCTGATTCTTGAGATTCATTGGTGATCAGCTCCTGTTGAGTACTCGGATTCCAAGCTCATCTGCCCTATCGATTATCAGCTCTCTTTTCCTCATTCCTACGCTATGGCCAATCCTCGCTGCCTGTCGATCCGGGTTCGAGATCTTCTCCAGATCAGCTACATTGAAGACAGGAACCTCCTCGAAGCCCGAGGGATGCAATCCCCTTACAAGTTTCGGACCGCAATAGCCTGTCGAGACATTCTTTCTCCTGTATCTCAGCTTGCGTCTCGCCTTTGAGTGCATTCCCCTTGGCTTTTTCCAGCCCGTTCTCATCCTCACATATCTGTGATACTCTTCGCGGAGAAACTTCGGCCGTTTGCTGGAGATCTCCTTTCTCATCCTGAGGGCTTTGATGATCGCATCTGGGAGTTTCGCCTTTTGTTTGGGGACATATTCTCCCTCATCGACTATCTCCACGGCCTCCTCTTCTTCCTCCTTGATCTCTTCTTCTTCAGGCTCCTCAGTTGCCTCAACCTCCAGCTCCTCTTTCTCCTTTGGCTTCGGCATTTTCTTGGCGACCGTTTTCTCCTCGGCCGTTTCGACCGGCTTTTTCAATCTTTTCTCTATCCTCTTTGGAGCGGCATCTTTCGGCTCCTTTAAGAGCTCTATCCATTTCTCGCGCGTCTTGGGACCGATGCCCTTGAGCTTCGGGTGAAGCTCATTCCATTTCTCATCGTCTTTCAAGATGGGCAGGAGCTTCTCGGGTGTTAACAGCCCCTCTTTCTCGAGCACTGCAATGTGCGCATCCTTCATGTGAGGAAGATTTACCAATCTATCGCTCAGCGTGCTCTCTTCGCTCATCTCGCATTCCTCCGGCCCTTGCGCGTAATGTATATCCCGTCCTGGAAAACTCTGCGATCAAGTCCTCTGACCTTGGTCGCCTGCTCAATATTTGCCGCAGTCTGACCGATCTCCTCGATAGATATGCCTGTCAGGATCACTTCGTCCCCTTTCACTAAGACCTTAGTATCTCCGACTATGGTCGTCCTTCTCGGATGGCGCTCTCCCAGGAAGTTCTCGATGACGAAGAGATCACCCTTTAACGATACCTTGATCGGAAAGTGGCTGTATACTATCTTCATCCTGAACTCGTACCCTTCTGAAACGCCATGAACCATATTCTTTATGTGAGATGTGATAGTGCCCACCATCGCCTTATCGCGAAGCCTCGGATATTCGCATTTGACGATGTATTTTCCATCATCGCCCTTGAGCACCTTAATTCTACGGAGGTCGAACTGTCTATTCAGGCTGCCCTTTGGCCCGCTCACCGAGACGGTGTTGTCCGAGACCGTCAGCTGGACCTTCTCGGGAATTTCAATCTCCTTTTCTATCACACCTGAAATCGTCAACTAGTACACCTCAGTATACAAATGCGAGAAGCTTTCCACCTATGCCGTGCTCCTTTGCCTGAGTATGTGATAGCACGCCCTTTGTGGTGGTGAGGATCAAAACACCGAAATCCTGCGCAGGCAGGTATCTGGATTCGAACTTTTCCAAATCGCTCAACTGCACTGAATATCTCGGTCTGATCACGCCGCATTCGTTTATTTGACCGTTCAGAACAACGTGATATTTCCCAGCCCTATTATCCTCGATGAACTCGAACTCCTTGATATAGCTATTATCCTGCAGGACCTTCAGGACACGGCCGATAAGTTTGGAGGAGGGCATGATCATGCACTCATGCTTTCCGATCTTCTCGGCGTTTCGTATCGTTGACATCGCATCGTTAAGTGTATCGTGTTGCATCGTGTCTCACCCACCTTTACGAGTATTTCCTGAAGCCGAGATCGGGAGCAATCTCTCTGAAGCACTGTCTGCAGAGATGCATACCATAGCGCCTGATGATCCCTCGTTTTCTCCCGCATCGCGTGCAACCGTCAATGCGTCCGAACTTCTTCTTCGGTTTCACTAGACCACCTCGATATTCAACTTGGAGCGGACGAACTCCATACCCTCCTGGCGGGTCACCCTCTGCGCATGTGGCATCCTCCTGCGGAGGGATCTGCGCACGGCGACCCGCTTGCCGCGCCTCTTCAAAGTGACATTGATATCCATGCCGATTATGCCGATCGCGGGATCGTACCTCATGCCCTCGAAATCGGTATAATCGGGAATTCCCAACGAGAAGTTACCCTCGGGATCGAACGAATATCCCGCGAGCTTATTATCCCTAGTCCAGAAGGCTCTCCGGAGGAAATCATATGCCGCATCGTCCCTGAGCGTAACCTTGCAGCCGATCTCCTGACCGCGCCTGATCCCGAGATCTCTATTGGTAGTCTTCGATATTGTCGTAATCGGTTTCTGATTGGTCAGGAGTTCAAGCACCTTTCGCGCCTGAACAAGGCGCTCACCAGCCTCTCCCATGCCGATATTAACCGTTACCTTCTCGAGCAGCACCTCGCGCATCGGATTGTCATCATCGCTCATACGGCGCTCACCTCCAGAAGCTTGATTTCAGGGCTCTTATCGCCGACCACGAATACATGTTCTCGAACGGTGGCGAACCCTTCCTTGAACAGCACGAGATTTTGCGCAGAGCCCCTCTTCATCTCGAACGATTTAATGGTGACCAATTCCCCCGGGTGGGAGCCGCCTATCAGCAGGGCGAGTTTGCCTTCGGCGAGCTGCAGTGATTTGAGTATCTTCTGGGTCGGCAGCTCGATCTTCAGCACATCGCCCGTACTGTATTGGTTATTATCCAGCAGGATGTTCCTTCCGTCATGCAGATTCAGCTGAACCTTCCCGCCGCTGACAGTTTTCTTATCCTCAATTCTGACGAGCTTGGATTTCGCCTCCTCTGGGGCAACGAGCGTCAGCTTGAACTTGCTGTGAGCGTCGAGAAGCATTCGATAGCTCTCGCCGGTCTTTTTTACAGTGACAATATCCATGAAGCCGATCGGAAATTTGTGGTCTGTAATAACCCGACCATCGACCATGATCTCCCTCGTGCCGAGCAGATATTTTACCTCTCTGCTGTTATCGCAGAGCTCAAGCATATCGCGCATCACTATCATCATGGGAACGCTTGCTTCGATGGGGTGAGCTCCCGGTCGTGGCTTTGTCACCCAGCTGCTTACCTTACGCGATACTCCCCAGCTCCTGGGGGCATCGAGCCGCTTGAGATGCTTACTCATCCCGATCCCTCCTTCAGCTTCGTCAGCTTATCCTTTCGAATGGGATCTGAGAGGTCCAGCTTGGTGATGATACAGTTAGATGGATCGATCATTATCGCCTTCTGCGTCCCGTCAGCTTTGGGCATTGTGATATTATCAATGGTGAGCTTAATCTTCCCGAGATCGACACTGGCCACCTTAGCCTCGGTCCCGCGAATGCCCTCACCACCCCTGAGTATCTTCACGGTATCCCCTTTTCGAACGGGCAGAGAGCGTACATTATACTCTCCGATCAACGGCCGATCCAGGTGACATGAGAGCATCCTGTGACGAGCATGAAGTGGCGCCTGTGCCAGTCTCTTTCGCTGCTTTCGCGGTAAGCTACTTGTTTTTCTCATTGCTCGATCCTCCTCAGACAATCATGGACGCAGTGGCGGCAATCCTCGGCCATCTTTCCGCAGCTTCTCTCGCCACGGGACCCTTTATGTCAGTGCCCTTCGTCTCCCCCGTCTCCGTAGTAATAACGGCCGCGTTATCCTCAAACTGCACGATCATTCCATCAGACCTCCTGAACGGCCTTCTCTGCCTGACTATAACAGCGTTGACCACCTGACGCCTCATCTCGGGTGATCCCTTCTTAACGCTCGCAATCACGAGATCGCCCACCCCCGCTTTAGGATAGCGTCTCCTCGTCCCGCGATATTTGGGAACGGCGATCACCTGAATGATCTTAGCGCCGGTATTGTCAATGCAGAGCAGTCTAGCACCGGTCGGAATGCCCCTTGTCTGTCTCCCTGGAAGCCCTTTCATCGAGATCACTTCCTGCGCTCGATAACAACAAATGAGACCTGTTTGCTCAGAGGCCTGCATTCCATTATCCTAACGTTATCTCCCTGCTCGAGCTCAAAGCATAGTGGTCGATGCGCGAAGTACCTGCTGGTTCTCTTCTCGTATCTCTCGTACTTTGGGATGTATCTCTTGTGCTCCCTTTCGACTATTACCGTCCTATCCATTCTCGTGGAGACTATTGTGCCCTCAATTATCGCGCCCCTTACTGGGAGCGTCCCGTGAAATGGACAATGCGGATCCTCGCAGGGCTCGCCTGGTGGCTCAACATCCACTCCTATATCGCGAGCCTCTTTCCTATTGTGCTTTGCTTTCACCATGATCGGTCACCTTCACCTTACTCGTTTGATTCGATCCTCCGGTCGGAACTCGATTTCGGCTCCATCGACACGCTCCCTGTAACCGTCAAAGATGAATTCGAACACGCAGATACGCTTTGGAACCCTCTTTTCCATTCCGTCGACCTCCATCACCAGCATCCGCTTGGTCTCGTCTACTACTCGGCCTTTCATGCCGACATATCCACTGTGTGTCGAGGAGACTATCTCGATCTCAAGTCCTATCAGCTCATGTCTTTTCAGCTCACCTCTATGCCTCATCAATCATCATCTTGTATCGGCCGTGAAGCCCATCTCCACTAGGGTGTCTTTCACCTTCTTCGTGTGATCGCCCTGAAGTTCTATCCGGCCGTCCTTATAAGTCCCGCCGGCTGCGCACTTCGTCTTCAGCGTCCTCGTGAGCTCATTCATATCGATGTCGCTCGCGTCGATCCCCTCAACAACGGTGACGACCTTTCCGTACCTCCGAGTGTCCGTGAAGATCCTTATTTGCTGTTGCTCACGGGCGATTTCTTCGCACATGCAGAGCTCTACTGGAAGACCACAAACTGAGCAGATCTGACCCATTCAGCACATTCCTCCTTTATACCTCCTTTTCTCGGGGTTTCATTTTCAGTTCATTCATTACAGTTCTAATTCTCGCGATATTAACTCGCAATGCCCTGATCCTCCCAGGGCTGGGCGGCGCTCCACCCATGGCGGCTACGCCTCTCTCATGCATCAGCTCATCCTCAAGCGAGGAGAGCTTCGACGAAAGCTCCTCGGTATTCAAGACTCTCAGCTCCTTCATTCTCAGTAAAGCCATGTCGTCATTTCTCCTCTTTCGGCGTCTCTGGAGGGATTTCAGGCTCAGTGGCTTTTTCCGCCGGCTCAACGGGCTCCTCCTTTTCAGCGGGCTCTTCTGGTTTTTTCTCCTCTGCTGATTCTTCACGCTTTTCCGGCTCGCTCTCGGTCGTCGATTCAGTGGGCTGCTCCTTGGCCGCGCCCTCAGCCTCGCCCTGTTCAGGGGTAGCCATCTCTTCAGCAGTGGAAGCGCTCACCTTCTTTTTGGCGGTGATCTCAACACCCGGTGCTCCAGCCTCTAACTGATCTGCCGGGGCGGTTGGAGCCATAGTAATTATGACCTCATCGGGAAGCCTTGCATTCGGATCCATTATCTGGACCTTGACGCCTATCACCCCAGACTTGAGCTTTGCGGTAGAAAATCCCTCGCGCATGAACTTGATCTTCGGCTCCCCGCAATACTTGATGCTCCCCTCTCGGAACTTCGCCGTCCGATGTCGTTGCCCAGTGAGCTTTCCAGAGATGATGACCTGACATCCCCTGGCACCCGAATCCGTGATTCGCCTGACAGTGGAATGACCAGCCCGTCTGAAATGCCAGCCACGCTCGAGAGCGGTTGCAAGCTTCTCGGCCATAATCTGAGAATTGAGATTGGGAACCTCTACCTGCTGCACCTCGATCTGTGGATTGTCAAAATTGAAATCGTCCTCGATCGCCTTTGTCAGAGCTTTTATGGCCGTTCCGCGTCGTCCTATTACGAGCCCGGGCCTCTCGGTCATGAGCGTGACCCTGGTACCCATCGGCGTTCTCTGGATATCCAGCCCGCCAAAGCCTGCGCGGTCAAGATGCTTCATCATATATTCCTTAAGCAGAACTCGCCTGATGTTCTCTGTTACGAATTTTCTCTCGGATACCATCTATACATCTCCGTGAATAAGCTCAGCCAACCTCTATCTCCTCCAAAATGACCTCGATGTTGGATGTGCAATCGAACCAGCGAGTGCTTCGTCCGTGCGCCCTCGGCATATATTTTTTGATAAACCTTCCGCGGTGAATCGCAATCGTGTAAATCCGCATATTCTCGGAATCTAAACCCTTGTACTCCGCATTATTCTGAGCGCTCTCGATGATTCCGAGTATCTTCTCCGCGGCCTTTACCGGGAATCGTCCGGGACCTATCCCTCTCTTATGCGAGAGAAATTTCTTGTAACGAGTATATTTTACAGGTCTCTTCTTGGCCGCGACCTCTTTGAGAAAATTCTTGGCCACCTCCACATTCATACCACGGATGCTCCTGGATACTTCCTCGCAGTGCTTTGGAGAGACGCGAATCTCCCTCCCGTATGCCTTCGCGGTGATTTCCGGATTCGCCTTCTGGGTATAGCCAACCATCCTATCTCTTCTCCATCACTTGAGCGGCATGAACTTGGAGGATCGCGTAGCGCCCACACCTGGACCTGAATGCTTTTCAAACCTTCTCGTCTTCGCGAACTCTCCCAGGCAATGGCCGATCATCTCAGGCCTGATATCGATGGCGACGAAGTCCTTTCCGTTATATACCTTGGCGGTCTTGCCCACAAACTCCGGGAGAATGAATATCTCCCGCCGATGTGTTCTCACTGGACCTTCGGCCTCCTTGAGCTTCCTCACAAATGCCTCCTGCTCAGGATTGAGTCCGCGTTCGTAGCTCCTGCGCACCCGGGCAGGCAATATCGAAAGAAGATCATTGAACGGCATCTGAAGAAGATCTTCAAGCGAGTGGCCTCGATATGAAAACTCCTTCTTTTTCCTCGCCTGGATAACGCTCTTGCGCTTTCTTGTCTTTCTTCTTGCGGCTTTGCCTCCGCTTCCGGTTTTTTGGGGTGTCATTTCTACTTGGACCTCCTCTTCCTCTTTCCACTAGGGGCGATATGCCCAACCTTTCTCCCCGGTGGTGCATGTCGGCTCACACTGCTCTGTGTCCCCACATGTTGATGTGCTCCACCGCCGTGGGGATGATTAACCGGGTTCATCGCAACACCGCTCACATTGAAATATGCACGGCTCTTGCTCTTGAAAGCGTGATACTTCTTTCCCGCCTTCGCAAAAGGCTTATCGGTATGTCCACCACCGGCAATCACGCCTATTGTCGCCCTGCAATCTGGATGTATCTCCTTGAACCTTCCGGAGGGGAGAAGCACAACGGTTCGCTTTCCGTGGCTGACCACCGTCGCCGACTGCCCTGCTGCACGGACCAGCTTTCCGCCGTCCCTTGGCTTTATCTCGATATTATAAACGAGCGTGCCCTCCGGCACCCTCCCGATCGGAAGGCAGTTACCCGCCTCGATTGGCGCATTAGGGCCTATCTGCAGCTGCTGATCTACACTGAGGCCTTCGGGAGCGAGCATATAGCTTAGCTCCGAGCCAAACCTGACCAATGCAATGGGGGCTATCCTACCCCGCTCTTTCAGGATATCAACTACTATACCTGAGGACTCGCCTATCTTCGGATACTTGGCATCGGTAAACCTCATATGTGACGGGGCGAGATACCTTCCATGCCCCCGACCGCGCCTCTGACTCTGAAGTCTCTTTCCCATGCCATTCACCTCTAGAATATTCCTATTCTCATGCCGATCTCCTCGGCGCTATGGTCCTTAGTTAACTTGATGATCGCCCTCTTTCCCGTCTTCGTGTTCTTGATATTGATCTTCTCGACTTTCGCCTCGAAACGGCTCTCGAATTCTTTCTTGATCTCATTCTTCGTAGCAACTCGCCTCACGACGAACTCGAGTCGATTACCGTCGGTGAGATTCTGTGTGGGTGTGCCCGACATGAGGTTCATCGTCTTCTCGGTCACATATGGATGCAGAATTACTCGCCTCATGAGGACCACTTCCCTATCTCGGCCAGGGCGGCTTCACTCATAAGCGTCAGCCTTCCGGGCAGCCCTCCTGGGGCAAGCAAATCGACATTCAGAGAATTTACAGATGCCACATCGACACCCAAGATGTTCGTAAAGCTCTTCCGCGCTGGACAATCACCTGAGAGAACGATGAGCACACTCTTTCGCATTCGATAGCGCCTTCCTCGCATCTTGCCGCGACCCGCTCGAACACGCTTTCCGTTTTCGGCCCTGCGAAGATCATCCGATAGCCCCAAAGTATGAAGAAGGCTTATCGCCTCCTTCGTCGTCTCGATCTTTTCCGCATTATTTTCAACAATAATTGGTAGCGTAATTTCCTCAGGTAATTTGTGACCCCTAGATAGCACCCTCTCCAAATCCGAGATGGCGGCGAGCGCCGATAATCGAGCTAGCTTCATCTCCTTACGGTTCATTCTCTTTCCAAGGCATTTTTCGACCTTCGGCGGATGCGCCCTTCGACCACCCACAGTGCCCGGCGATTGCGCGGCTGTCCTACCCTGCTTGAGCCTCTGGACTCGGGAGACGCCCTGTCCCTTGCCCCATGTTGAGACGGAATGTCTCATCCCTGCAGTGGCTTTGGGAGCATAGGGCTGTCTCTTATTTGCCCAGATGGATATCGATGCTCTCGATATGATATCAGGCCGGAGTTCGGAAGTAAATACATCGGGGAGAGCAATCTCCTTTGTGACGGAGCCATCGAGTGCATATACATTCACTCTATCGCCATCCGTTTTTCTCCTCCGTTTCACCTTCCTTGCCTTTTTCTCGGCCATTCAATTCAGGCCCCCTGCTTTGACTCGACTGAGAGATATACGATCTGAGGCGCTTCGGAAAGCTCCACGCCTGTCAAACGTATAGGCTCTCTCAGTCTCACCGTCCTCTTGGTGCTTCCAGGAATGCTACCGTGAATGATGATATACTGATTCCTGATGATCCCGTAATGCAGGAATCCACCCTTCGGGGTGATCTCATCGCCATCTTCGCCTATCTTCAAAATCCTCTTGTTATGCTCGGTTCGCTGATTATAGCCAGTCTGGCCGGCCTGAGGCACTGTGCGCCGCACATAACCAGGGCGTTTCGGTCCCAGATTTCCTATGAGCCTTCTATGCTTGCTGTTCTTGTGCATGAGGAGCTTCGTCCCCCATCTCTTCGTGACTCCCTGGAATCCCTTACCCTTTGTGATGGCCATGACATCAACCATCGCGCCTTCTCTCGTGAAGTCCTTGATCTTGACATCCTTCCCCAGGATCGATTTCGCGTACTCAACCCTCTCTTCGAGCGTGCCTCCGCCAATGCCTAACTCCATTACTTCCGGAGTCTTGGAGGGTACGCCACTGACCTTATTTGGCTGCGTATGAATCAGCACTCTAACCTCATCGAAATCGCGCTCTCCCAATTTTGAAAGAGCGGCTTCCTTTCCTTCGCTCTTTTTCGGTGTCGGAAAACGCTTGCTGAGGTTCTTATCTAGCTTGGGAGCAAAAATCTCTGTTGCGGTTTTCAAACCGTATGGGCTCACCTTGTAGAGTCTTATACCGCAGACCCTTAAAGGGGGAACTTCGAGCACCGTAACTGGAACCTGGACCTCCTGTTCGGCAGTGGTGCTGGTCGGACGATAATCTATCATGATGGCATGTGTCATTCCCGCCTTGTAACCGGCAAAGCCCAACAGTTTTGGAGTGCCATCTATCGTTGGCCAGGAAGATATTTTGGCAACTGGGCTTTTTGCCCTCTTCCGGGGCGAATAGCCCATTGAACCAGCTCGTGGTCTTCGTCTCTGTGGCATTCGAACACCTCAACCTCAGAATGAAGAGGATATTGTCGCTTATCGCAGATCCCTTGACTGGGATCGAGAGACATTTCATGGATCAACCGTGACGCAGCCTCCGCACGAACAATTTTCGATATATGGGTGCGAATATCGGGTTGCCAGCAGGCATTGCCCTCGGCGTCTGGTCGATCTCGTCTCTGATTTGAATAGGGTCTGGAATAGGGTGGTGATATATAAATTTATTCTGTAGGATACGATGATGCCAGTCACAGCAGTTTGAGCTCATTAATCGATAAGGTTGCATTCGATATTCTTCTTTGAAGTTTTACTATTGCTTTCGGGATTTTCATACAACCTGAATATTCTTCTTCAGTCAGAGATGTTCCAGGATTATTCCAATAGTGACTAATTTGCAACAAATATTGATTCAATCCTGCAGATTTTAAATCCATTGATCGGTCGCTGAGAGGAAAATTTTCTTCGGACTCCACGAATTCTTTTTCGATCTATGAATCGTCAAATCGATGACATTCTTCTTTGTCCGCGCGGCATAATCGTCCGTCGCTGCAGTTACAGCTTGCTCTCTTTTACCTTCTTTTGAACTCTTTTAGATCGCTCCTTTGAGGTGTACCCAGTTACCCTTCCCAGGAGCGCATTATACTTCCTTACGGTCTCCTGGGCAACTACCTCGTCAACCCCTGTGTTCATGACGGTTTCGATCGTGAGCGTTTTCTTATCCTTCACCCATATCCTGAGAGCGGATAGCCCGCCAAAGCTTGTCTCGTATGATCCATCCGGGTTCTTCTTAACTGAACCGAATATATCTTTCATCATCGTTTCGAGCTTATCGCCTTCTATCTGGCTGAAATGTCCGCGTCTGATATCATAATTCCGCATATCTCATCTGCTCCCTCTATCTCTTCTCGCGCCGTATCATAGAATCTCTCGTGAAAAAACTTTCGTGGTTACCGGACGATAGGGCGAACTTGTCCATGCTCAAGAGCGTTCTCCACCTCTCCTTACAGGTGCAATCTGGTTGATCCAGCTTGCTCTTGTTCTGCGAGAGATTAAATCCATCTATCGCCGCAATAACATCGGAATCACAGCAGCCGCAGTTATGCGCTCCCCGTTCGCTTCCGGCTCCAACTAGACTTGCGATCAGGAGCGAGCGAGCGACTGCTCCACGTCTGAGAACATCCACAACGCTCCACAGCCACGGAGGGCGGTACGCCCATCTATTCCAGAGCGTTTCAAGAGGTGTTCGTCGTTGCACATTAACTGGGTTGATGGAAATCACGCGGGAATACTTGGATACTCTATTAATGGAGTCGAGAACATCTGAGATGGCCTCCTGCTCCGCGAGATAGGGCGGTTTGAGCAGAATGTATGTCCTGACTGTTGCCCCGGCATCAATAGTCGTCTGAGCGGCGCGGAGATAACCATCGAAGGAAAGCCCCTTATTGATAGATTTGGAGAGAATCTCGTCATTGGCGCTCTCAAGGCCCAGGGCGAGTTCGATATTCGGGCAGAGGCGCAAGCATTGTTCCATCACTTCTGAATCGACGAACTCGGGGCGGCTCTCGAAGAGCAGCTTCGTATCAGCCTCTCTTGCCCTTTTGAGAATAGCATCTCGAACTGACGGTGGTATTTCCTGCTCATCAAGGAAACTTCCAGAGGTGTAGACCTTGACAAGTGAGTGATAGTCGAATGACTTCCATGCTTGTTCGAACTGAAGCGCGATCTCCTCCTCATTAATTGTCGGATCCGAGGCTGCCACGTTGTATCCGCACATTATGCAGCCGCCCGTCTCTCGCCACCAGTGACAACCAGAGGTCCTTAATATGATGGTAAGACAGTGAATCCTCTTACCATCCAGAAGCTCCTCCTCGGTCCATACTGAAGCTTGCGGCCTCTTTCTGCGCCTAACCAATCTATCTCCGGGTGACTAAACGATGCGTCAATAAAACATCTTTCGGGGGTTGAAAATACCAAACTTTTTCTAATCTATGAGGGATGCATGGACTGATGCTCGAAGATGAGAGGTTAGGGCTGATCAGGAAGGATGTTACGGAGATTGTCACCGATGAGGAGCTCGCACAGCTCCTTCGGGAAAAAAAGCATCCGAAAGCGTACATAGGATTCGAGCCGAGCGGATTGATGCACATCGGCCAAGTGATCAATGCCCTCAAAGTCAAGGAGATGAATCGCGGGGGCATTGATTTCACGATCTTGCTGGCAGACTGGCACGCGAAGATAAATGACAAGTTCGGCGGCGATATCGAGAGTATACGGGAGTGCGGAGATTACCTGAAACACTGCTTTATTGCCCTGGGGGTCGATCCCGAAAAGACTAAGTTCATCTACGCGAGCGAAATAGTCGATCGCGCAAGATACTGGGAGACCATGCTCCAGATCTCTAAAGCCAGCTCGCTCTCGAGGATCAGACGGGCGATGACAATTCTGGGGCGCGATGAGGAGGAGGCAGAGCTGGACTTTTCCAAACTCGTCTATCCCCCAATGCAGGTGGCGGATATTTTCGAACTGTCTGTAGACATCGCCTATGGCGGAATCGACCAGAGACATGCACATATGCTCGCGCGGGATGCTGCTGAGAAACTCGGCTGGAATAAGCCAGTGGCGATGCATTCCTGGCTGATTCCCAGTCTCTCGGGAAGCGGGCGAATGGGTGCAGCCGAGAAGAAGATGTCAAAGAGCGATCCGAAATCAGGCATTGCAGTTCACGATGATCCTGATAGAATCGCAGAGAAGATATCAAGCGCCTTCTGCCCCAGCAATGAGACTGAAGACAACCCCGTGCTTACCATTGCCGAGCGGTTAATCCTTCCAAGCAGAGGCCGCTTTTCCTTATTGAGAGCGAAAAACTACGGTGGCGATCTGCACTTCGCGGCATACGGGGAATTACGAGATGCCTATTCAGCCGGTAAAATTCATCCGAAGGATTTGAAGAACAATATCACGCGGGAGCTGGCGGAGATGCTCGCACCTGTCAGAGAGCATTTCGATAAGAATCCAAAACCGTTGGCTCGAATAATGGAGCTACTTTCTATCTGATACAAACGGTCTGAGGGCTTTTCTCGACCTACTCACACATAGATCGAGCATGTGCTGTACACTGCCCTTACCGCTAAGACCCGCCGCGGCAGGGTGTCCCCCGCCGCCGTTCGATGTCTCGTTTGCTATTCCCTCCAGCATTTTCCCGAGATGTATGCCTAGCTCGACGACATTGGGGCTCGCCCTTGCACTTATCCTGAATTTCTCGCCTCTCTGAGAGCCCACGAAGGCAATGTTAGCTCCGAGAAATATCAGAGCTCTACAAACCGATGACTCGAAGGCGGAACCGGAGCTGGTTGCGATTATGAAATTTCCCACTTTATTGTATCTCAGGCGCTGGGCACCCTTCAGCTGAGAGATCTTCTCGGAGAGTTCCGACTCGGACTCGATGAGCGAAATAACCTCATGCATCGGTATCTTATGCTCGACCATTATCTCCGAAAATGTCCTGAGCGACTCTGCATTTCCATGTTTGAAATGCCCTGAATCTGTCATGATTCCAGCGAGAAGCGCGAGCGCGGCCTTTCGAGATATCCTCTTGCCCGCAGCGTTCAATATCTCGCGGACTATTTCGCAGCAGGAGCTCTTACTCTCGTCGCAATAGTAGCTATTTGATGACCAGCTAGAGCTTCGGGCGTGATGATCAATTACTATCACATCCTCACTCTGACCCAGATAGTTGAACCTTCCGAGCTGCTCTGGACCGGATGTATCCAGCACGACAATTCTATCGTACCTCGCGGGTTTAAGCCCCTCTTTGACGGTGATGGATAATCTCTCCATCAAGCGCTTACTGATGCGATCCAAACCCTCGGTTGCAATAATGGCTCCGGAAAAAGCCGAAGATAGCGCATAGGCGCTTCCGAGCGCATCGGGATCTGCATTGCCATGCATGATGAATGCCGTTGTGCCTCTGTCGAGAATTTTTGCCAGCTTTGAAATCACGAAATGCCCCAACACTCATATTGTATATTCCAGTTATCCTCCGAGAGGATTAGAAGCGGCACAATCGAAAAACGAGAGACGGTTCTCATCCGGCGGTCGGCGAGTCGTCAATCGGTCCGCCCAGCTCATCTCCGATTTGCTTCTGAAGGGCTGCGTGCCGCTCCCTCAACTGGCTTTCCTGCTTTTCGAAGCTCTTCGCCCGGACGCCTGTCGTCTCCTTCTGCTCCTTGAGCTCGGCAAGCAGGCTTGCCTTGTCCTTCGTCTGGATGAGTATTGAGCCAACACTTCTGTAAATAATGGCGTCCTCGGGGCTCTTCTCCAGCTCCTCGATCGTTTGCTCGAGCTCATTTACCTGCAGGTTAAGCGAGTAGCGCTGAGTTGCAAATGTCTGAAGCCTCTGAGTAAGCTCCTGATATTGAGTAATCAAGTTTTGCACCTTGGGAGATAGATTTTGCATTCTCTAATCACCAATCCTTTCGGCTATTCTCGCGGCCATATCCATCCATCTCAGGTATGAATTGATCGCCGCACGCAAAGCGTTCACATCCTTGCTCTCGATAAGTAGTGACAGCCTATCATCCTGTCGCGTGATCTCAATCGCGGTTCGAGGGATCTTTTCAAGGCTCTCGGGACGAACCGTTCTCTCAATCACCTCAGCCCTGGGATGATGCAGTATTATATTGGCCCTATGCATTTCGCCAGCCTCAATGGATTATTTGGCCTTGACGACTTTTGTCGTGTTTGGCCGCTCTTTATAGAATATCTTCGAGCCGCATCTATCGCACTGAAGGCCTAAGCTATCCAGGCTGACCTTCATAGGCTCTCGGCATTTCCAGCATCTATACATCCTCATCCTCACCTCTTTTCCTCTTCGGGAAGCTCTCCAGAAGTGAACTCTACAACCTCTTCCGCGGTAATCTTCTCCTCCTCCAGCACCTCTGCGAGCGCTTTGCGCACAGCCTTTGGAGGTGCTATAGTATACGCGGAGCTAGCAATCTTAGCGCCGCAACGACGGCAGACCCAAATACCCGTTGACCGTCGACGGACCGTTTTGGCCTTGCACTTTGGGCAGGTATGCCAGCCTCTTAACCCCTTCTCGATATCCCTGATCCTCCTCCTGATCGTGACACCGTATCTCTGTCCCATTCCACCAGTGGAACCGATCTTCACGCTCCTGCGTGCCATTGTTACTCACCTGCTGACTCTATCTGATCTCTGATCAGGTTACCGAACCGCAGCGAGAGCTCAATAGCCTTTTCTACATCTGCCCGTGAGAAGCTGCCTCCAAGCCCCTTTTGCATAGCACATAATCTACCGTTCTCGAGCGTGGCGATTGTAAGTCTGGATCTCGCGACGTTCTCCTCGTCGTAGTTAGGGTCGACAACCAGATAGCCATCTAACTTCACAAAGGTCGTCGAGATCGGCATATGCTTCATCGGGAACGGAAAATCCTCCCCTTTATCAAACCGCGAAGCGGGGATGATTGCGCTCTTCAGTGCTGCTACAGCCCCCATATTCGCGGCATCGAACAGGTTTCCGTCGTAGTCCAGCACGTGGATATCCACGAAAGTTTTCCAGACCTCCTCTTCCGGCGTTATGCATAGCTTATCGAAATCGATTGCTTGACCCTCTCGAATGCCTCTATCGACCACCCGCGCCACTTCGATCGACCGCTCATTTGGCGGACCGCTCTCGAATGTCTCGTTAGCCATCGGGATTAGCTCGGCGTTGGTGGTGAGCACCCCGCTGTTCGGCGTATCCTTATATGGCTCCCCGACCAGGCACTTCACACCGACGAGCAGCTTTGTATCGCCGAGAGTAACTAGTGCTGAGCCCTCCGCGGTGGCGACATAATTTTTTTGAATCTTAATGGGACGAAACTCTTCGCGAGTACGACCATCGACTCTCTTGTCCTTCTCGATCATACTTCGGATATGATCAATTGTGATATCGGACAGCAGCTTCTTGGTCATCAAGACTCCTCCTGCTTCTCGTCGTGCTCCTCTGGCTCATCCACCTCTTCTCCATGAGCGATCGCATCGATTGCCTCCTCGACCTCGTCGCTGACCTCCTCGGGGGCGACGCTATATCTCTTTCTCAGCGCCTCCTTCTGGAGTGCGGATATCTTGTGGCAGGCCTCTGTTGCCATCGTCAACGCGGTATAAAATTCCTCGATTGAGAGATCGCCATCCATCTGCAGGAGGACTATCTCTCCTGTCCTCGGGATGATACCGAGTGGCAGATCAGCCTGTCCGCAGTTGTCCTCCTCCTTTCGGAGGTCAATGATGATCGTATCATCTATCTTTCCAGCTGCACAGGAGGCGATCATATCCCTCATGGGCACGCCCGCATCCGCCAGCGCCACAGAAGCTGCTGTCAGACCCGCACAGCGGGTACCAGCATCAGCCTGAAGTACCTCGATGAAGACATCTACCGAGGTCCTCGGAAAGTACTGCGTTAAAACGACATGCTCGAGCGCCTCTGAGATGATCTTCGATATCTCCTGGGATCTTCTATCGGGCCCCGGGCGCTTCCTATCCGATACCGAAAAGGAGGCCATGTTATACTTGCACTGCACGACGGCCTTCATGGGATCTTGACGATGCCTGGGATGACATTCCCTGGGACCGTATACGGCCGCGAGGACCTTGTTGCCCCCCCACTCGAGATATGCTGATCCATCTGCTCTCTTGAGTGCATCAGCTTTTATCGTTATAGGTCGCAGTTCATCTGGTCTACGTCCGTCAAGGCGAAGACCGTTCGCATCTAATAGCTGAATGTCTGTTGGTGTACCACCCATTCTTTCATCCTCTTTTTCTCGTAGCGTCTTCCAAGAACTCGCGAAGCCTGTCAGTCAGCCCTATCGCCTGAGCATCCTCCTCGATCATGAGGATCGCCCTGACGGCCAAATCAATAGATTCTGTCTCTCCATCCAGCCAGATCCGACCGTTCTGCCCTACGATTATCCTGCACTCAGTGTAGTTCTTGATCATCTGGATCATCGAGCCGTTCCTGCCTATCACCCTTGGCACTTTGGAGTACGATATCTCTATTACCTGTCCGCCCCTGAGCGTCCTCAGCCCGCGATCTTTCATAGTCACCTGAATATGCTTGACCTCGTCCACCATCAGAATTCTCGCGAGTATCACCTCTCCCACATTCAGATATCGGGCAGTATCGCCGAACTCAACCTTCCAGGGCGCCTCGGTAATGTGTAATGGCGCTGGATATGGAGAGTTGATGTCCACAAGCCAATTCGAGGGGGTTATCTCTATCACCATACCGATCACCTGATCCCCCACTATTGGCACAAACTGGCCGGCTAGAGGGATTACATTGATAAAGTTCGACCGAATGTTGAGAATACCCAGCTGCGAGGCGAATATCTTCCCCTCCTCAGCGTATGTTCCAGTACCGGGCTTGTACTCCCCATCGGCGATGAGATCGCCCGGGAGGACGAGCGCTCTTTTCGATGCGCTCTCAGAAGCGTTTTTCGAACTGCTCTCTTCTTTCATGTAATCATCTTTTATTCACAGATAGCAAGTCACCGATTCCTTACATCATGTCTCGAGGCTCGGTTGCGGGCGCATGGGCGACATGAGGTCATGATTTGAAATCCGCCTCATATTGCTACTTTACCAGCACAAGGCTTGCGCCCCTATTACCTTCTTCTCGGGTCTGGGCTAGTTATTAGAAATGGCTATTTTAATATTTTGGTGTCGACATTGCCTCTGGTTCGCTTGTTCAGATTGTCGATAAATTCTCCTCGCGTTCCAACGGGCAGCTCGACCACCCCTATCCAACTGCCGTCCTTCTGCCACTCATCCTTGACCAGCTTCCCACCAGAGATGATATACTCATAGCAACGCCCATACTCCTCACCGGGAAGCTTGATGGCAATCTTGATCAATTCGAACCGTATCGGAAGAATGGGCCTGAGCAACTCGAGAACATCGTTCACCTGCGCCTCAACGGGTTTGAAGGGATCTACCCGAACCCGTGCCTCCTCCATGGCAGCCTCTATTCGCGCAGGAGGATGAGGGGCTCCCATCTGCGGGTTGATCGCGTTTCTCACTATGTGCGCCACAATCGCCTTCCGCTTGCTCTCCTGCATTATCCGCCGCTGCTCAGTGGTGAGCTGCACCTCACCTTTCAGAACAATTGTCCGGGCGACTTCGAGCGGGTTAGCGGTCCCGAAAATCTCCCGCATCTTCTCCTCTGAGGCTCGCGTTCCCTTGCGAGCATTCTTGAAAATCGTATCTATAACCAGGTGATCGATCAGATTTATTTCCTCTCCATCTCTCATTCTCTGGACTGTCTTTGGATCGATAAGGATTTCGAAGCTCTCCCCGTGCGATTCATACCTTGCAACGATCGCATCTTCGAGATCGACCATATGAACACGCAGCCGTTTAAAAATCTATGTTACTTTCGCTGCAAACTTCTCTATCTCTTTATCCTCTAGACGTTTGAAGTTCTCCGTGCTCCTAACGATACCGATTTCAATCGCCTTCACGTTAAGCTCCTCTTCCATCGCCTTCTTAAGCGCCTTGAGGCCCATCACAATAGCCACTTCCATGGTCATATCGTCCTCGTACTCCTCCTCGAAGAGATCCATTACCGTATTTCTCCCAGCTCCAATGCTTCCCGCTGTGTAGGAGACCAGCGCGCCGCTCGGATCCGTCTCGTACAGATGACAGCCCTGTTCGTCAGCGCCTGCCACTAAAAGCGCCGTGCCGAAGGGGCGTACTCCGCCATACTGCGTATAGCTCTGCTTGAAATCACAGATTCTCTTCACGAGTGTCTCGATGCTTATCTTCTCAGCATATGTCACCTTGTTAATCTGGGATACCACGCGCGCAAATTCGACTAGCACTCTCGCATCTGATACTAACCCAGATGAGGCACATCCGATCTGCTCATCGATCTGGAAGATCTTCTCGATCGATTTCGAAATGATGAGTCTGCTGGCTATCCTCTTATCCACGATCAAGGCGACCCCGTCTTTGAACTTCAGTCCCACTGTTGTGGTTCCTCTCTTGACCGCCTCTCGCGCGTACTCGACCTGAAAGAGTCTACCATCTGGCGAAAACACAGTTATTGCACGATCATATGCCATCTGTCCCGGTTGCATCTCTTCACCTCAGAATTCAGATTTAGGCTTCGTTATTGCAGGACTACCCTAAAATTCTATGCGAATAAATACATTCTCATATCATTCTCATTATTTTCAAATATGTTGTGGTAAAATGCGAGCAGTCAGCATACGATTATTGAGCCGCTCATAATAGGGGATGAGACCGATTCAGGTCATTCAGGTCATCTATTAGTTTGGCGGAGACCCTGATGTTTCGCCCTGCTGACGAAATATTTTCTCTTCAACTTCTTGATGGTCCCGGAGGTTTTCAGGGGCTTTAACTCAAACCCCTCGCGCTCGTGGTCAAATGAACGAAGCAGATCGACCACTACCCTTGCGCTCCTGTGATCTGTTCGAACTATCCCTCGCCCTCTCTCGACCATGATTACCTCTAGCTCCACCCCGCGCGACATTCCATTTCGATTCGCCTTGAGCACTTTAGCCAGCTTTCCCCTTGTCAGAATATCAGCTCCGCTGAGGATCTCAAAGACGATGTAGCGCTTACGACCGACCCTATCCCTGACGACCATTGCAACTACCTGATGGTCTCGATCGGTGCTGCAGCGCTCTCACTCTCATGCGAGAAAAGCTGATGATCCTCGATTCCCGTGAGAACGATCATCACGCGGACCTTTCCGCTTAGCTCCGGCTCGACCGAGCAGCCCCAGATCTGTCTTGCTCTTGGGCTGATCGATTCGTTGACCATCGCCGCGGCCTTCTCGGCCTCTTCCACAGTGAGATCGTCGCCACCCGTCACCCTCACAATAGCACCTTTGGCGCTCCTGATATCGAGCGATCCAAGCAGCGGACATTCGAGTGCCTGAGTGACCGCCACCTTGATCCTGTCGGAACCGTCATGCTGTGAATCGCCCTCGCCCATTCCAATCAGCGATAGACCAGCATCTTTCATCACTGTCATGACATCGCTGAAATCGACATTGACAAGCCCGGGTTTGGTGATGATCTCTGTAAGCCCTTTAATCGACTCCATCAGCAGCTCATCTGCGACCCTGAATGCGGCGTTCAGCGGAAGCTTCGGTACGAGCCGTAGCAGGCGATCGTTCATGATTACAGCAACTGTATCACAGACGCTTTTGAGGTGCTCAATACCGCGCATCGCATTTTCCATCCTGATTCGTCCCTCCGCCTTGAAAGGCATCGTGACGATACCGATCGTCAGCGCGCTGGTCCTCTGGGCAAGCTTCGAGATGACAGGGGCAGCCCCTGTACCAGTGCCCCCGCCCATACCAGCGGTAACGAACACGATCTTCGATTTCTCGATCAGGTGTACGATCTCGTTCTCGGCCTCCAATGTTGCCTTCTCGCCTACTTCGGGAATAGATCCCGCACCGAGACCGCGTGTCAAGTTTCTTCCGAGCAGCACCTTGTGAGATGCGTGAACAGACAGCAGATGCTTAGCATCGGTATTTGCAGCTATGAGATCCGCACCGAACACCCCTGTCTTGCCGAGGCGATTAAGGGTGTTGGATCCGCTGCCACCGCACCCGACAATAGAGATGCGCATGTGGAGTTCGTCAACAATCTTACGGAGCTCCTCTTCGTCAGAAGTGACACTCTCAGCTGCCGGCTGAGATGCCGTTGCCTCCTGTGTGGCATGCACCTTCAGAGCTTCATCTATTAGCGACTTCATATTATCCCATCCCAGAAAGTGGTATTGACGTAATCAGATATGGACTCTGTAATATTTTAATGTGACCTGTGAGCGGACTTGCGGCTCGTATTCCGCGCTCGAGAACCACGAGATTTTCGCTACATCTTCTTGGATCTGCAGATCGAGAAATCGATCGCAATATATCGCAATCCATTATGAAGCCGCATCTGGCAAATTGTCTTTGCCCAGCAATCTTTATATTTGTGGTAGGCAATTATGAAATCAGTCAAGGGGTGCACTCTATGGTGAAATCTTTAGTTAGGGATGCGTTGGGCAAGAACGCAGAGGAGCTTATCGAAACTCAGGCGAGTGGCGCGATCGCAAAAGAGACAGCTCCAGTTTTATCGCCAGACGACGAGGAGCTGGCCAAGATCGCTGCACAGCTAGATGTATCAATCAGGATCATTGGTTGTGGCGGAGGAGGCTCTAACACCATTAACAGATTGGTCGAGTCGGGCGTCTCAGGGGCACAGTTGTGCGCAATCAATACAGATGCTAAGCATCTGCTTTCGATCCACGCTCCGAAGAAGATACTGATTGGACGAAATGTCACGAGAGGCCTTGGAGCGGGTGCCCTTCCAGAGGTTGGAGAGGCCGCGGCGAGGGAGAATGAAGGAGAGATAAGGCAATTCCTGAGCGGCGCGAACATTCTGTTTATCACCGCGGGAATGGGCGGCGGTACGGGAACTGGAGCAGCGCACTTTGCTGCAAGAATAGGAAAGGAGTCAAGGGTGCTCATCTTGGGCGTTGTCACGCTACCGTTTAAAGCTGAAGGTGAGGTGAGAATGGAGAACGCCCTTGAAGGACTGGAGCGACTTAGACGGGTTTGTGATACGACGATCGTCATTCCCAATGATAGGCTGCTCGAGCTCGTCCCGAAGCTTCCGATCGATGCGGCATTCAAGGTAGCCGATGAGGTACTCATGCAGACGATAAAGGGCCTCACTGAAATAATCACTAAGCCGGGCCTGGTAAACCTCGATTACAGCGATATTCTAACAGTGATGAACGAGGGAGGCGTGGCGTTCATTGGAATCGGCGAGTCCGATAATTCCGATCCATCGGAACGCGTGGAGACCGCTGTATCCGAGGCGCTGAACTCCCCGTTGCTTGGAGAGATAGATCTCGGTGACGCGCGGGGCGCTCTGATCAGGGTCGTGGGCGGTCCCGACATGACTGTGAGCGAGGCTGAGAGGGCGGCGGAGATCGTCGG
>Ga0209986_10000369_pt1 | contig 43099 bp, 38 predicted proteins | sample BlataG_FD_183168 | JGI IMG/M metagenome (GOLD analysis project Ga0209986, IMG submission 183168) | Deep subsurface microbial communities from Black Sea to uncover new lineages of life (NeLLi) - Black_00105 metaG (SPAdes) (version 2) | ecosystem: Environmental > Aquatic > Marine > Oceanic >... | reverse complement strand
ACATCAGTTCGTGAGATTATGCGGCCGCATGTCCTCGTGTCCCCAGCCGAGTCGTCGACCAAGAACCAAGGCGCAGACCAGCGCTGAAACGCCCGAACTGATGTGGACCACCGTGCCGCCCGCAAAATCGAGTGCCCCGCCGGCAATCGCATGATCCCCACCAAACGCCAGAATACCGCCTCCCCAAACCCAGTGCGCCAGCGGGCAGTAGACGAGCGTGCCCCAAAGGATCGTAAAGACGACCATCGTGCTGAATTTCATCCGCTCCGCATACGCCCCGCAGATCAGGGCCGGTGTAATAATAAAGAACATCCCCTGAAAGAGCATAAAGGTAATTGCGGGAATTGCTCCATTCATGGGCGTATGGGGACTGTTTGCCTCCTCGTCCCACACCCGCTCAATGCCATTCATAAACAGGTGATCCAGATTGCCAATGTAGGGATTCGAAACGGAACCCTCCGCCATCAGGCCATCAAATGAACCCCCAAAGGCAAGTGTGTAACCATAAAGCGCCCACAGGACCGTCATCAGGCCCATCAGGAAGAAGCACTGCATCATCACACCCAGCACGTTCTTCTTGCGAACAAGTCCCCCATAGAAAAGCGCAAGTCCGGGAGCCGTCATAAAGAGCACCAGCGCGCAACAGGTGAGCATCCAGGCATTGTTTCCCGCAAGCGCCGCGTCTTTCGCGGTTGTCTCGACTTCGCTGACTCTATGATGCAAGCCCGAAGCATCGAGCCCTCTGCCTCCCTCCGCCTGGGCCCAGACTGGGCTGGCCAGCACCGCAAGGAGAATACAGACATTGGCCAATAGGCTCAAATTCGTGAACAATCTTCGTACCGCCATAGTAGAGCGCTCCCTTAAAATATTGGTCGGAAAGAGAAATGTGCGGCCCGCCCTTTGCGGATGCCCCTCCGCTTTCTGTCTAGGACTGCTTCCCGCAGTCTTTATACCTCCTGCCGACGACCGGGCCCGCCAAAACCCTGCTCGCCGCACGTGGGGAGTTTTCGACTCCCTAACCCGATAGTCTTCTGAGCGACAAACTACCGCGAGGCAGCGAAATCGTAAAGGACGTGCGGCGGTTTTTTAAAAAAAACTGGCACTTTATTCCTTGCGACTCCAGGGCACATCCTCAGAGCCCGCACGGCGATTTGCCTCGCGAGCCAGGACAAAGAGCAGGTCCCCGAGGCGATTGAGATAAACCAGAACTGCTTGAGGCACAGCAGGTTGCTGCTCGTCGGCGAGTTCCACAATACAGCGCTCTGCTCGGCGACAAATACAGCGTGCAAGATGCAAATAGGCGGCGACAGGGGCTCCACCTGGCAAAATAAACTGCTGCAATTCGGGAAGCTGCTGCTCGAAGTGGTCGATCGCTTGTTCCAACTGCTGCACCTCGTCCTCTCCGGTCGGGGACATCCCCTGGACCAATCCCTGAGGAGAAGCCAACTCCGCACCAATCACAAAAAGGTGCTGTTGTATCTGCTCGATCACCGCATCGATCTCAGCGACAGGTTTTGCGGCACGGACGACTCCTAAAACGGCATTGAGTTCATCCACCGTGCCGTAGGCTTCAATCCGCGGATGTCCTTTTGAAAGCCGCTTTCCACCAAATAGAGCGGTTTCTCCCCTATCACCCGTCTTCGTATAAATTTTCACCATCTCGCTTCTCGCACTTGTTCCATGCAAAAGAAATTCCAGGCCGGAGGACCCGAATCGCCCTATTGTAGTTTGCAACCTATAATCAGAGTAGCTTGATCATGCCCGTTATTTCTCAAAATTAGAGTGTTCTTAAAAAATGCGAACTCTGCAACCGCTTTCCCCGCTGGGCGTCCTTGTTCTGTGGAGTGTGTTCGCCCTCGGGACATCCATGCAGGCATTGGCTGGCGAGCAAGAAGATCGCTATTTAAGTAACGTGCAGCAAATCACCGACGACTTCACCAAGGCTGGCGAAGGATATTTTTCACCCGATGGAACGCAGATCGTTTTTCAGGCAGTCCCTATCGAGTACCCGTTTTATCAAATCTACACGCAACCACTCGATGGTTCGCCCGAGTTGATTAGCACCGGGCGAGGGCGAACCACGTGTGCCTATTTTCATCCCGATGGAGAAACGATTCTTTTTGCTTCCAGCCATCTGGATCCCAACCTCGGTGCGACTGAATCTGAAGAGCGGGCAAAACAGGAAGTGGAACGGCAAAGTGGTAAACGCCGGCGTTATAGCTGGGCTTTCGATCCCTACATGGACATTTATCAGCGGCACAGCAACGGGCAACTCACGCCGCTTACCACAAGTGTTGGCTATGATGCAGAATGCGCTTATTCGCCCGATGGAAAACAGATTGTCTTTTGTAGTGATCGCGATGGGGATGCCGATCTCTACATCATGCGTGCCGACGGTAGCGGGTTACGCCAGTTGACCGATCAACCAGGCTACGATGGGGGCCCTTTTTTCTCGCCCGATGGACGCTGGATTATCTATCGTACCGATCGCAAAAAGCCGCATCACCTTCAGATTCATGCCATTCGCACCGATGGCAAGCACGATACGGCCCTGACCGATAATCTTGGCGTAAACTGGGCTCCCTACTGGCATCCTACTGAGCCCTACATCATCTGGTGCGGCGCCGATCACTCAAATCCTAAAGCCCGACCCAACTACGATCTCTACCTCATGCCTTACACGATCGAGAAAACCGAAAATGGGGAAAAATTTATCGGCGAAAAGGCGGTGCGGATTACCGATCATCCAAGTGCCGATGTGCTGCCCGTCTTTTCTCCGGATGGCAAAAAACTCATGTGGACGAGCAACCGTGGAGAGGGTGGCTCCAGCCAACTTTGGATCGGCGACTTCCGCTTGCCAAAACCTTAATTTTTTTATTGCGATCGATCCTGCTTCAGTCAATAAAGGCACGTGTCTACTTTGGTTCAAAGCATGCCACGACACTTAGATCCTTTTACGCAATTGAAAATTTGGAATTTTGGGGGACTCTCGCCTCAAGAACTACTTCGTAGAACTCTGCGGGAATTCCGCGAGCGCCAACTCTCGGCACGTTGCGCACAGTTCGCCTACTTTTCCATGCTGGCTATGATGCCGCTACTGATCGTGATGGTTTACGCCATTGGTCAAATGCCAATCCATGGCTTGCTGGGCAGCTTTCTTACACTGCTCGAAAAAACGCTTCCTGCGGATGCCTACCAATTGTTTCGCACTCAGATCTTAGCGCTGCAACAACAAAGTTCAACGCCCTATATTGCACTCAGTTGCTTGATTTTTCTCTACGCTGGGTCGCTACTTTTTATCACGATTGGAGAAGGACTCAACGTTGCCTTCGGACATTCGCCCCGTGCACGTCGCGTGCGAACCTACTGGCTTTCGCTGGCCCTCACCTTCAGCATCGCCCTGCTGTTGCTCCTGGCACTGATCCTGCTTGTCATTGGCCCTCAAGCCATCGAATGGGTTATCCATGGTGTGCATCTACCGGTTCCTGATTCGCTTTCTTTGATCCTGATTCGCTGGAGTGTTGTTGTCGGCTTCCTACTTGGTTTTACCTCCACCATCTATTACCTCGTTCCCGCACATGGACTCCCTTGGCATTGGTTCAGCCCCGGAACCGTCTTTGCGGTCTTGGGTTGGATTGTGGCCAGTCAGGGCTTCCGCTTTTATGTCGCCAATTATGCCAGCTACAATCAAATTTATGGCACCCTGGGTGGTGTCATGGCAATGCTTTTCTGGCTCTATCTAACCGGTGCCATTCTCCTGATGGGCGCACAAATCAATGGCATCATTTATGAGACCGTACAGCAATCTTCAAGGGATGCGGGCGAATAACAAACGCAAGCCATTGACAAAAAAGACGGCCTCCAGATGCCCCTCGCACTGATTGCTGTTGGCGACACAACTCTGAAAAAAAGCTGGTGTCGCTAGCACAGCACGAGATAAGGTTGAAAAGACCGCTAGTTTATCACCTAGCACGCTAGCAGATTGCAACCACTCCATCTTCTTTTTTCTCTTTCTTATCCCTTCGGATTTCGCTATTATGCGGCCCCGTTTTTTATTGACGAGGAACATCTCCATGAGCGATTACCGAATCGAACACGATTCGATGGGTGAGGTCCATGTACCCGCCCAAGCGTATTATGGTGCGCAAACACAACGCGCTGTGGAAAATTTTCCCATCTCCGGATGGCCATTGCCACCACCACTTATCCATGGGATGGGTTTGGTAAAGTATGCGTGCGCAACGGCAAATCGCGACCTTGGGCTTTTGAGTAAACAGGCGCGTTCACCGCTCAACGAACAACAAGTGGAAGCTCTGCTGACGGCCTGCCTAGAAGTTGCAGACGGAAAATGGGACACGGAGTTTCCGGTTGATGTCTTCCAGACTGGTTCGGGAACCAGTAGCAACATGAACGCGAACGAAGTCATTAGCAATCGAGCAATCGAACGCACAGGGGGGGATCGATTTGCAAGCGAAAAGCCGATTCACCCGAACGATCACGTTAACATGGGGCAAAGCACCAATGATACTTTTCCCACTGCAATCCACGTTGCCGTAGCACTTCAAATCCATCGTGTATTAATCCCCGCGTTAGATCGCTTTAAAACAGTTTTAGAAACGAAAGCTGTTGCATGGGACAAAATTGTAAAAATAGGGAGAACGCATTTAGCGGACGGGACCCCCATTCGGCTCGGCCAAGAGATTGGTGGACTCGCCCATCAATTAAGTGCCTCTGCCGTTCGCGCACAGCGGGCCATCACTGCGGTTTGTGAACTTCCGGTGGGTGGCACGGCCGTAGGCACAGGAATCAACACCCATCCGGAGTTCGGTTCGCGCGTGTCGGCTGAGTTGGCCAACAAAACAGGTTTACCCCTAATCGAAGCTGCAAATCACTTTGAAGCGAATGCCCAACGGGATGGGTTGGTTGAATGCCACGGTCAACTGCGCGTGATTGCTTCAACGCTGTTCAACGTGACCAACAACATCCGGTGGCTCGGATCGGGTCCACGCTGTGGTTTTCAGGAACTTCAGCTTCCGAGTCGCCAACCAGGCAGCTCGATCATGCCTGGAAAGGTGAACCCTGTGATGTGCGAAAGCGCTATGCAAGTGGCAGCGCGCGTCATGGGCAACGATCAAACAATTGCCATCTCCGGTGCCGCCGGGGGAAACTTCCAACTCAATATCATGATGCCTTTGATGGGGCAGACAACGCTTGAAAGCATCGCCCTGCTAGCCAGTGTTTGTGATGCGTTTGTTGACTTTTGCGCTGCAGACATGGAAGCGAATAGAGCGGCCTGCGAAGGATCTGTTGAACAGAGTCTTTCGATGGTCACGAGCCTCAACCCTTATATCGGTTATGAAAAAGCAGCAGCCCTTGCCAAAGAAGCATTTCAAACGGGGAAAACGATTCGTCAATTATGCACGGAACAGAAAATCCTTCCCCAAGCAGAACTCGACAAGGCCCTCGATCTATTAAGCATGACGAGTCCACAGGCTGTAGCAGGTTAACGCAAAGAAGATTACGACGCGTGGTTTTTGATCTTACGTTTTTAAATACGATCAACCAATTTGTTATATTTAAATGAAGAAAAGATTATTCCACTTGCTGCTCGGCTCCCTTGGTCTCATTTTATTATTGAAGCCAGCATACACTGAGCAGCCTCCGTCTTCTCCCGCGGAAGTGGTTGAATCACATAGTCCAAAGCAATTGATTGGAGTTGCTTCAAAGATTGCGGCAACGGCAACGACTCCTCGCGATTACTCTGAAATGATCTACTACCTTGATAAAGCAATCAGGTCTCGAACAATCGTACCCGAACATCGGGAGTATGCACGCAAGCTCAAGGGTTGGTCACACAATCGACTGGGAGAGCATTTTGCTTCTCAAGGCAAAGAGGCGGCAGCACTCACGCAGTTTGAAACTGCAGTCGAATTAAATTTTAAGCACTGGAAAGCTTTACATAATCGCGGTGTCAGCTACGCCATGAGTAGCCGCCTCGACGAAGCTGCCCAGGATTTTTCCGCCACCATTCGACTGCATCCCGAATATGCCAATGCGTGGTTTAACCGTGCGGAAGTTTTCATGCGACAAGGAAAAACGGCCCTCGCCATCGAAAACTATTCACAGGCAATCACTCTCGATGCCGAGGACGCTGATTTTTATGCGGGCCGAGGAAAAGCTTATCGTCTGCAGAAGCAATATACGTTGGCCGAGGCCGATCTCAATCGTGCACTCGAACTCAACAATCGTCTGACAAGAGGTTATATCCAAAGAGGCAATCTCTGGTTGGCTCAAGGTGATTATGAAAGAGCAGCCGCAGATTATCGGACTGCCGTCCGTAACGATTCGCGCTCTGTCGCAGCCTACCGTTGTGTCGCCTGGATGATGGCAACGTGTGAAGATCAACGGTATCGCGATCCCAAGCGTTCGATTCAGTTTGCAAAGAAAGCTATCGAATTGAATGGTGACGAAGACTTCCGTCTTCTCGATACCGTGGCCGCCGCACATGCCAATGCAGGACAGTTCAGTGATGCGGTTTCTGAGCAACAAAGGGCGATCAAAATGGCCGCGGGCCAAGCGACAGGTCGTGAAATGTACGACCTCAAACAACGACTGCAACAATATTCACAGCAGGCTCCCTACCGTACAGAAGTGATTGCACGTCAGAGTGACAATTCCGGGCGACTCCAATAACCGACGGTAGCTATGAGCGACGCCTTTCTCTATCTCGGCGGCTTAGGCCTTGCAGCCTATTTCTTTCGGCTTTGGCTTGAGGATTATCGAGAAAACACTCGGCACATCAAAAACGACCTCGCCACAGGGAAGCCTCTTTTCGCGGATGTGATTCAATCCGGACTTCCAGGGGCAACGCCAGTGGGCTGGATGGCAACCGCCATCGCCATCTTTGGGGCTGTGGGCATCCTCGCTCTGGAGGTCGCTGGAGAATACGGGCTCGATGTGGTTGAGGACCAAACGACGATGTCGGTACTACTGGGCATCTATACTTTGGCGGCTGCATTTGTGGAGGAGCTTATCTTCCGTGGTTTTTTGTTTTTTGACCGAGATGGAAAGTGGCGACTTTATGGAAGCATCTTGCTCATCTCGATACTCTTTGCACTCATTCATCCCTACATCTGGTCTTACGATGTACCAGAGAATGAACCGCCCTGGCTTTTCTGGAAATGGATAGGACTCAACCTTTGGCATGACGATGGGCTGCTCAACATCCAACCAATTTTTTCTACTTTTATTTTGTTTATCAACTCACTCTGGTTTTACTATGTGCGACTTTTTGGGCTCAACCGATGGCGCTCGCTCATCCCCTGCATCGCTGCCCACTTGGCGAGCAATCTTGGAGTCTTTGTCGTAAAAGCCTGCCAAGGCAAGGTCGTCCTGTTCGGTTAATGCCAATTCCATCCCCAGCAACTCGATCTGATGCCCGAAAGTAAAATATCCCACAGGCAGGGGCCATAAACACAAAAAACGGCAGAAAATGAGCTATTTTCCGCCTTTGGGCCCCGTAACCGGCAACGCCCCTCGCGGGCAAAAATGTGTTTAATTTTCGTGAATGGGCCAATTCGCCCTAGCACCAAATTGTTTGAGGTTTTAGCATATTTAATTCAATTCCTGCTGCGAAGTGTGCTTCCGGTTGCCACCACCGGGTAGCAGGCAGGAAGATGCCCGCTGAGGCGTATCTGCAGTTGTCCCCTGCTGGTCCCAGTGGATCCTTCAATGGATAGGCAAAAAGAGAATGTTCGGGACGATTCGTCGGAGCAATTTTGAGATTTCTTCGTTTAGTTTTTTAAGAGACATCGCAACACAACAGTACCTCACCATGGACGCTGCAAAACTTCGAAATATTGGGATTTCGGCCCACATTGACTCCGGAAAAACGACGCTCAGCGAAAGAATCTTGTTTTACGCTGGACGGATCCACCGGGTACAGGAGGTCCGGGGTGAAGGTGATGGCGCAACGATGGACCATATGGAATTGGAAAAAGAGCGTGGCATCACAATTACCAGTGCTGCAACGCAAGTGGAATGGGAAGGACACCAGATCAATCTGATCGACACACCCGGGCACGTTGACTTCACTGTGGAAGTAGAAAGAAGCCTGCGTGTCCTCGATGGTGCTGTGCTGGTGCTTTGTGCCGTCGGTGGAGTTCAATCCCAATCTCTCACAGTCGACCGACAAATGAAGCGGTATCACGTTCCTCGGTTAGCGTTCATTAATAAAATGGACCGGACTGGGGCCAACCCGAAACGAGTGGTCGAACAGGTACGGGAAAAAATGAACTGCGATGCGGTACTGATGCAACTTCCCATCGGCGCGGAAGAAGACTTTGAGGGTGTGGTCGATTTGATCACAATGAAAGCGCTGTATTTCGACGGAAGCAATGGAGAGAAAGTACGATCGGAGGCAATCCCCGAGAATATGTTGGCCGAGTCACAAACGGCTCGCCAGCAAATGCTCGAGGCGATCTCCATGTACAGCGACGAATTAATGGAATTGCTCCTCAGCGAAGAAGATATCCCCGAAGATTTAATTCATCAAGTTACCAAGAGTGCGGTACACGATCTCGATTTTACACCCGTCTATTTAGGAACCGCCTTTCGCAATAAAGGGGTGCAACCACTGCTCGATGCGATTGTTCGTTACCTCCCGGCTCCTAGGGATCGTCAAAAGATGGCGATGGGACACAAGAACCCCGAGGAAAAAGTACCGCTAACGGTTGATGCGAACGATCCCTTTGTCGGCATGGCTTTTAAACTCGTGGACGATCCCTATGGTCAGCTTACTTTCATGCGAATTTACCAGGGCAAAGTCGAAAAGGGCAAGCAGTACACCAACCAGCGGACGGGTCGAAAGCAGCGATTCAGTCGGATTGTGCGGATGCACGCGGATAAGCGTGAAGAAATTGACAATGCGTTTGCCGGCGACATTGTCGCCATCATGGGAATTGATGCGGCAAGCGGCGACACCTACGCACAAGATGCCGGATATTGCACTTTAGAAAGTATTTTTGTCCCTGAACCGGTTATCAAGATGGCCGTTAAACCGCTCTCGCGCGAGGCGGGTGATCGTCTGGGCAAGGCGCTGCAGCGTTTCCGTAAGGAAGACCCCACCTTCCAGGTAGCCACCGATGAAGAAACGGGAGAGACCGTGATCGCAGGCATGGGTGAACTCCATCTTGAAATTTATGTCGAACGGATGAAACGCGAATACAATTGCGAGGTATCGGTTGGCGCACCAAAGGTCAGCTATCGCGAAACGGCTACTCGACGGGCCAACTTCGATTTCAAGCATAAAAAACAGACGGGTGGTTCAGGGCAGTATGCCCACATCAAAGGTTATCTCGAACCTCTCGGCGACGATCAGGAAGAAACATACATTTTTGAAGAAAAAGTTGTCGGCGGAAGAATCCCGAAAGAATATATACCGGCTGTCAATAAAGGATTTAAAGCGGCTATGGTCAAAGGACCAGTCGCCGAATATCCGGTGGTCAACGTGTTGGCTGTCCTCCAAGATGGGTCTTACCATGAGGTGGACAGTAGTGACATGGCTTTTCAGACTTGTGGCCGTAACTGCTTCAAGGAAACCTTCCTTAAAGCAAAACCGGTTTTGCTAGAACCGGTAATGAAACTGGAAGCGGAAGTACCTCCTGATTTCCAGGGCCCGGTCACTGGGGAACTGACCAGTCGTCGGGGCATCATTGTTTCGACTGATATGGCGGGTGATACGGCAGTGATTATTGCCGAAGTACCGCTAGCAGAAACCTTTGGCTATTCCACCGATATTCGGAGTATGACACAGGGCCAGGGGACGTTCAGCATGGAGTTTTCCCACTATCGAAAAGTCCCGTCGAATATTCAGGAAAAGATACTGGCAGACCGGAAAGCAGAAAAAGAAAAGCAGCTGGCAGGCTCCAAGTAAACGACGGTGGGGCGGTCTTCGATTGCAGCCACTCTTAGGCAAAAAGTTCCGTTGCCACCTTCCCGGCCACATCGGTCAAGCGAAACTGTCGCCCTTGAGAAGGGTAGGTCAATTTTTCGTGATTCAGGCCCAATAAGTGCAACAGCGTGGCATGAAAATCGTTTACATGCATGGGACTTTCGACGACATGAAAACCTAACTCATCGGTTTTCCCGTAGGTGAAGCCTTTTTTGAGCCCGCCGCCCGCAAACCAAACCGTAAAGGCGTCTTTGTGGTGATCGCGTCCAGCAAGTTGACCACGATCGTCCTGAATCATTGGTGTTCTTCCGAATTCCGCACCAAAAACCACCAGTGTCTCATCGAGTAATCCACGTATTTTCAAATCCGCAATTAAAGCGGCAATCGGTTGATCCACTTGACGGCATTTTCGGGGTAAACCGCCTTTGATATTGCCATGCGTATCCCACCCCTGATCATTCAATTGAACGAAACGAACACCCCGCTCAATGAGTCGCCGAGCGAGGAGGCAGTTATTGGCAAAACGCTTCGTTCCCGGTTTGGTTCCATAGAGGTCGTGAATATATTGCGGTTCGTCTGAAAGATCCATCAATTCAGGCACCGCTGACTGCATCCGAAACGCCAGTTCATACTGGCTCATTCGGGTAGCGATCTCAGGATCACGGACTCTGCGAAGATGGACTGCATTGAGATCATGCAAACTCTGAAGAATTCGCTCCCGACGAATACGATCCACTCCGGGTGGATTTGAGAGATAAAGAACTGGGTCCCCCTGTGAGCGAAACTCGACGCCCTGATGAATCGTCGGCAAAAATCCACTCCCCCACATGCTGTTTCCCGCTCCCGCAAGCTGTCCAGTATTCATCACCACAAAATTAGGGAGATTTTCGTTCTCACTTCCTAAACCGTAACTCACCCAGGACCCCAGACTGGGGCGGCCAAACTGGCCAAATCCCGTCTGAAACATCAACTGTGCGGGCGCATGATTGAATTGTTCGGTATGCAGCGAATGCACAACCGTGAGTTCGTCGGCAACCTTCCCCAAGTGTGGTAGCAACTCCGAAAGTTCGATCCCGCTTTGACCATGGCGTTGAAACTTAAATGGGGAGCCAAAGAGATTGGGCTGTTTCCGAACAAAAGCCAACCGCAAATTTTCCCAAAGCGCATCGGGCATTTTTTCGCCATTGCGTCGTTTCAGTTCCGGTTTATAGGAAAATAAATCGATCTGTGATGGGCCCCCAATCATATGCAGGAAGATGATATTCCGCACGCGCGGGGCATGGTCGGGACGCTCCGGATGGTCCTCTAGCAATTTTTCTCTGCCGTGACTGTCGCCCGCCAGAAGAGTGGAAAAAGCTGCCCCAGCGATGCCCACCATGCCTTGGTGCAGCAGGGAACGCCGGTTATAAGCCAGAATTTTCTCAGGATCGTGCATGTGGAGTTCAGGCTCTCTACTCTTTGGTAATCGTTTCATCAAGGTTCAGGAGGGTGTTGGCAATACAAATCCAAGCTGCCCATTCGCATACTTTTTCTGAGTCTGCCTCCGATTTTTTCTCTGTCGATATACCAACCAGTTCTAATGCATCACGTGGAGATTCCTGTAGCGATTGACGTTGATCGAGGAGAAGGCTCTGTAAAATGGATAGATCTTCTTCACTCGGGGAACGGGAAACACATAGCTGGAAGGCCCGCGTCAGGCGATCACGATCATCCGTAAGATCCGCCTTAAGAATGCGATCCGCCAAACCTCGGGCCATTTCTAGATAAGCCTCATCATTAAGCAGTGTCAATGCCTGCATCGGGGTATTGGTTGTAGGCCGCTGAACCACACAGCGGGTTCTGTCAGGGGCATCAAAATTGACAAAACTTGGATAGGGTGCTACGCGTCGCCAAACGACATACACTCCCCTACGGTAACGATCAGGCCCCTCTGCTACTCGATAGACCGGTTCCCCCCGACCGGTCTGATGCCAGAGCCCTGCCGGCTGAGGAGGATAGACGGGGGGGCCTCCCATTTTCTCTTCGAGTAAGTCTGCTATCGCAAGGCCGTTGTCGCGAATCGTCTCGGCGGGCAGGCGAAACCGAGGTCCTCGCGCGAGCAAACCATTTTTGGGGTCGCGTTGTTGGTGGACAAAAGTTCGCTCCGACGACTGCTGATAGGTCGCGGAAGTCACAATCTTCCGAAGTAACCGCTTGGTCGACCATTCGTTCTGAATGAAATTCACTGCCAGCCAATCCAAAAGTTTTGGGTGTGAGGGGGGCGAACCTTGAAGACCAAAATCTTCGCCCGAGGCAACCAGCCCCAACCCGAAAATTTCTGTCCAAAGCTGATTCACCCGTACCCGAGCAGTGAGGGGATTTTCTTTATCGATCAACCACTTCGCCAAACCGAGTCGATCCGGGGAGGCCTCGGAAGAAAGAGGGTGCAGTGCCACAGGCACACCCGGCAAAACTTGCTTGGTAGGAGAGAGGAAATTACCTCGCTTAAAAATTCGCGTTGTCCGGGGCGATGCCATCTCTAACATAACCAGCGTTGTCTTCGGTTCCGCATTTTTCTGAGCCTCTGTGAGTAACTCAAGCTTGCGACGACAATCTCTAACAACCGTATCTGATCTCCAAAAAGCTTCTTTGATTTTTTCTTCGGTTGCCGAATCGCGCTGCTCTGGATCCTCCGATAGCCATTGTTTAAATTTTTTAAGACTCGCCTCGGTAAGGTCAGCACTCGGTTGAAGGTGTCCGGTCGCTATTTTTTGTTTCCACTCCGGAAAGCGAACCAGCGCTTCTTGCTTTACTTGAAGGAGCGATTCCCGGGCCACCTCGCTCTCGGCGTCATACTGATGCCACTTTTCGCGCATCTGGGAATTGGATGCTAGCTCCATGCGGGGACCGTAAAAATCGAATTGCACACCATCCTGACGGGCGTTTTCCACTTCGAGGGGAGTACTGTTAAAAAAAGCGAAAAGGCTGTAATAATCTTTTTGTGTAAAAGGATCATATTTGTGATTGTGACACTGGGCACATTCGAGCGTTGTCCCCAACCATACGGTCGCAGTCGTATTCACCCGATCAATCACTTGGTTGGTACGATTCTCTTCTGGATCCACCCCTGCTTCGATATTACACGTTGGCGTTCTGTGAAAACCGGTGGCAATTTTTTGCGCGTCTGTTGCCTCTGGCAACAAATCTCCTGCAAGCTGTTCGACCGTAAATTGGTCGTAGGGCATATCCGCGTTCAATGCAGATACAACCCAATCTCTGTAGGACCAAAGGTCTCGAAGTTGATCTGCTTGATAACCATTTGAGTCGCTGTATCGTGCCAGATCGAGCCAATACCGCGCCCACTTCTCACCAAACCGTGAAGAGGAAAGTAACCGATCTACAATTTCTTGATAGGCTTGATGGGAGGGATTGCGAACGAAGCGCTCAACTTCTTCGATCGGTGGCGGTAAACCGACCAGGTCAAGATACACGCGTCGCAATAAAGTCGCTGGAAGAGCGGGCGGATTTGGGACGAGCCCTTCTTGCCTCAGTCGCTCACGGACAAAGCAATCGATTGGATTGGGTGCGGTCTCCGCCGGGTACGGTTCGGGAACCGTGGGAAGTACCGGTTTGCTGTATGCCCAATGGCTTTTTGCAGGTGAGGCGTCGGCGCCGATGTGTTCTGGCCAGACGTGTCCTGCGTCGATCCAGCGCGTCATCGCTTTGATCTGTTGCTTTGTGAGCGGAGTATCCTCAAGGGGCATCCGCTCTTCTGGATCTCCGCTCGCCAGGCGGTGGAGCAGGAGACTCTCCTTAGCTGAATCGGCGAAGAGCGGGCCAGAAACTCCTCCGTGAAAGGCAGCCCTGCGGGAATCAAGTCGTAATTGTCCCTGCTGCTCCTCCGGCCCGTGGCAGCGGACACATCGCTCAACAAAAATAGGCCAGACTTCGTGCTCAAAATCAACCGCTTCGCGTTCTTCTTGTGGTGTGGCACACAGAGCGGGGGAAAGATCAACACAAAAGATCCCCAGCACGAGAAATCCCGCGTGCGAAAGAATCCAAGCCAACATCGATAAAAAACGCATGCAGCAGGCCCCAGGAGGGTACACGTTTACCTTACTTTATTGTATCAGACCCCCAGCCTGTCGATGACCGTAAAATCCTGAGTCACTTGCAGATTATTTTTGTGAAATTTCAGTAGATTTTACGCCAAGCTGTTTCGGTCGGTGCTGGCAGTCGGGGTGGCCCGATTTTCTGCGGATGTAAAAGATGCGCAAGGATTTCAAGACTCTCCACCAAACGTGGACCACTGCGATTAAAGTAGGCATTCCCATCGACCGCATACACAAATCCAGCACAGACTGCTTGCAATGACAAAAAGTCTGGCCGCTGCCCCAACTCTCTTGCCTCACGACAGGTCCGCGGTAAATCGAAACCGCAAGGGCAAAGCACCATGATCTGCGGATTGAATTCGCTAATTGCGTTCCACGTTGTGACAAGACTTTTTTCGACAGTATCAAGACTTGGACCGCGGCCTCCCGCAAGCCTGAGGAGTTCCGGCATCCAGTTGCCCGCCAGCATGAGTGGATCGATCCATTCGATCATCGCAGTTCGTGGTCGATCCTCCTCGCGAAGCTGGTGAAGGCTTTCAACAATTGTGGCCACTCGCCGTCGATAATCCTTTACCTTGGATTCCGCATATTGTTTTATCCCGCAGATCTGACCAATTTGAATCAAATCTTCAAAAACCTCTTCGAGCGAATGTGGGTGGAGTGTGAGAATAGAAGTCTGCTTTGTTCTGTCCAGTTGATCGATTGCTGCAACCACATCAGTATATTGCACAGCGCAAACTTCGCATTGCGATTGCGTAATGATCAGATCAAACTGGAGTTGCGCTAAAAGGGGGACATCTATTTCGTACAAGGGCTTCCCGGTTGATAATTGATGATGCACAGCCACATCAATTGCGGCACTTGACTGGGAGCTATCGATTCGAGAAAAAGTGGCGCGTGGTTTATGCTGAACCTCTTTCGGATAGTCACACGCATGACTTACGGCAACCACTTGATCTCCCAAGCCGAGTGCGAAGAGCATTTCCGTAGCGCTCGGCAAAAGCGAAACAATGCGGGAAGAGGTGTCCATATTTGCTTTCCATTTCTCGTTCATCCGCCTTTATAGTACAGGCTGCTTTTCATTATCTCCCAGGCAACTCTGTGACAACAGTTGCAAGAAATCCCCCGAAGGCCTGTTTGCATGGGGCGACCTCTTTTTTACCTGCCGTTTCTCGGTTAGGCTACGCCTTTCTTTCCAAATAGAATCAAACGCAACGAGATAATTATGTCCGATCCTTACTTTCAACAATTATTTGCCGAACGTATCGGGGGCGCAGCGTATGGAAAGGGAACGGATATTTACAAGTTTGAAAAGATCAAACGAGCAAAACGCAAAGCACTGCAAGAACATCCTGAGCGGGAGCTTTTAGATTTTGGGATCGGTGAAAATGACTCGATGGCAGACGCCGCCGTTCGTGAAGTCATGGCCCGTGAAATCAATCGCACTGAAAATAGAGGCTACGCGGATAATGGGATTGCGGAATTTAAAGAAGCGGCCGTCGGTTTTATGTCACGGAGTCTGGGAGTTTCTCTCGACCCTGAATCTCAAATCAACCATTCGATCGGTTCAAAACCTGCCTTGGCAATGTTGCCGGCGGCCTTCATTAATCCGGGTGATGTCACCCTCATGACGGTTCCCGGATATCCGGTCGCCGCAACACACGCAAAATATTATGGTGGGTGTATCTACGCATTACCTTTATTGGCAGAGAATAACTTCCTTCCCGATCTTGATTCGATCCCGGTTGATATCCTTCGGGCGGCAAAATTACTTGTTTTGAACTATCCGAACAGTCCCACTGGAAAAACAGCCACCCGAGAATTTTACAAACGGGTGGTTCACTTTTGCCAGCAACACAAAATCGTGGTCATTCAAGATGCGGCGCATATCATGCTGAGTTTTGACAGTGAACCGCTGAGCTTTCTCTCCGTCGATGGAGCCATGGAAGTCGGTGTCGAATGCCATTCTCTTTCCAAGGGATTTGACATGATCGGTTGGCGAATGGGCTGGGTCTGTGGTAACGAGCGGATTATCAGTGCCTTTGCAGATATCAAAGACAACACGGACTCTGGGCAATTTATTGCTATCCAGAAGGCGGCCGCCTCCGCGCTCGATAACGATGCGATACCAAAGGCTGTGGCGGACAAGTATCGTCGGCGATTAGAAAAACTTGTCGCAATGCTTACCCGCTGCGGGATACCTGCGAGCATGCCAGGAGGAACTTATTTTCTCTACGCACCAAGTCCCAAAAGAGTCGCGGGGGGAAGGGCCTTTGAGTCTGCGGAGGCAGCCAGCCAGTATCTGATCACTGAGCAATCGATTTGCACGGTCCCCTGGGATGATGCGGGGCCTTATCTGCGATTTTCTGTGACCTATGAAGCAAAAGATGCGTCCCAGGAAGATCGCTTAATGGCCGAGACCGAGTCGCGTCTTAAAGAGATTGCCTTTGAATTTTAATGCTTCAATATTGGATGGTTCTCGTCGTCGGGGAAAAACATCTATACTAAAAGAGAAGCTTGTGGATTCCTGGGGAAGGTACGACAATTGGTAGGAACACGCCTTTGATGAAACACCGCTTTCAATAACATTGTGAGGAGGCAAAGAACAGCATGTGGAAGACCCGCAACCGTTATCTCTTTTGGTTTTTGACCCTACCGCTACTCGTTGCCGGTTGCGGAGGTGAAAAACCTCAGAAAAAACAACTGTCGCCCGCTGCGCAATTAGCGCGTGCAAAAAAAATATCTACTCCGGCAGAACGGAGTCAAGCACTCACTGAAGCTGCCTTGCGGTATCTCGATGCTGCGGACAGTGGCGGTGCACAAAGCGCACTTTTGCTGGCAACTCAGGCTGCTGAGGAAATCAAAAAAAGGGAGGCTGTAAAACGAGCGGCTACCTACACGCTGTTGGCTAAAGCGTGGTATCAGGCCGAAGGAACAAATGGCGATCACTGCAAAGATGCCTATCGAGACGCAGAGAAATCGATACAAAGAATCGACAAGCCGATTGAAAAAACTGAAGCACTATTGAACTTAGCCGAGTTAAAAAATGATATCGACAAAAAATCGTCTGCAAAAAAACATTTAGATGCTGGGGCCAAAGGTGTTGCGGATATCGAAGATCCTGTAGAGCGCGTACGTTTACTGGGAAAACTAGCGCGATTCTATGTCAAAATCGGCAAAGACCAGGACGCAAAGACAACCATCCAATCGGCTTTAAAATTGGCCGAGGCGGAGAAAGATGCGGGGAGAAAAGCCAAGCTTTTGATCCAAGTTGCGGAGGAGCAGATCGGGGCTTTGAAGGATCGTGCCAGTGGAATGGCGACTCTTGATGCGGCGCAACAATTGGCCGACACACTTGCAAATAATCCCAATCGCCAGGCGAATCTGATGATTGACATCGCTCAGGTTTTCAATGCCACGGGGCAAAAAACAAAAGCTCGCGAACTTCTAAATGCCGCGGAAAAAATCTGTCGCGGGCGATCTGAGTGCAAGCCGGCAATGAAAAGGATTGAAAAAAACCGCGCTCAGATGTAGCGGAAACGTTGAAAGCAATTGCGGTTTAGGAACCGGGCGCACCAATCTGCTCTTCTGCATAACGAAGAATATCTCGAATCGAAATCACGCCCACTGGTCGATCTCCTTCGACAATCGGCACGTGGCGATAGCCTCCGATTGCCATTTTATGCACGGCAAAAATAATTTTATTTCCTGCTTCGAGCGTGCCTGGCGAGGGTGTCATAAAATTGCTAATTGGCTGTTTGCGGAGGGAGTCGAATTCAATGCCTATCCGGTTCACCACATCGCGTTCGCTGAAAATCCCTACAAGTTTTTCATCTTCGATGATTAAGACCGAACCAATTTTATTTTCCAGCATAACCTGCAGGACATCCTCCACAGGTGTGTTCGGCGCTGTGGTAATTGGATGTTTTGGCTGAAGTACTTTAATTTGGTCTCGGAGCATGCCCTCACCAACGGGCGAATGGGGGCGCTGGGGCTTATTGAACATAGTCAATGGTTGCCCACATGATTCACAGGTGTCCACGCCATCAATATTTGATGCACCACAATCAGGACAAATGAGGGCCATACTGCCATTCCCCTATGCTGAATGAGTGGGCCGGAAGGTTGCCCGACGGGCAAACACTCTCGGTGTAAAACTGAATTTTATATTCTCTGCTCGTATCTGCTAAGAAACTTCCCAAGTATCGCCCGTACGGAAAAGGGCACCGAGGTCTCCTTCTCCTTTTTGTGCTTTCGCATCCGCAATCTGTTGATTTACTTGCTCTTCATAGCGTGGATGATCGACCGCTCGAAAAACCCCAATCGGCTCAGGGAATTCGGGCTGACGCATTCGGCTTAGTAAATAGGCAAGACTTGGCTCGGTTGCTTTTTCATCGTGGAATAGCAGATCGTCTTCACTAATCCCCTTCCCGAGTTCAACGACTTCTGGTTCCATACCATTGAGCCGGATTCCTTTATCACGATTTTTCCCAAAGATCAGTGGTTTCCCGTGTTCCAACTCTAAAACCGTGTCGGCTTTGGTGTCGCGATCCGTCGCATACTGAAACGCACCATCGTTGAAAACATTGCAGTTTTGATAGACCTCGACAAAGGCAGTTCCCTTGTGCTCAGCGGCCCGGGACAGAACCATTCCTAAATGCTTGATATGAATGTCGATCGACCGAGCGATAAATGTACCTTCGCAACCAATCGCAATCGAAAGCGGATGGAGCGGGTTATCGACAGCACCCATGGGCGTACTCTTAGTAACCTTTCCTAGAGGAGAGGTCGGTGAGTACTGACCCTTCGTGAGCCCATAAATTTGATTATTAAAAAGGACGATGTTGATATCGAGATTGCGACGGATTGCGTGCATTAAATGATTGCCGCCAATACTCAAGGCATCGCCGTCACCGGTAATCACCCAAACGAAAAGCTCAGGCCTTGCGGTTTTTAATCCGGTCGCCATTGCCGGTGCCCGACCGTGAATGGAATGAATGCCATAAGTATTCATGTAATATGGAAAACGGCTGGAACACCCGATGCCTGAGACAAAAACCGTATTTTCAGGAGGTACTCCCATCGCGGGCAAAATCTTTTTCATTTGGGCAAGGATCGAGTAATCCCCACAACCGGGGCACCAGCGAACCTCCTGATCACTCGCAAAATCGGCTGCCTTCAAAACGGGCAAAGATGTGTCGGTACTCATAAGAAAACCCTAAACCTAAATAAATTCTTGAAATGTCATGTTAAAGCGTTTGGAACTGTGTCCAATTTACCACGTCTCATCTACAGCAATCTTTTTATCTCTTCGGTGAGTTCCTGAACAGAAAATGGCTTGCCCTGAACTTTATTGTAAGCGACTGTGTCCAACAGGAAGCGCGCACGAATCAATAAGTTTAACTGGCCCATGTTGAGTTCTGGGATTAAGACCTTCTCATAACGACCGAGCAACTCGCCTAAGTTTCGTGGAAAAGGATTCAAATAACGCAGGTGCGCATGTGCTACCGATCCACCTTCTGCCGCAACTGCCGTCACCGCCGTTATACAGGCCCCATACGTCCCACCCCAGCTTAAGACCAAAACCTTTCCCTTTTCGGGGCCACTGACTTCCTGCAGCGGGATATCCTCTGCAATGTTTTCTACCTTTTGCCGGCGTAAATTGACCATATGTTGATGATTGTCTGGATCGTAACTGACGTTTCCCGTACCGTCTTGCTTCTCTAAGCCTCCCACGCGATGCATCAGCCCTGGAGTACCAGGAATCGCCCACGGCCTGGAGAGCTGCTGATTGCGGAGGTACGGAAGAAAGGCATCCCCGTTGGAAGCCCCTTCCGGGTGTTGGATATTGATTTTTATCAAATTTTCCACATCTGGAATCTTCCAAGGCTCAGAACCATTGGCGATATATCCATCGGTCATCAATATAATCGGAACCATGTACTTGGATGAAATCCTCCAAGCCTCCTGGGCCACATTAAAGCAATCGGAAGGGCTGCGCGCGGCAATAATTGGCATCGGACACTCACCATTGCGACCAAACATCGCTTGCAATAGGTCCGCTTGCTCCGTTTTGGTGGGCAAACCTGTGCTCGGACCACCACGCTGTACGTTCACGATAATCAAGGGCAATTCGGTCATCACCGCCAGTCCCATCGCCTCACCCTTTAAAGCAACGCCTGGACCGCTCGTTCCAGTCACTGCCATCCTGCCACCAAAGGAGGCGCCGATTGCCGAACAGATGGCAGCGATTTCATCTTCAGCTTGAAAAGTGCGGACGCCGAAATTTTTATGCCGACTCAATTCATGCAAAATATCACTTGCTGGAGTGATCGGATAACTTCCATAAAAAAGTTCCTTGTCACTCGACTTGGCCGCAGAGATCAGGCCCCAGGAGAGCGCCGTATTCCCCATAATACTGCGGTAGGTACCCGGTTCCAGTTCTGCCCTGGGAACCGCATAGTGACTGGCAAATGCTTCGGTCGTCTCCCCGTAATAGTAGCCTGCTTTCAAGGCGCGACGATTTGCTTCAGCAATCGAGGGTCGCTTACCAAACTTTTCATCGATATATCGAAGGGTCGCATCCATCTTTCGCCCATAAAGCCAAAAGATGAGTCCCATCGCAAAGAAATTCCGACAGCGGTCCGACTCCTTGACGCTGAGACCCAAATCCTCGACGGCGGTCCGGGTGATCTTCGTCATCCCGACTTGAAAGAGCTTGTACGAATCGAGGCTCGCATCCCCCAGAGGATCTGCCTCATAACCTGCCTTTTTTAAGTCCTTTTCTTTGAATGCGTCTTTATTAACGATCAGAATCCCGCCCGGAACCAGGTCGGACAAATTCGTCACCAACGCTGCAGGATTCATTGCGACTAAGGCGTCCACTTGATCGCCCGGCGTAAAGATAGGCGTCGAGGCAAAATGAACTTGAAAACCACTGACTCCTGCCTTGGTCCCTCGCGGAGCGCGAATCTCTGCCGGAAAATCAGGAAAAGTCGCCACATCGTTACCCAACAAAGCCGAAGTCGTGGAAAGTTGGGTACCGGCTAACTGCATCCCATCGCCGGAGTCACCACAAAATCGCACCGTGGCTGTACCCAAAGAGACGACAGGCTTTTGTGACTCGGGGGCAGAAGGCGAATCACTCGAAGTGGTGGCAGCCATGGTGGAATCCTTCAGTGCGTTCAATGACTCTAAGGGAAGTGCTATCGGGGAGTTCGGGTACGAAGGCCTGCAATTGCGATTTATCAAGCACCTTCTCGTTCAGGCATCACAACATTGGGCTCGGGGGGAAGATTAAAAACTTTCTCAGGAAAATGTTCGATGAAATAATGGAGAATTCCCGAGACCTTAACGGTGCCGACCAACTTGCCTGCCACATCGACGATCGGAAGGCGGCGACATTTACCTTTTGCCATGAGTCGGATTGCATTTGCAAGCGGCGCGCCTTCAGCAATCGTCAACACTTCGGTTATCATCAAATCGGAAATAGGACTGTCGAGGTCTACCTTTTCAACCATCGTTTTCAGGGCATCCCGCTCGGTAAAAATTCCCGCAAGTTTACGTTCTACACAAACGAGTACACTTCCGACCCCTTGCTCCTTCATCAGCGATAATACTTCGCTGAGTGTGGCCGAAGGCCCTACGACAACAGCGTTGTCAGCCAACGCATTTTCTACCGTGTCGGATTGCAAATTAATTTGAATCGTCAAGTTTTCGGTCCGTTTGTTCGGATTTTGTTTCCACACACAGGCACTGAACAAAACACTATGTTTCTTAGAGGCACAGCGAGATCTTGCCAGCCAACAACTGCTCAGATCAAGAGCTCGAAAACGACCCGCCTGCCCTCATCTCGGATTCTAACCTCTCAGCGGTTGGGATTGAACCGGTTTGCACCTCTTTTTACGTGCCATTGTCGCGAAAAATGTCGCGGGACACGCAGGGTGAAAATCGAATCCCTCCAGTCCACCACTGTGAACTCACGAGGTGGCATCTGGTGGGGGTGATTCGGGGGCCGTAAAAAACCTCTCGATCTGGATTCCGCCACGGGCTTCCTCCTCAAGTAACTTCATCCTCCCCTCAAGGCGTTCGAGGCGGCGGGTCATTTGGTCGATTTTCTCGTGGTTTTGACTCATCGGCCGGGGTCGGGGCGGCTCGGGATAACCAAGTTGCCTCTGCAGTGCGGCAAACAGCAGTAGGGGATCTTTTTTTCGGTTAGCCAAGGCGATTCTGCCTTCCTTTTCCCCGAATAAGGGCGTCTTGGTCGCCGACTCCTCGACGTGGGAAGCCTGATAATGGGTACTACGAACGTAGATTAAATCGGCCAACTCGACCAAACCAACCTGCCGTCTTACCGTCAGCACCCACTCCCGCCAGGGAGAATCAAAAGAAGGGTCCTTTGCCATCGCACCCAGACCTGCGTCGTAATGCAGTCGATTTCGGCAAATGCACTCAAACTGATAGAGAAAAATTCCCTGTCGTGAGGGTTCTCCCGATCGATATTCCGCATCCCGCCGCAGAATTTCGAGACCCGTCCGTAAATCAAATTTTCCACGTTCGTCCTCTGCTTCCTCCACCACGAACGTCTGGAAGGGCGTAAAGTAATGGTCGAGTCGCGCCATGGCCCGCGCAAACCCTCCCTGCGTTTGTAACTCACTTTTTAAAAAGGCAATCGCTTTGGGTAAATCGGTTGTCGCAAGAATTTCTTCCGCAATCGAGGAGAGGACCTCCTGAATAGGCATCCCCTGACGGATCCGCTCCAAAAGGGTCTTAAAAAAATAGGCCTGTTCAACCAGTTCTTCTTTGGGAAGCATCGTTCTTTCGCCCAAAAAGTAGTCCACCTCGGGATGCAACTCACCCTGGTGATCGGTTTCGTGGGGGATATAATTAAGTAACGCGTTTGACCTAGTTTCCATTATAGATGATTTAAGGAAGTCCTGGGTCCGCGCCTTACGTGCGAGTGGCGTTTATTTCTTTTGACCCCTAATCAAGTTGTCCTGTGAGCCACCCATTTTCCACCATTGAAGCGACTGTCGCTGCGATCGCCCGAGGTGAGGTCGTCATTATTCTCGACGCAGAAGACCGCGAAAACGAAGGCGATTTCATCTGCGCTGCGGAAAAGATTTCACCCCAAATCGTTAATTTCATGATTACGCATGGCCGCGGGCAACTTTGCATGCCTATCCTGCCAGAAGTCGCCGATCGTTTGCAATTGAAATTGATGGTCGATAAAAACACTTCACCACTGCAAACACCGTTTACGGTGCCACTGGACCATCACACCAACAAAACGGGAATTACTGCTCCAGAAAGGGCGACGACCATCGCGTCGATTGTCGATCCAAGTAGTAAACCCGAGGATTTTGTTCGTCCCGGACATCTATTCCCATTGATTTCAAAAGAGGGGGGGGTGTTGCGACGTGCGGGGCATACCGAGGCGGCGGTCGATTTGACGCGGATGGCTGATTTAGCTCCGGCCGGTGTGCTTTGCGAGATTCTTGATCACGAAGGGAACCGAGCAACGAGCGATCAATTATTTTTGTTTGCCAAAGCACATGGCCTTCAAATCACAACGATCGAGCAATTGATTCAATACCGAAGAGTGCGGGAAAAACTTGTGAAACGGGACGCCGAAGCCAAGCTCCCGACTCGCTATGGCGAAGGTAAAATCATCGCTTACTCGGTGCAACATGAGTCGCAGCGACCGATCGTCTTTGTGATGGGAGACCTTAAAAAGGTCGATGCCCCCCTGGTCCGTTTGCACTCTTCCTGTTTTACCGGCGATTTACTTGCCTCGCTCCGTTGCGACTGTGGTGACCAACTTGATTTAGCCTTACAGATGATCAGTGCTGAAGGGGCCGGTGTGTTGGTCTATCTGCCGCAGGAAGGTCGGGGCATTGGTCTTCTGGGGAAATTGAAAGCCTACGAACTCCAAGACCAGGGCCTCGATACGGTCGAAGCCAATCTAGCGCTGGGCTTCAAGGCGGATCCGCGAGATTATGGAATTGGTATTCAGTTGCTCAAGGATCTCGGCCTCCAACGCGTTCGGTTGTTGACCAACAATCCTAAAAAAACCGATGCGTTCATTTATGGTGGGTTCGATTTGGAGGTCGTCGATCAGGTACCTATTGTGCCACCAATCAACGAGCACAATGCCCGCTACATGGCAACCAAAAGGGACAAACTCGGCCATCAACTGCCTGATGAGATCTAACCGTTGCCGCCTCTTGGCCAGAGCCTTTGGCGAATAATCTGAAAGTGTCGCGGTGACATACCGCCTGAAGTGGCGCTGCTTCACCGGACAGGTGCAGACGCTATACTTCCAGGCATGCATTGGCTCCAAATCATCTTGCTCGGCATCATTCAGGGTATTACGGAGTTTCTTCCCGTCAGTTCGTCGGGCCATCTTGTGGTGGTTCAGAAACTCTTTAGTGCGCTAGGAACAACAGCGTGGCCAGATATCATGTCCGTGAATGTTCTTTTGCACACCGGAACGCTCGCGGCGATTATCGTCTTTTACTGGAGACGGATCATCAATCTCCTCCAGGAAGACCGTAGGGTCCTTGGGCTCCTGGCAGTGGGAACCGTGCCTGCCGCTGCCTTTGGCTTGATCTTAAAAAAGATGACGCCCGCATGGCTGGAGAGTCCACTACTGGCAGGATTTATGTTTCTGGCAACCGGCGGCATTTTGCTGTGGAGTGGTCGCCGGGAAGGAACCTTAAATTACGGTGAGATGACCTGGAGGTGTGCCCTGGTGATTGGCATTTTCCAAGCCTTCGCGATTCTTCCCGGTCTCTCGCGGAGTGGGTGGACGATTTCCGGAGCCATGCTGCTGGGCTTAAAGCGTGAAGCAGCCACGACGTTTTCCTTTTTGTTGGCGATACCCGTCATCCTCGGTGCCACTATTCTGGAAGCACGCGATCTCTTTCAATCCAATGGCGAAGTCCCTCTCACGCTATTGCTACTGGGAGCTGTTGTCGCCTTTTTTGTGGGCCTCTTTGCGCTTTGGCTCTTGGTTCGCATCGTCGAACGCGGCCAACTCGGTTGGTTTGCACTCTGGCTGTTCCCACTCGGCGTGGCGGTGATCGCGTGGCAATGCATCGGTTAAAAATGCATCGGTTAGATCCGCCAAAAACAGCCAGAAAATCCCACATCTTCGAGAAAACTTGGGGTATAATACGAGAGCTTTCTCTGGCTTCGCTTTTTGTAGCCGAGAAGCGAGTGCCACCATCTTTGGGGGGCGAACTGGGTTCGACCGGATAGCCTGAAGTGAAAGTGGCGTGCCGTGGTTGGTCAGTTGGCCACGCTAAAAGCTGACCGCATATTTTATTTGCTGAAGGTAACTTCGCAATGGCCGCCTAGAGATAGGCGTCCCCGGCTGATGGCTTTCGTCGGAGAGGCCTGAAAGCTGGTCACCAATTCCGGATCGCCTGAAGTCACCACTGGGCACGCTTCAGGTTAAACAAGTTCCCGGCTAGCGCGGGTGGCATCCTGTCGATTGGAGTCCACGCGAGCAAGAATTAAATAATCGACTACGCACGTAGAAGCTTTCATGAAAATGTCGCGGGACGCGGGTTCGATTCCCGCCGCCTCCACTTACAGCAATCCTTTCTGATGAATATCGAAATCTCTTGCACCTTTAAGGTGTGTGCCGAAGCAATCTTCAACACCCGCAAGACAAAATGGGATTGTATTCTGATAGTATTTTCCCGCGCGTTTACGATTGGCTGATCGATACTCCGCATTGGGCAAGGTATCGCCAAGAACAGTTAGCCACTGCTGAGGGAAAGATCTTGGAGATTGGTGTGGGCACCGGCCTTAACCTTCCGCACTACCCTGCCCAAGTCCGCAAGTTAACGACCGTTGAGCCGAACCCCGGGATGAACAAACTGCTGCAAAGACGCATCGAGGCAACGGGAATTGAAGTCGATCAGCGCATCCTCGGGGGCGAAGCGCTGCCCTTCGATGGGGAAACGTTTGATTGCGTCGTCAGCACCGTGACCCTCTGTAGCATTCCCCGAGTGCAGCAAGCAATGAATGAATTGTTTCGTGTGCTGCGTCCCGGTAGCCGCTTTCTCTTTTTAGAACATGGCGTCAGCCCCGATCTAAAAGTCCATAAGTGGCAGCGGCGTTTGAACGGGTTGCAAAAAAGGTTTGTCGGTGGCTGCCAACTGGATATGGATATCCAAGGCTTACTTGAGTCGCAGTCGTTCAGGTCGCTCAAAATAGATAATTTCTACATGGAGAGAATGCCGAAGACGCACGGGTATATGTACTGTGGCGTGGCCATAAAATGACCGACTGTGATCGTGATGGCACGAGTGTTCGATCTGCAAAACTTTTATTTAGGCAAATTTTCAGTTCCATGAAAAAGTTGTCTGATTTTCAATTTAACGGGATAGGTGAAGAAAAAAGTATTTTTCCGAAAGTAATTAGCATCGAAGCTTTATAGATTGTAGCGAGATAGGGGTCGACCACACTTGATGGGACCGCGGAAACATTTCATGATCAGTCGTCTGAGTGTGTGTCATTTTAGGGGGCTCTATGCCGGATTATTTCAACCCATATTACAAATGGCTGGGCATTCCCGTAGACCAGCAACCGGCTGACCACTATCGGTTGCTGGGTCTTGAGCGATTTGAAGTCAACTGTGACGTCATTGCGCATGCTGCTGATCAGCGGATGATGCATCTGAGGGCCGTACAGACGGGTGAACACGGCCTTCTGTCCCAACAGTTACTCAATGAAATTTTGGTGGCTCGAAGCTGTCTGTTGGACGCTGGGCAAAAAGCGGCATACGATAACCTGCTAGTTCCGCAACAACAAGCGATATCGCCGTTTCCATCACCGCCGCCACGCAACCCCGAGCCTGTCAAATCGATGGATCCGCCGGCCTGGTTACCTGTAGGGGAAGCGGATCTCTTGCATTCCGAAAACAATCCCTCCCTACCGCTAGAACTCAATATCGACACCAGAGACAAAAACCACAAAAGGAATACGGGGAACCTTTCAAATGTATCCGATGAAAGACGGGCAGATCTTGAGTCCCTCGAAAGCGATGTGTCTGAACCAACGAGTGGGGTGCCTGACTTTGCCAATATTGCAGCAGCGGAAAAGAATCCTGACCCAGAAACACTCGATCTTTCGTTCAGCAGAGAAGAAGCAGATGGCGAGATCGTGAGGAAAATCCCCTCCACTACGGAACATCTCGCCCCACCCCCTTTGCCTTCTACTACTCCGGCATCCCCTTCAAGCACGTCCACAATCGCCTCAGAGAGTTCTTTTCCCATGCCCCCGCCTTTACCGGGTGAAGGGGCCCTCTACGACTCGCCCCAAAACCACGAGGACCCTTTGCCGCAATGGCACTCGGACAATACGGATGGCTCCACTGTAACTTTCCCACCACCGGGTGACCATCCGGAACTCACAGATGACTCGGTTATGCCAGATCCCCTGGGAACCGACGAGTATGTCGGTGGAATACCGGCGATCGAAACGGACCTTTTTTCTCCCTCCACAGAAGGAACTAGAAGCCATCAAGGGCAAACCGCCAAGCAGGCAAACCGCAAGAAGGAAGTCCGCATCCGATTAATTGGACACCTATTAGCGCCGATCATTGGTCTGCTTCTGGGCTGGATCATCCTTCATTATATTCTCACGGGTTAGTAACAAGATCATTGAATTGCGCGGCTAAGAAATTGAGCACGTTATCAATAGAACAGACGGTGGTATCTGCGGAACAAGTAAAATAGATCCCACAAAATGTGACGATTCCCCAAGGGATCTACCGGCCAACGCAATCAAGTTGTCCAAAGGCCTTCTTTAGCTAAAACGGAGCTGTACGACCCCCATAATCAATCGAAATGGTGGGTCTACTTTTGTACACGCGTCTGGCTGTTTGCTAGCTGCGCTGTTTCTACAACAAGTACAGGAGATGGCGCGCCCGTAATGCTAGCTTGCGCAGAGAGAGTACCCACAATGCGATGGGACGCTTTTCAGATCATGATCGATCAATAGTTTTTTTGTACAGTTGACATCACGACTGGCAAGCAGATTCACCTTTTCTCAAAGCGTAAAAAACGGCTATAAACAGTTCGTTTCTGGAAAAAATTACCCGTTGTCTTCCTGTTGAAACTGTGGTCGGCGAGAGCACCATGAAACTCAGTGTCTTGATGCCGGTTTACAATGAGCAACGAACGCTTCGAGTAATCGTTCAAAAGGTACTCGATCAGCAAGTTGATGGAATCGATGCAAAAGAAATAGTGATTGTGGATGATTTTTCGAACGATGGTTCTAAACAAATTATTCGCGAACTTCACGATCAATATCCAGAAATCATCAAGCCCATTTATCAAGAACACAACCAGGGCAAAGGAAGCGCCATTGCCCGGGCCATTAAAATGGCAAGTGGCGATGTCGCCATTATCCAAGATGCGGATCTCGAATACGACCCAAGTGATTACTGTGCGGTATTGGCACCGATCCTCGATGGAGATGCCGATGTCGTATACGGTTCACGCTTCATGGTCAGCAATCGGCGACGCGTCCTTTATTTTAGACATGCGATTGGCAACCGGTTGCTGACCCTACTTAACAATCTCTGTACCGATTTGTTTTTGACCGATATGGAAACCTGCTACAAGGCTTTTGACTTACGCATCCTCAAAACAATTCCGCTGCGGTCCAAACGATTCGGCATGGAACCTGAAATCACCGCGAAGATTGCTAAAAGAAATCTACGCGTCTATGAAGTCCCCATTAGTTATAGGGGGCGAACGTATCGCGAGGGTAAAAAGATTGGCTGGAAGGATGGATTGCAGGCACTCTGGATCATTCTCAAATATTGGGTCATTGATGATTGCATTGACGAGCATGCGGGACACAAAATTTTATCAGAAATGCAAAAGACACCTCGGTTTTACACTTGGACTTTGGATTTGGTCCGTAAGTTTGTCGGCGCTCGTGTACTCGAGGTCGGTTCTGGAATCGGCAGTAACATTTCATATTTATCTGCGTTTACTGAGGTGATCGCCACCGATTGCGACTCCCAATACATGCCCCTCCTGAGGACAAATTTTGACCACCTACCAAATGTGACGGTAGAAAATTGGGACGTTACAGAAGCGCCACCACAATTTGAAAAACAACCTGACACCATATTGTGCTCCAATGTTCTAGAGCATATTGAGAATGAAGATGCTGCACTTGGCCACATCCGTCAGGCACTTCCGGAAAATGGTGTGTTGATTCTCATTGTGCCTCAAGGGCCTCACTTATACTCTCGCCTGGATCAAGTACTGGAGCATTACCGAAGGTACAGTCACTCCGCATTAGAAAAGACTGTTAAGCGATGCGGCTTTCAGATAGAACATCAACAGACCTTCAATAAAGTGGGCGTACTGGGCTGGTTTGTTCAAGGGAAACTAAGACGAGCCACTTCATTGGGGAAAAACAATATGCTGCTCTACAATTTCCTGACGCCGCTGTTTCGTATCATTGATCGTTTTCTGCCCTGGAAAGGCCTTTCTTGGATTGTGATTGCCCGTAAAGTCGGGGTTCCTGCCATGTCTAAAACGCCAACACCGCCGCTGCAGAAACGATTAGCTGCCTAGCAAACGGACGCGATCAAAGGGAAGAAAAACGATGAGTACAAGGACAAACGAACTCACAGTATGCAGTCCAACAAAATAGACTGACGCATCTATCTGCGGGCCCCAGAAACTATACATAGGATGGAGCGAACTTGTCCAAAGTACGAGGAGCAGGCCGCTGGTTCGCAAGCCAGAACCGTGTTGTGCGAAAGGCGTCATCTCTAGCCACGGTGCTAGGAGCAGCAAGGCTGCTGGTAGCGAAAGCACACACAATCTTTGTATATTTCCGCCGGTTAACTCGGGCCCAAAAAGTATTGGCTGGGCACAGATACCTGCCATAAGGATCCACAAGAGAGCTTGCTGGATCTGCATCGTACGGCTGCGAGAAACTGTATATCCAAACGCCAAACAACCTAAAAGCAGTGTGAAAGGAATCCAAAAAGTAATCGCAAACCTGAGAGAAAAAATAATGAACACCTCCCACTCGAATCTCAGCAGATACCACGCCATTCCTTCCTTCAAAAAGTGCCAACTCGAGGTTGGGATTGAAAACGGCGCGGCGATCAAGCGTGTACACAGATAAACCATACCGACAAAAATCACTAGGCTTAAAGCATATAGAATCCGTGTCTTCTGCGGTTTGTTCCAGGATGGCAACAAAAGAATACCGAAAACAATCGCTGGCAGGCAGACGAGGGCTGTTTGGCGAGCGAGTGCCATCAGGATCGTCCAGAACAGCAGAAATACCCCCTGCCCCTTCAGCAAGCTATCGAGTACATGCAGTAAACTCCAAATAAAAACGAGATCTCCCACCATGCCGGGAAAGGCAAAGCAAAAACGGAAGGCATAAGGATTAAAAATCAGCATTGCAGTGATCGCGACTGCGGTAGGACCGGAGTACCCACACCATTGAATCAGTCGCTGCCAACGATAGATTATTGCAAAGCTAATAACCAACACCGTCAGATAAAATCCTGTCTCTTCTTGGAGACCAAGCCCACGAGCAACGACTCCGATGGCGACAGGTATCACAAACCTTTGAGCTCGGTGTTGGGGAACTTTTTTAGAGTCAAGCTCCGGTGCATCGGTGGCTATCCAAAAATAGCCCTTTGTGTCTCCAGCCACTGCACGCGTATGAACACTTGCAAAAGAGAAGTGCTGGTTCGAAAGCCAAAGCAAAAGAACCATGCCGGCGGCTGCAAGCAACTGTGCTTTAAAGCTCGGATTTTTGATCGTCATTGCATTGGGCAACCAGCTATTGAGACGTCCTCAAGGCAAGCGGGACCACAGAGGTTTGATTGAAGACCGCTTCGCATGAACCACCTGTGACAAACCGCTGCGGAACATCTCCAGGTGATTCTCAGAAGTGGATCACCGTGCCGTTACCACAACCGAGATGGACCTCAAATTATCAGATTGGGCCACTTCCGAATATCTCAACTGCCTAATCCCGGAAAGAGTCTCGAGCGATTTGGAAAGATGCGAAAAAGACTGGGGAGGATGTGGCGGTCGCGCAGATGGCCTACCTGCCAACTCGGCCTCACGGACCGTACGACCACCTCTACGGTGCTGTTGAAGTTGCCCTCCATGGTCCAGACTTGACCTTGCTCCGAGTCGTAACTGAGGAGCATAAAACTGTGGCCCGGCACGCGGACGTAGTCCCCGTGAATCGGACCTTCACCACTAAGCTCTGGAATATGACTTCCCAAGCTGTAGGGATTCTGTTTGTCGAAAAGGTTGTGCAATTGCGTTCGGCCATTTTGACTCCCCACTGTGCAGAAACCGGTGGCCCACATGTAGTAGGCGTAACAATCCATCGGATATTTTTCGCCAGTTCGCCATCCATTCAGCCTGTAATAAAATTCCTTAAAGGTGCGCATCACAATTTTTTTCCGTGCGCGATCCAATCGCGTCGAGCCTGAAGTTGCCGTGTAATAAGGGTAGGGTACCTGGCCTAAGCGTGTGTGTGGACCCTGACTTGAATCCTTGCGATGCAAATGCACAAACAATCGATACACGCGTGCAGGCGCAAGTAACGGCGCCTCCCAGGAGCGATTGTCCAAATCAAAGTGTGCGTAACGAACAACGCGAAATTGATATTCTCCGTTATCTTGGCTCGTCTCCGGTGGCACCGGCTGGGGCGACGACGACAACTTTGCACTGTCCCCGCGAAACACATCTCGGTCGATGACAAGCGGAACGTACCGCACGTGGGTACGACCCGAGTGACGCAGGTCGGTGAGTTTTACTTCAGCGACCAACGGACCACGCAATTGCTCGGCGCGGTCCAGGCCGAGGCAAAGATGTACCCGCAATGAACCGTCAAAGAGCCGCTCCTCACCAATGACTGGGTTGTAATGAAAGCTCACCGGAAGGGGCTTCACGGGCGCTGCCTCCGGATCGACTTTCGCCGCAATTTGTTTAGAAAAGGGAACAGCTTCTTGTGCATCTGCGGAAAAAACGCCGACGAATCCCAGAAGAAGCCAACCCAATGCGGGCGCCAGATGTTGCCGCTCCATCACTGTTCCTTTCTTTTGGCCACCAGGCGGGAAATCGCTGCTCGTCAACTTCCACAAGACACGTAAGATTGGTGACCTGAATATGCCTTGGGGATCGAAGGTGACTTTAAGGACATATTTTCTTTGATTGGGTAAAAGAGAAAAGGGGCGGTAACCACAGAACCGTCAGAAAATCGTCAGAACAAAAATATGCTTATGCTTTGATGCATTATTCCCTGCTTTGGGAAAGAATCGTAGGGGCTGCTCGAATCGGGCTGTGCACCACCGACTCAGCCGTCTTTGACGAATGCACTGCGTATCTTCTCGACCCGTTTTCGGTTCACACCGAAGTCCGAATAGCCCACGCGCGATGCGGAGCGGATTTGGATCGTTTTCGCCTGTGGGTCAACATAGAACTCGAGATCGTCCACAAATTGAAAGATTCGACTACGACATTCAAAGTGGAGGTAGTTGTCCTTTTGCATAACGAGTCGCGTGCGCGGCATTTGGGATAGGATTTTGACCAGTTTGGTCAGTGCACTTTCGGGCGTCCCTGAAAAAAATAGCGGGCGAATTTGATGCGACTTTTCAGGGTCTCCCGTAGAAACGCAATTGGGGGAACTGGGGCAGTCGGCCAGTTTTCCATCGATGACTCCTAGTTCACTCGGTTTTGCGGAGGGCATCAAACGAATTCCTAGACAGAACAAGAAAACGAATAAAAAGATGGAAACAGACTGCAGCAGCCGTCGCTTTCCTCGCATTGCTACTTGGACTCCCATGCCCCAAAAAGGCTTTGTGGCCACCTGTCGATTATACCGCCGCAGCAGAGGCTACGAATCGGGGTACAATCATCGAGAGTTTTATTTTTTGGTGTTTTTACCCTCCTGCTGAGTCTTCATCCGTGCAATAGATCGATTAGGATAATGGGATAGACACCGCTGCTTATCTAGGAATCAATCGATGCAATTTAATTCAAGCCGAATATCAACACGGACTGCAGGATGGAATCGAAATGCTTGCAAAAGCGGATTTACGCTTATCGAACTTTTGGTAGTGATCGCCGTGATCGGAATCTTGGTCGCCTTGCTCCTCCCAGCGCTCACCTCGGCCCGCGAAGCGGCACAAAGAGTTGCCTGCCTCAACCATTTACGGCAAATAGGGCTCGCAACGCAAACACACGTTGATAAGTTTTCTGCTTATCCCTCCGGTGGCTGGGGATACCAGTGGGTGGGAACGCCCGAACGAGGAAGCGGTCGGGAGCAACCCGGGGGATGGATTTACAATCTTCTGCCATTCCTTGGTGAAGAAGCAATACACGGTATGGGACGCGGTCTTCCCCAGGAAGATTTGTTGACAGCCATCGCCGAGCGCAATCAAATTCCCATCGCAACCTTTACCTGCCCATCCCGTCGTGCTTCGAAAGCATGGCCGATCGTCGGGGATGCGCCCCATCTTCATCAACCGGTCAACTCCGGGCCAGTGACCCAGGTCGCCCGAGCCTGCTATGCGATCAATGCGGGAAGCACGATGGAAGATAATCCGCCAGCCGGGCCAACTTCTCTCGAGGAAGCTGATTCGTTTGCGTGGCAAGATACGAGTCGTTTTAACGGAGTGAGCTACCAAAAAAGTCGCGTGCGCGAGCGACACATTAAAGATGGAAAAAGTAATACGCTCTTGGTCGCCGAAAAATATCTTTACCGGGGTGATTATGAGAACGGCTCGGACAAGGGCGATAACGAAAGCATGTACACTGGATACTGTATTGATGTGAATCGCTTTGCCAGTCGCGATCTACCGCCCCTGAGAGATTCCGTCGATAACGGCGATGGACTTAATCGGCAGTTTGGTGGACCGCACGCGGTTTGGAATGCAGTTTTTTGCGATGGATCCACCCGCGGCATTTCCTTTGAAATTGATCTGCTTCTTCACGAGGGACAGGCCAATCGCAACGACAGGCAACTGTAAATTGTCGAGTAATATCCTCCGCAACAAGCAAAAGATCGAAGATGCTTTCTCATAGCGACACGGAAAAAATAGGCGTGATCATTGTTGATCACGGCTCGCGCCGAGAAGAAAGCAATCAAATGCATTTAGAGATTGTGGATGTGTTTCGAAACACTAGCTCGTATGCAATCGTAGAAGCGGCACATATGGAACTGGCAGAACCGTCGATCGCCACCGCCTACAGCAAGTGTGTCGAAGCTGGAGCGACACAGATTGTGGTACATCCCTACTTTCTTCTTCCCGGAAGACATTGGGACTCCGATATTCCACGTTTAGCAGCCGAGGCCGCCGCGAGGCATCCCGACACATCCTATCTGGTCACGGCACCTTTGGGAGCACATCCTCTAATGAATCAAGTTATTGCAGCACGGATTTCCGAGAGCCTACAACAGCGTCATCGAGAGCAATAGGACGGTTTGCACTATACAGGACAGGCCAACAATGGTTGTAGATTTATCTCCGCCGAAAAGCATGTCTTTCGATTAATCTAAACTTTCTTCGATCAAATTCAATAAAAAGTCGGCTGCTTCTTGTTGCCGCGCGGCACGCCCTGTTTCTTGCAGGCGATACTGAATGGGCTGCGGGCTTGGTACGGATCTACTATTCAGGGCTTGTGATTCGCGGCAAAGAATGGCCGCAAAGAGGATGCCGTCGAGTTCTTCCGGGGCATCCGGGCCGAGATGTCCTGTAATCGCTGCGGCTAGCGACGCTTCGGGCGTGGCTTTCAATACGGCCCGGACCATGGCAAGAGTCACCTCTGTACTGACGGACGAATGCTGCGAAAGTATGTCCTCGGAAACGCCGAGCCATTCGGTCTTTACCGACTCGCGATAAGTCACCATTGATCCACAAAAAACTTCTGAGGCTCCCGCGATTCCTGTGATCCGAGCGGCCGCTAGACCTCCCGTACAACTCTCGGCCAGCACAAAACGAAGCTTTCGCTTGCGTAACTTTTCGATCAGACTACGATATCTTTCCGATCGATTCATGCTGCATCCCGGTTTGCCACAGGCCCAGCGGTAAAATCTAAAAGAGCGGGTCTCTCTTCGCTATCGTCGGCTGTTTTTACCGCAGCGTCACTCTCCTCACCCTCTAGATTACGTGCCTGACTGAGGGCTGAAGTGACGATGGCGGCTGGCACCGCCACGATTCCGATGCCAACCATTAGGACGGCGACGGTGAAAAAACGGCCCCCAATCGTAATCGGATAGATATCGCCGTATCCAACGGTGGTCAGAGTGATCACGGCCCACCAGAGACTATGAAATACCGAGGCAAATTTTTCAGGTTGCGCAGCGTGTTCGAAATAGTAAATTCCCACTGCCGAAATAAAAAGAAGGATTCCGGTAATTGAAAAGAAGAGAGCAATCTCCTCCTTGGAAAGCAAAAAGGCGCGGTGGAAACGCTGGATCGCTTTGCTATAGCGGACCAGTTTCAAAATTTGAAAGATGCGCACAATGCGTACTGCACGTAAAGCCCGCAGATCGATACCAATCCTCACATAGAATGGCAAAATGGACATCAGATCGATGAGGCCAAAAAAACTAAAAATGTATTTCCATTTTTTAGGGGCAGCGATCAGGCGAATCGCATATTCGATCGTAAAAATTCCCACGACTACCAGTTCCTCCCACCAGAGAAATTGGCGGAACTCGGGTGAGAGATTTGGGAGCGTCGAGACAGCAAAGAAGAGCAACGAGCTAAGGATCAAAATCTGGATACCCACGGCAAAACGACGGCCTGTGGGCGTGTTCGGGTGCTCAACAATCTCACAAAGCCTGCGGAGGGCTTGCATTCTGGGTACCTCAGACGCGCTAGCAATGGACAAACGGACGGGAGAGTAGTCGGCTGGAGGGGCGAGGGCAAGATGAAATCGCCTGCCCCCCAGCCACCGAACGGCCCGCATGCCTTGCTAGCATGCCCAACCACAAAAAATGCGGCGTGTAACGTAATGGGTTGCCATCTGCGGTGCCTTTCTTTTTTCACGATTGGCACCATAATCGCCGGTGCCAACGTTCTGCTGCCCCTGAAAGTCTTCTATGTCGCACTCTGTCCTGATGCAGATTGAGGAAATGTTACGGGCAAAACAGATTGCCTACGAAACGCTTCGCCATAAACCGGTCACGACCAGCGCCGAAGCTGCGGCTGTCCGGGGAGTACCACTCTCAAGCGGAGCAAAAGCTCTCATCTGTAAGTGTGACAAAGAGCTGGTCCTGTTTGTCGTACCAGCCGACCGTCGTTTGGCAAGCAAAGAGGTTCGTCGACAGGCTGGATACCGTAAATTGCGATTCGCCAGCCCCGAGGAGGTTTGGGAATTAACTGGGCTACGGCCAGGTGCGATTCCCCCTTTCGGTAGTCTTTTCGGACTGTCTACATTCTGCGATCCCGCACTCGGGGAAAATGAGCGGATTAACTTTAACGCCGGAGACCACGCGGTCTCGATCAGCATGCGCTATGCCGATTATATTGCGACTGAACAACCAAGCCTTTTCACTTGTGCAGAAATAGCTCCATAGAGAGTAGGGCCTATGCAATCTCTGACTGAAGAAATATGGATGGAGATTCCCTCTCGGCGAGGGATCGTCTCGCTCCACGCAGAAATCGAACGACTGGTGGAAAAAAGTGGCGTCCAAGAAGGAATCGTGTTGGTGAATGCCATGCACATTACCGCCTCGGTCTTCATCAACGACAACGAATCCGGTTTACATGCCGACTACGAACGCTGGCTTGAATCCGTAGTACCTTTCAATGCGGGCACCGATCCGGCCACGGGCGGCTACCTTCACAATCGTACGGGCGAAGATAACGCCGACGCACACCACAAGCGGCAGATCATGGGTCGCGAGGTGGTGGTCGCCATCACCGAAGGTAAACTCCACTTAGGGCCCTGGGAGCATATTTTCTACTACGAATTTGATGGCCGCCGGAAGAAACGCGTCCTCGTAAAAATTTTAGGGGAGTGATCTTTGATCACTACTTCTTCCCCTCCGATTCGCCCGTATCGAGAATCGCTAGAAACGCTTTCTGCGGAATATCGACGCTGCCGATCGATTTCATCCGCTTCTTGCCCTCTTTTTGTTTTGCCCAGAGTTTTCGCTTTCGCGAGATATCGCCGCCATAACATTTAGCGGTGACGTTTTTCCTGAGGGCAGAAATAGTTTCTCGCGCAATGATCCGTGTCCCGATCGCCGCCTGCAGTGCCACTTCAAACATATGGCGATCAATCTCTTTACGGAGTTTTTTTACGACCGCCCTTCCTCGCTGGTCGGCATCTTGTTGATCGCAAATAATACTCAGTGCATCGACGCGCTTACCACCGATCAAGATATCAAGCCTGACCAACTTGGCGGGAAAATAACCGAGGACCTCGTAGTCCATGGTGCCAAAACCTTTGGTAGCGCTTTTGAGACGATCGTGCATATCGTAAATCACTTCGGACAGGGCAAGATCGTAGATTAAAATCGCTCGGGTGGGTGAGAGATATTCGGTGCGGATGTACTTGCCCCGACGATCTTCACAGAGTTTCATCGCCGGACCGATGTATTCGGTCGGTAGCAGCAAGCTCACGCGGACAATCGGCTGACGGAATTCTTCAATCTGACCGGCATCGGGTACATCTTGCGGTGTGTGGATCTGCAACGTTTCTCCACTTACCGTATCCACCTCGTAGGTCACATTCGGGGCGGTCTGGACCAAGTCGAGATCGGACTCTTGCTCGAGTCGCTGCTGGATAATCTCCATATGCAACAGGCCCAAAAAACCACAGCGAAATCCGAAACCTAAGGCATCACTGGTCTCGGGCTCGAATTCAAAACTAGGATCATTGATCGCGAGCTTTTTAAGGGCTTCTCTCAGTTGCTCGAAATTCTCGCCATCTGAGGGATACAGGCCGCAGTACACCATCCGCTTCGGTTCGTGATAACCGGGTAACGGTTCGGTTCCGACATCCTTGACAGCTGCAACGGTATCGCCGATATGCACATTGCCTAATTGCTTGATATTGCAAATCAGATAACCCACCTGGCCAGCTTGTAGTTTGGAAGCGGCTTTACGGCGGGGAACAAAGTGCCCGAGTTCGAGTACCTCATGCTCAGTACCTGCCCGTAAAAAGCAGATCTTTTGCCCCTTACGGACCGTGCCGTTCATCACACGGATGTAGGTGATCGCTCCGCGAAATTCATCGTAATGGGAATCAAAAACCATCGCTTGAAGTGGTCCGCCCGGATTTCCCTTGGGCGAGGGAATCTGCTCCACAATTTGTTCCAGCAGCAATTCGACTCCCTCTCCCGTTTTCGCGCTGCAGCGAAGGGTATCCACCGCATCATAACCCAGACTCTGTTCGAGTTCCTCCGCGACCTCATCGGGGCGTGCATGCGTGACATCAATTTTATTCATGACGGGGATCACTTCCAAATTGTGTTCCATCGCCGCGTAGGCATTCGCAACCGTTTGTGCCTCCACACCCTGGAACGCATCGACCAGAAGCAACGCTCCCTCACAACAGGCCAACGAGCGCGAAACCTCATAATGAAAATCGACGTGCCCCGGTGTGTCGATCAAGTTCAACTCATACACTTGCCCCTGATAGCTATACTGCATGGTCACAGCCCGAGCCTTGATCGTTATCCCGCGAGATCGTTCAAGGTCCATATCGTCGAGCATCTGTGCATTAAGCTCGCGCAACTCGACCGTCCCTGTCGATTGCAACAGCCGATCGGCAAGCGTACTCTTGCCATGATCGATATGGGCAATAATGGAAAAATTGCGGATGTGTTTACAGTCGGCCATAAGAATTTAAAAAATGTGTGTTCATCGAGGTGAAAACTCATCCATCTCAAAAATGAGCTGCGTTCTATCTATTGATGTTCATGTTGCGCGTGGGCCAATCGGGCAATCCCTGCCGCACCGATGAATCCGGCATCACCTCCGAGCGATGCAAAGTGCAGGGATAGCTTGCCGGACAGCACAGGTAATGCCCGCGTTTGGATTTCATGGACGATTGCTGTGAGAAACTTTTTACCCACCGGATTGTTCACACCACCAAAATTCATTGCGCCGCCCAATATGACGGCCGACGGATCGAGAATATGCAGCAATGTCGTGATTCCAGTTCCCAAATAACGTGCCGTTTCAAGGATCAATTCTTCGGCAAAAGCATTGCCTGCTTCGGCCACGCGATGGAGGACCAAGGGAGTTAAATCTGCTTCCGGCCCCAAGAGGCTCCGTTCACTTTCTGGCAACGTTTGCAGCGCTTCGATGGCGCGAGCCGTCAGGCCGGTTGCGCTACAGTAGGCCTCTAAATGGCCTCGTCCACCACACGCACAAAGCCGTGCATCTCGGCCGGCCTCGATAATCATGTGGCCGATTTCGCCGCCATGGCTATTTGCACCATCAAGCAACTGTCCATCGGTAATGATGCCTCCCCCTACACCCGTCCCTAACGTGAGTAGTACCATACTCGAATAAGCCGCCCCACTACCAACCCAGAACTCTCCGTACGCAGCGGCATTGGCATCGTTGGCGTAAGCCACCGGCAAACCCGTATGATGAGAAACGCGGTCACGGATCGGGAAATGAGACCAGCCAGGTAGATTCGGTGGTTCGAGTAACATCCCAGATGCAATATCCATCGTCCCGGGAGTCACTAAACCCACGTGCGCTGCATCGGTTAAAGCTATTCCAGCCTGTTCAGTGGCTTCACAAGCCGCCCGGGCCATCCGTTGTGCCCCCGCTTCGGGCCCACGTTCGACCTCACTCTCAAGATGTGCGTAACCAAGAATTTGACCTTGGTTATCGACCACACCACTTTTAATGTTGGTACCACCCAAATCGATCCCAACAAAGAAAGGAGGTTCGGCAGACGACAGAGGATAAAGATCGCGTGGGACCATTCGAGGAGGTAGAATACGCGGCAAGGGAGGAAGGGTCACCCGGGGGCAAACCCGTTTGGTGGAGCCTCGGAGACTCAAAAACCAAACTTTATTGATTATATCTTGCGCCAATGTCCGCTGGTAGGCGACTTTGCGAACCCACCCTCTGCAAACCGGCCCTCTGTGGCCCTGTCCTCTGCATTGATGCTGCTTCCATTTCACCGGGAAGCTACACTAAATAAAGGGCAAAACGCTGTCCGAGCGAGGAAGGGCCGCTCACGGTACCGGCCAGCTGTAGAAAGTTTCGCATCCTGACGCGGTGAAAGAGGGTGTTCCCCATGATTGTTCGCCTAGCAATCCTCAGCGCATGCCTACTGTGTTCTTTCGCCGCCATGGCGGGAGAGTCTCCACCGCCATTAAGGGCGTCGTTGACGGTTCCCTATCGCCAGGCAACGGAGTCTTTCGGGAAGCAAACCACGGCCCTTGCTCAGCAATGCCGTCACGAGAATCAAGACGCTCTCGCTCAGCGCATCGAACATTTTCTTCCCGAAAGCACATCCGATTCCCTCTTTTTTTTTAAGCCCTCTGACGACTATCTGACACAGCCCCAATCGCGGGCCGAGAAAAAATTTCGAAAGCTTCGTCGCGAACACGCACAAGTTTTAGTGCAGCTCGCCCACGCTACTGCGAGGGCCGGAGAAGTGGGCCGTGCCATCGCGCTGCTTTACGAAGCGCTTTACTGCGATGGTGATTTAGCAGAAGGGCGTGAAATCTTGGGGCAAAAAAAAATATCTGGGCGTTGGGTTTCTTCCAAGGCCGCTGATCGCCTCCTGCGTGGGCAAAAGTGGAGCGAGCAATTTGGATGGCTTCCGGAAAAACATCTTGATCGTTATCAACAAGGTGAACGCTTTTTTCGTGGTAAGTGGATTTCGGCTCTGGAAGATGCTCGCCAGCACAAAGAGATGCGCAACGGTTGGAAAATCGAGACCGATCACTATCAGGTGACAACCAACCTCGGACTCGAGGCGGGCGTCGAACTCGCACAAAAACTCGAAGCGTTTTACACCGTTTGGTCCCAGATTTTTGCCGCCTATTACTTCTCTGGAGAGTCAGTTGCAGAAAATTTCAAAAAATCAATGCTTGCGGAAAAAGAAACCAGAAAACATAAGGTGAACTATTTCCGCAACCGCGATGAGTATGATCAAGCCCTCGCTCGTATTCAGCCCGGCATCAGAGGAAAGACGCTCGGGGTGTATTTAGAAAAAATAAAGACGGCTTACTTTTTTGCTCCTGCTACGGAAAGCGAAGAGGAAAACGAACTGTCGCAAATTACAATCTGGCACGAGGCAGCCCACCAGCTGTTTGCCGAGCGGATTCCAACTCGAAAAGTAAGTGGGCTGAAAAATAATTTCTGGTTTGTGGAGGGAATCGCCTGCTTTATGGAGACATTGCAGAAGGAAAAGCAGGGTTGGAGGCTCGGCGGCACGCTGGCAGGTCGCTTACCGGTAGCTCGTATCCGCCTACAGCGAGACCATTTTTATATTCCCTTTACAGATATGGTGACTTACGGAGCCGATGCAATGTTGCGCAACCCCCAATACCGTACACTTTACACGCAGGCGGCTGGTCAAGCGGCCTTTCTCATGACTGCTCAAGATGGAAAGTTTCGACCGGCAGCGATCGATTATCTTCGCATAATCTATCGTGGCCGCGGCAAACTCGATACCCTTTCTTCGGTAACCGGTAAATCGTTAACGGCCCTGGATCAGGCCTATCGTACTTTCCTTTTGAATCCTTCAGAGCAGTAACCTACATCAACTGCAATCCGTTGACCGACCGGCGGAGGCCAATTATCATGCGTGTTCACTTTTAATGGATGCAGTTGGTATGCATGGTGGCTGTAGCTCAGTTGGTTAGAGCACCGGATTGTGGTTCCGGAAGTCGGGGGTTCGAGTCCCCTCAGTCACCCTTCTTTTGGTTTCTGCTACACTGATAAGCAATCGAGAACCCCGCTTAAGGGGTCACACTATTTAGCCCCGGGTTCCATTTTCATGTCAGACAATCTTCAAGAATGGGAACGTATTGAAGCGAAGCGCTTCGGAGGCGAGTCGCGTCGACGAAAATAGATTGAAGGCAACAGAGAGCCAGGTGCTGCGCTACCTCGATCCGCCGCTCGATACTTGGCACGAACTTGAGTATTGTTACGCACTACTGGGCGATGCGCGAGGCAAAACAGTTCTCGAATACGGATGCGGTGATGGACGAAATACACTCCTGCTTGCGCTTCGCGGCGCAAAGGTAAAAGCACTGGACATATCTCCCGATTTAATCGACGTGGCTCGTAAACGACTCGAGGCAAACAACATTGAGGGGGATGTAGAATTTATTGTCGGCTCTGCGCACGATGTTCCTCTCCCCGATGAGTCGGTGGACATCGTGTTCGGCATGGCAATCCTGCATCATCTGGACCTGGAACTTTCGGCGAAGGAGGTCAAAAGAGTCTTGAAAAAAGGTGGCAGAGCAATTTTTAACGAGCCGGTGAGGAATTCGCGGATCGTAAAATTTGCCCGAAAGCTCGTTCCCTATCAGTCACCCGATATCTCACCCTACGAGCGCCCGTTAACAGATAAAGAATTGGGAGTCTTTGGAGAAGGTTTTTCTTCGTGTTCGAGCCGAGGTTTTACTTTTCCCACGACCGAGGTGCTGGAAAAAATTTCGCTGCTTCAGGGAAAGTGCAGAAAAATCTCTTCCCGAATCGACCAAGGCGTTATGAATGTCTTTCCCAGCCTCAAACATTTTGCTGGGAAACGGGTGGTGGAATTTATTAAGTGAGCAAATTCCGGGCAGAGCTTCCGGGGTACAGATCCCCGCTCGATATGTTTTCTCAATCGCTTTAGTGCGCTGCGCGCTGAGAAATATAGCGACTGGCTCAAGTGTGCGTCGCCTTTTTTTGAATATTTACCGAGATTTTATCCAATTTTTATCTATCTCGAAAAAGAGATGGCACTCTTTGCTGTGGAATACTATAAGAGCTTTTTAGCTGCGGAAGGTAGCAACGTTGGCGGTCATTCTATCGACCGGCAGTAGTCTTCAA
>Ga0209986_10000368_pt1 | contig 43108 bp, 42 predicted proteins | sample BlataG_FD_183168 | JGI IMG/M metagenome (GOLD analysis project Ga0209986, IMG submission 183168) | Deep subsurface microbial communities from Black Sea to uncover new lineages of life (NeLLi) - Black_00105 metaG (SPAdes) (version 2) | ecosystem: Environmental > Aquatic > Marine > Oceanic >... | reverse complement strand
TGCCATCACTCACCTGAAACCCCACTTCGATCGGCTGAGGTCGCTGGACATTTCCGTCGACACCCGAACACTACCCCTGGGGGCCGACAAGCAGAGTGAGCACAACCAGTTGTGGTGAGCGTGTCGCAACACTCAGCCGACCGCAGCGTCCCGGGGAGTCGCACTGCGCACCGGAAGGTCCGGGTCGAGATCGATCCCCAGCAGGTCGACGGTGCCCTGGATGGTCCCGAGCATGATCGTCGTCAGGTGCGTCACGAACTCCTCGGACGGCATCCGCCGCGGACTGTCCGGGTCGCTGCCGAGCCACCAGTCGGTGGCCGCCGAGGCGGATCCGAAGGTCGCCGCCGCGGCCAGCTCCAGGGCCGCGGGGTCCAGATCCGTCCCGCGTATCTCGTTGTTGAACATCTGGGCCATCGCCATGGTGATCTCGCGGCCCTCGTTGAGACCCCTGGTGGTCGACTCGGCCGGTTCCGGGAACCGTCCGCGGAGGACGAAGCGCAGCACGTTGGGATGGACGTCGACCAGGTTGACGTACTCGGCGACACTGCGCCGGACCACCTCGCGGGTGGAGTCGACGGCGAAGTCGATATTGGGGAAGATCGCCGCGATCAGCATGTCCCGCAGGCGCCTGCTGATGGCGTGGAACAGATCTGCCTTGTCGTTGAAGTGGCGGTAGATCTTCGGTTTGGCGGTTCCCGCCTCCGCGGCGATCTCCTGCAGGCTCACCTCCGGGCCGGACCGATCGATGGCGCGGAAGGCGGCATCGACGATTTCGGTGCGGACCTTCTTGCGGTGTTCGCGCCAGCGCTCACTTCGCGCATCGACCTTGCCCGAGCCGGAACCCGGCAGCGGCACCGGAAGTTTGCGCACCTCCAGCACTGTACTGGCCGGTCCGAACGTGCAGATATCGAACAGCCCCGGCTAGCATCGTCGTGGTACCGACAACGACGAGACAAAGCCGGAGACTGTGACCGAGCGATTCGACCTGGTGATTGCGGGAGGCGGCCCATCCGGGTCGGCAGCCGCCTGGCAAGCCGCGCAAACCGGGGCCAGGGTGGTGGTCCTGGACAAGGCGGCATTCCCCCGTGACAAGCCGTGCGGTGACGGCCTGACCGCTCGAGCGGTCAGCTACCTGCAGAGGATGGGCCTGGCCGACGAGGTGGCCGCCTTCCACCGGGTCAACCGGGTCACGGTGTTCAGCCCGTCGAGTTGGGAGCTGTCGTTCCCGAAGCGGCCGGGCATGCCCGATCACGGCGCCACCGTCAGCCGCACCGAACTGGACACCATGTTGCTCAAGCACGCCGAATCGGCCGGCGCGGTGGTCCGGCAGGGCGCCGAGGTCACCGGCCCGGTGATCGACGAACGCGGGCGGGTGACCGGCGTGACCCTCAAGAGCGGCGAGCAGGTGCTCGGCGACGCGGTCATCGCCGCCGACGGCGCCTATTCCCCCATCAAGCGGGCCCTGAAACTGGACTCCCAGTACAACGGGTACTCCGCGATCGCGATCCGCGCCGAGATGGACACCCGGCGGCCCGACTCCGACAGTATGGACATCTACCTGAAGTTGCAGTTCCAGGGCGATCAACTGCCCGGTTACGGCTGGGTGTTCCCGATGGGCGGGGGCCGGTTCAACATCGGCCTGGGCTATATCAACAGCTACAAGAACTGGCAGTCCATCAACGCCACCCAGTTCCTGGGCGACTTCATGGCCACCCTGCCGCGGGACTGGGAATTGCCGTCCATCACTGAACTCAAGAAGAACAAGAGCGTCCGGGCCTGGCGGCTGCCGATGGGCTTCACCGCGTGGCCGCCGTGGCGGCCCGGTGTGCTGTTCACCGGTGACTCGCTCGGCGCCGGCAAGCCGGCCTCCGGTGCGGGCATCTCGAAGGCGCTCGAGTCGGGTCTGGCGGCCGGCGAGTGCGCGATGGCCGCCCTCGAGAACGGCGGGCCCGACGATTTCACCAACTACGCCCAGCGAATGGAAGCCGCGTGGGGTTCTGAGTACCGGCGCGGGCGCTACTTCCACAAGCTGCTCGGCTACCCGAAGGTGGCCAACGCGGGCATCAAGCTCATCGACAACGCCCGCTTCCGCGATGCGCTGCTGAAGTCGATGTACAAGAGAGCCCAAGGCCCGCTGCACAAAGCCTTGTGACGTCACCTCCGCGCGACGAACTGGCCGGCTTCCCGCTGACACCGCCGGCGTTGCGCCGTCCGGTCATCTTCGATCAGTACTGGTCCGATCTGACTTTCGTGCACTGGCCGGTGCGGCCGGATACCGTCGCGCACCTCTTCCCGCCGGCAACCCTCCCGGACGTGTTCGCCGACGGCATGACCTATGTCGCGCTGGTTCCGTTCGTGATGAGCGGCATCCGACTTGGGGCCTCCCCGCCGGTTCCCTACTTCGGCACATTCCTCGAGACCAACATCCGGCTCTACTCGGTCGATGACGCGGGCCGCCGCGGCGTGCTGTTCCGGTCGCTGGAGAGCAGCCGGTTGGCGGTGGTGCCGCTGACCCGGGTCGGCCTCGGCCTGCCCTACACCTGGGCACGAATGCGGTTGACCCGCAACGGTTCCACCATCAGCTATTCCAGCGTGCGGCGCTGGCCCCGGCGGGGATTACACAGCCGGCTGACAGTCACCGTCGGCGAGGCGATCACACCGAGTCCGTTGGAGGTGTGGCTGACGGCCCGCTGGGGTGCCCACACGCGCAAAGCGGGGCGCACCTGGTGGGTGCCCAACGAACACACCCCGTGGCCGTTGCAGTCCGCCGACATCGTCCACCTCGACGACGATCTGCTGCCCGCCAGCGGTGTCGCCCCCAGCGGTGACCGCATCCGCGCGCTGTACTCCCCCGGCGTGCGAACCCGATTCGGCCGGCCGACCGCTATCGGCTGACGCCGGGATCCCTGGGCACCGACTGAGCCGTCCGCCGGTCATCAGGATCGACCACGCCCACCCCGGCCCGGCTTGCGGACGACCTTCCCCGCGGCGGCGCGGGCGGCCTGCTTGGCGAAAGCCTTCTCCCGTGCGGTGCGCTTGGGCGCCGCCTGAGTCTGCCCGCGTGAGGAACCCGGTTTGCGACCCCGCACGATTCCGACGAAATCCTCAATAAGCGGCGACTGTTGCCCTTTCCGAAAGGCCAGCGCAACAGCGCACCTCGGCGCATCGGCGATCGGACGATACGTGAGGTCGCGGCGGTGATACAGCCGCGCCAGCGATTCCGGCACGATGAGCGCGCCCAACCCTGCTGCGACGAGTTCGACTGCAGCGCTGGTCGTTTCGGGGCGGTGTTCGATCACCGCACCGGGAGCGTCCACCCAGGCGACAACATCGTCGAGGGGCAGCAGTATCGGCTCGCCGTCGAGATCCGCGGAGGTGAGGACATCGGCTGCGCCGAGAAGGTGATCGGTCGGCAGCACAGCGACCGCCGTCTCCTCGTAGAGGGGGATGACGGCCAACGCAGATGTGTCGGTCGGCAGCCGAAGCAACGCCACGTCGACGCTGCCGGTTCGCACCTCATCGGCCGCCTGGGCAGCGGACAGCGCACGCAGGTTCAGCCGAACGTCAGGGTGGCGCTCTGCCCAGATCCGGATCCACTTCGCAGGTGTCCCCCCAGGGACGTAGCCCAGGATCAGCGAGGACGATGTCACCAGGTCAGGCTACCGACAGGTCTGATGGATAAGCTCAGGCAATGAGCAGGCCGAACGCCCAGTCCATGAAGCCCGCGACGGCGGCGAAGAAGCTGGATGTGTATCTGCCCGCAACCCCGGCCGAGTTCCGCGAGAACCCGATCACCCGCGACGAACTGGCCGCTCTGCAGGCGGACCCGCCGCAGTGGCTCCAGCAGCTCCGCAAGAACGGGCCGCATCCGAAGAACCTCGTTGCAGCGAAGCTGGGCGTTTCCATCTCCGGCCTCACCCGCGGTGGTGTCACCGAGGCGCTCACCACCGAGCAGATCGATGCGCTGCTCGAGGAGAACCCGGACTGGCTCGTCGCCGAGCGCGCGACTTACCTGAACGTGCTGGCCGAGCAGCGGCGCTTGAAGGCGCTTGCTGCGCTGAAGCCCTAGAGCGGCCGCCGCCACCCGCGCTCGGATATCGCTCGGCCTCGCCGGGCAGCAGCTGGACGCTCTCACATGGCGAACAGCACCAGCGAGGCCGCCATCACCATCATCCCCGCCATCAGTCCGTAGATCTCGAGGTTTGGGCGGCCGTACTCCCTTGCGGCGGGCAGCAACTGGTCGATAGAGATGAAGACCATGATCCCCGCCACTGCCGCAAAGACGATGCCGAAGGTGGTGTCATCGATGAACGGACGCAGGATCAGGTAACCGGCCACCGCACCCAGCGGCTCGGCCAGGCCGCTGCCGAACGAGTAGAGAAAGGCTTTCGAGCGCTTTCCGGTGGCGTGATAGAGCGGCACGGAGATGGCGACTCCCTCGGGGATGTTGTGAATCGCGATCGCGGCGGCAAGGGCGACACCCACGGCCGGATCCTCAAGCACCACCAGGAACGTGCCCAGACCCTCCGGAAAGTTGTGAAGTGCGACGGCAAGCGCCACCAGGACACCCATCCGTCGAAGGTTTGCCTGGCGGATGATCTCGGTGGAGCCGCCGTCGGTGTCCATCGACTCGACCGAGATGCCCTCATGCGGATTGGAGAACCGCCCGACGAGCCGGTCGATCACGGCAATCAGGAGCATCCCGGCGAAGAAACCGATCGTGGACGTCGTCAGGGCCCGAAGCTCGGAGTCACCTGCCGCAAGCAGCGAAGCCCGCGCTTTGGGCAGAATCTCGATGAACGAGACGTAGATCATCACACCGGCGCTGAATCCCAATGCGACCGAGAGGAAGGCACGATTGGTATGGCGCGTGAAGAACGCGATCGCGCTGCCTATTCCCGTGCAGAGGCCCGCCGCGAGTGTCACGAGGAAGGCGAGAACGACCGGATCCATCGCCTCAATCAATTGTTGTTGTCGCCCCTACTGGAAGGTGTTGTCGTTGCACGCGGCGCCGTTCACCATGGCCCACGGACGCCCTACAGCATGCAGGACACGCAACCCTCGACCTCGGTGCCCTCCAACGCCATCTGGCGGAGCCGGATGTAGTACAGCGTCTTGATTCCCTTGCGCCAGGCGTAGATCTGCGCCTTGTTGACATCCCGGGTGGTGGCGGTGTCCTTGAAGAACAGCGTCAGACTGAGCCCCTGATCCACATGCTGGGTGGCCGCGGCGTAGGTGTCGATGATCTTCTCGTACCCGATTTCGTAGGCATCCTGGTAGTACTCCAGGTTCTCGTTGGTCATGTACGGCGCCGGGTAGTAGACCCGGCCGATCTTGCCTTCCTTGCGGATCTCGACCTTCGACGCGATCGGGTGGATCGAACTCGTCGAGTGGTTGATGTAGGAGATCGAACCGGTCGGCGGCACCGCCTGCAGATTCTGGTTGTAGATGCCGTTGCGCTGCACCGACTCCTTCAGGCGCTGCCAGTCGTCGGAGTTCGGGATGCGAATACCGGCCTCGGAGAACAGCTTCCGAACCCTGTCGGTCTTCGGCTCCCACACCCCATCGGTGTACTTGTCGAAGAACTCACCGCTGGCGTACTTGGACTTCTCGAAGCCGGCGAACGCGGTCCCGCGCTCGATGGCGATCTTGTTCGACGCCCGAAGTGCGTGGTAGAGCACGGTGTAGAAGTAGATGTTGGTGAAGTCCACACCCTCCTCGGAGCCGTAGAAGATGTGCTCCCGGGCGAGGTAGCCGTGCAGGTTCATCTGACCCAGGCCGATCGCGTGGGCCTCGCCGTTGCCCTTCTCGATCGACGGCACCGAGGTGATGTGGGTCTGGTCGCTGACCGCGGTCAGCGCCCGGATGGCCACCTCGATGGTCTGGGCGAAGTCCGGCGAGTCCATCGCCTTGGCGATGTTCAGTGAGCCGAGGTTGCACGAGATGTCCTTGCCCACTTCGGCATATGACAAATCCTCGTTGAACTTCGACGGCGTGGACACCTGCAGGATCTCCGAGCACAGGTTGGAGTGGGTGATCTTGCCGTCGACCGGATTGGCCCGGTTGACGGTGTCCTCGAACATGATGTACGGGTAACCCGATTCGAACTGCAACTCGGCCAGCGTCTGGAAGAACTCCCGGGCCTTGATCTTGTGCTTGCGGATGCGCGCGTCGTCGACCATCTCGTAGTACTTCTCGGTGACCGAGACATCGGCGAACGGCACCCCGTAGACGCGCTCGACGTCGTACGGGGAGAACAGGTACATGTCCTCGTTGTTCTTGGCCAGCTCGAAGGTGATATCCGGGATCACCACACCCAGGCTGAGGGTCTTGATGCGGATCTTCTCGTCGGCGTTCTCCCGCTTGGTGTCCAGGAAGCGGTAGATATCCGGGTGGTGGGCGTGCAGGTAGACCGCACCGGCACCTTGGCGGGCTCCGAGCTGATTGGCGTAGGAGAACGAGTCCTCCAGCAGCTTCATGATGGGGATGACACCGGAACTCTGATTCTCGATGTTCTTGATCGGCGCGCCGTGCTCGCGAATATTGCTCAGCAGCAACGCAACCCCGCCACCGCGCTTGGACAGCTGCAGCGCCGAGTTGATCGAGCGGCCGATCGACTCCATGTTGTCCTCGATGCGCAGCAGGAAACAGCTCACCGGTTCGCCGCGCTGGGCCTTACCGGAGTTGAGGAAGGTCGGGGTGGCGGGCTGGAACCGTCCGTCGATGATCTCGTCGACCAACTGCTCGGCCAGCGTGGTGTCACCGGCGGCCAGGGTCAGCGCGACCATCACCACACGGTCCTCGAACCGCTCCAGATAACGCTTACCGTCGAAGGTCTTCAGCGTGTAGGAGGTGTAGTACTTGAACGCGCCCAGGAAGGTCGGGAACCGGAACTTCTTGGCGTAGGCGCGGTCCAACAGTGTCTTGACGAAGTTCCGGGAGTACTGGTCGAGAACCTCGCGCTCGTAGTAGTTCTCCCGGATCAGGTAGTCGATCTTCTCGTCCTGATTGTGAAAGAAGACGGTGTTCTGGTTGACGTGCTCCAGGAAGTACTGCCGCGCGGCCAGCCGATCCTTGTCGAACTGGATCTCACCGTTGGGTCCGTACAGGTTGAGCATCGCGTTGAGCGCGTGGTAGTCGGTCTCCCCCGGCAGCGCGTGTGCGGGGTTGGTGGTGGTTACCGGCTCTGCAGCAGTGACCGTTGGTGACACGTGTCTTCCCTTTCTTGGCGATTGGAGGCCTTCCAGAAATCGGCCAGACCCGCGCGGACGGCTTCGACGTCCTCCGGGGTTCCCATCAGTTCGAATCGGTAGAGATACGGCACGTCGCACTTGCGGGAGATGACATTGCCCGCGTAGCAGAACTCGGCACCGAAGTTGGTGTTGCCGGCCGCGATGACTCCGCGGATCAGCGATCGGTTGTGCTCGTTGTTGAGGAACGCGATGACCTGCTTGGGCACATAGCCCCCGGCCTCGGGATCCGGGCCGTTAGCCCGGCCGCCGCCGTAGGTGGGCAGGATCAGGACGTACGGCTCGTCGACCTGGATGCGGCCGTGCAACGGAATACGGGCGGCCGGCAGGTCCAGTTTCTGCACGAAGCGGTGGGTGTTCTCCGAGACGCTGGAGAAGTACACCAGCCGCACCGGACCCCGGCCGGCTGTCCCGACATCCGCCTCCATCGTCGTCTCCCCCTGCGCCGGTGCCGCTAGGCGCTGACGGCGGCGGCGGTGCCGGATGCTCCGGCCAGTGCTTTGATGCGGTCGGGCCGGAAGCCGGACCAGTGCTCGCCGCCGGCGACCACCACGGGGGCCTGTAGGTAACCCAGCGCCATCACGTAGTCCCGGGCCTCCGGCACCTCGGTGATGTCCACGATCTCGTAGGACAGACCCTGCTTGTCGAGGGCCTTGTAAGTGGCGTTGCACTGCACGCAGGCGGGCTTGGTGTAGACGGTGATGGTCATCTGCGGAGTGACTCCTCGGCGGACGGGGCGGTAAAAGCCGGACGGACGGGATGGCGGACGAGATATGGAGATAGAGGTCGAAAACCAGGTGGACAACAGTGCTGTCAGTGGTCCCGGTTGGCCCGCTGATAGCGGGCCATCCGGCGGTCCAAACACTACACCTAGTGGTGTCCAACGCACAGAGATACAACATGTTCCGAATAACAAATATGAAATTCCCTGGTCGTAAGGCCTTTGGCGGTTTCGGCTCCGGCGTGTCGCATGTCACAAAACGCCGTCACCCGACGGGTATGGGTCTACCACCCACCACCGACACAATCGGCCGTCCCGCCCGTTGTGCCCGCGGACCTAACGTCAGCCGCGACCCGGCGGCAGTGCCTTGGTGCGCCCCGGCCGCAGCGCCCGGGTGAACAACCGGTTCACCTGTTTCATCACCAGGCTGTAGGGCAGCCAGGCGAAACGCTTGAAGGCGTACAGCGCCCGGATATCGCCTGAGGTATAGATCAGGAAGCGGTTCCGGGCCACCCCCGCCACGATCTTGTCGGCCGCCGTCTCCGGGGAGATCGCATGACCGCTGAACCGCGTGACCCAGCGCTGCACCGCGGGGTCGTGGCGGTCGATCCCGGCGATCTGCACGGTCTGCACCAGCGGAGTGTCGACCGCTCCGGGCACCACCAGGCAGACGCCGATGCGGTGGCGGGCGAGGTCGAAGCGCAACACCTCCGACACCCCGCGCAGGCCGAACTTGCTGGCGCTATAGGCGGCGTGCCAGGGCAGCGCCACCAGCCCGGCGGCCGAGGACACGTTGACCAGCCGGCCGCCGCGCCGGGCCGCCACCATCGGCGGGACGAATGACTCGATGACGTGGATCGGCCCCATCAGGTTGACGTCGACCATGGACCGCCAGTGCTGGTGGGTCAACGTGTCGACGGTGCCCCACGCCGAGATGCCGGCGATGTTCATGACGACATCCATGGCCGGATGCCGAGCGTGGATATCGGCGGCGAATCCGGCGACCGCGTCGTAGTCGGTGATGTCCAGGGCCCGGCTCTCGGCGACCGTCGCACCCGCAGCGGTGGCCGCGGCGGCGGTCTCCTCCAGGCCCTCGGCGTTGAGGTCGGTCAGGTACAACTCGGCGCCCTCACGCGCCAGCCGCAATGCGGTGGCCCGGCCGATCCCGCTGGCCGCACCGGTGATCAGAACACGTTTACCCGCGAAGCCGTAGCTCACCGCGATACGACCCGACTGCCCCACAAGGCGTTCAGCCACAGCTTCTCCAGAACGTCCACCGCCCGGGCCAAGTCGCGGTCCGGTCCGGTGAACATCGACTCCCCGGACAGCGTCAGCGCGGTGGTCGCGGACAGCGTCCGCACCAGAGCACGCACATCAGCGGTGATGGGGTCGGCGGTGCCGCCGGCGATCTCCGCCTCGACGATGGGCACGATCTGGTCGATGACCGCGTCGTTGTAGCGGTCCAGGATCTCGCGGATCTCCGCGTCGGTCCCGCGGGCGATATTGCACGCCGACATCACCGGATCGTTGTGGGCGTAGACCGCCGCCGCACTGCCGACCATCCGTTTGGCGAACTCCGCGGGGCTCTCGTCGGCGCCGCGCGGGGCGAAATCATGGGTGAGTTCTTCCAGTTCCTCGGCGATTTCACCAAGGATGTGTGCCAGCACCGCGTACTTGGAGTCGAAGTAGAAGTAAAACCCCGATCGGGCAACGCCGGCCCGGTCACTGATGGTGCTGACCGAGAGTTCGGCGAACGGCTTCTCCTGCAGCAATTCGCGGACGGCCTGCACGATCGCGTGCCGTTGACGGTCCCCGCGGCGACGCTGCGGCGCGGTGGATTCTCGCGGTGCGGACACCCGTTCACCATGCACCACGCCGGGCCAGAAAGAAACTTGACAGCCGTCAATACCGGCCATCAAGATATGCGGTACCGCCGGTTCCACGCTCCCTCACGATCGACAGAGGACTGCCCATGGCCACCATCAGCACCCAGCACTACCTGCTGGATCAAGCCCGCCGCAAACTCACCCCGACGCTGCAGACCATCCCGGGGCTGGACATCCTCGACGAGCGACTCCAAGAGCGCGATTGGCCCGAGTTCGTCTTCAGCCAGCCGCCGGCCGGCAGCGACCTCAAGCCGGTGATGGGTAACGCAGGCCTACCCTTCCTGGGCCATCTGATCGAGATCTTCCGGGGCGGGCCCGAGTTCGTGCTGAAGAGCTACCGCAAATACGGGCCGGTCTACTACACCAGCACCCCGGCCCTCGACGCGATCGCCGCGCTGGGTCCCGACGCCACCCAGGAAGTGCTGAGCAACAAGCGCAAGGACTTCTCCACCGTTGCCTGGAACGACGTCATCGGCCCCTTCTTTACCCGCGGCCTGCTGCTGATGGACTTCGACGAGCACATGTACCACCGCCGGATCATGCAGGAGGCGTTCACCCGGACCCGGCTGTCCGGCTACATCGAACATATGGACGGTGTCGCCACCCGGGTGGTCGCCCGGGACTGGCCGGCCGACGACCGGCGATTCCTGTTCATGCCGGCAGTCAAGGAACTCACCCTCGATATCGCCTCGGTGGTATTCATGGGCCACCAGCCCGGCAGCGACCACGACCTGGTCACCAAGATCAAGGCCGCCTACGAGACCACCACCCGGGCCGGCGGTGCGATCATTCGCACCCCGGTGCCGCCGTTCAAGTGGTGGCGCGGCCTGCAGGCCCGCAAGGTGCTCGAGGACTATTTCGTCGCACGAGTCGCCGAGCGGCGCAACGCCGACGGCACCGACATGCTGACGGTGCTCTGCCACACCTCCGACGATGACGGCAACTCCTTCACTGACACCGACATCGTCAACCACATGATCTTCTTGATGATGGCCGCACACGACACCTCGACCTCGACGCTGACCACGATGGCCTACCACCTGGCCGCCAACCCCCAATGGCAGGAACGCTGCCGCGACGAGGGCGCCCGGATCGGTGACGGCCCGTTGGACATCGAATCCCTGGAGAAGCTGGAGACCTTCGACCTGGTGATCAACGAATGCCTGCGGCTGGTCACACCGCTGCCGTTCAACGTGCGAAAGGCCATCCGCGACACCGAAATCTGCGGCTACTACGTCCCGGCCGGCACGAATATCAATCTGTGGCCGGGCATGAACCACCGGTTGCCGGAGCTGTGGACCGACCCGGACACCTTCGACCCCGACCGGTTCGCCGAGCCGCGATCCGAGCACAAGCGTCACCGTTATGCGTTCGCCCCGTTCGGTGGCGGCGCGCACAAGTGCATCGGCATGGTGTTCGGTCAGCTGGAGATCAAGACCATCATGCACCGGGTGCTGCAGAACTACCGGCTGGAACTGCCGTACCCGGGGTATGTGCCGAAATACGATTTCGCCGGCATGCCGGTGCCGATCGAGGGTATGCCGATCGCGCTCCGCCCGATCCGGTAGTCCGAATCCGTCCTCACGCCAAGGACAGGAAGAGCTTCTCCAGCTCGGCCTCGGTCATCGGGGTGGATCCGTCGGCCGATTCGCCGAGGACGCACTCGCGCAGGCCGGTCGCGACGATCTTGAACCCGGCCCGGTCCAGCGCCCGCGAGACCGCGGCGAGCTGAGTGACGACGTCCTTGCACTCACGGCCGGTCTCGATCATCGAGATGACGCCGGCGAGCTGGCCCTGCGCACGACGCAGCCGGTTCAGCACATCGGTAATCGCGGTTTCGTCGCCGACCATGGGTCCTCCTCAGGATTTGACGGTGTCCAGCGTACCCGCCGGGGTATCGATGGACCGGCGACCGCGCACGTAGTAGACGATTGCGACGACGATCGTCACCGCCACCATCCCCATCCCGAGCGCGGGATGCACCTCCTCGAAGAGGATCACCGAGGACATCACCAGGACGAACCAGCCGAAGGTCTTGCGCAGCGAGTCGGGGTTGACCAGAGCGGTCAGCCGGGCGCCGATGAGAGCGCCGACCACGGCGGCGGCGGTGACCATCCCGGCCAGCGTCCAGTCGATGGTGACGCTGGTGAGGTAGCCGGCGAAACCCGCGAACGACTTCATCGCGATGACGACCAGCGAGGTGCCCACCGCAATCGGCATCGGCAGGCCACCGAGCAGAGCCAATGCCGGAACCACCAGGAACCCGCCGCCGGCGCCGACCAGTCCGGTGACCAACCCGACCACCAGGCCCTCGGCGATCACCTTGGGAACCGGAATGCGGTGGCCGGGGTCGGCCGGGCTGACGTCCTTGCGGCCGCGCAGCATGGCGATCGCGGTGGCAACCATCATCACCGCGAAACCGATGAGCAGCACACTGCCGGGAATGAACCGGGCCAGCACACCGCCGCCGTAGGCGCCGGCCATACCGGCCACCCCGAACACCAGTCCGGTGCGCCATTGCACCCGTCCGGCGCGGGCGTGCGAGACGGCCGCCACCACACTTGTCGTCCCGACCACCAGCAGCGACGTGGCGATGGCCTGCTTGGCCTCCATCCCCGCGACATAGGCCAGCAGGGGCACCGTCAGGATCGATCCACCGCCGCCCAGCAACCCCAGCGCGATGCCGACGAAGACGGCCAGGATCACGGTGAGCACGATCATCAGCGGCGCTCGGATCCGGCGAGTTGGGCGACGATGGACGGCGCGTCGCAGGCAGGTCCGCGGTTATAGGGGAGTTTGGCCAGCATCATGCCCATCAGGCAAGTGTTGGTGATCGCCGTGATGCTCAGACCGGCACCCATCGCGAAGGCCAGCCACTTCATCCCGGGCACGACGATGCTGGCCAGGATGCTCAGCGCGATGATGGTGCCGGCCACGAAGCGGACCTGCCGCTGCAGATCCCAGCGCTGGGCGCCGCGGTTGACGGCGAACCCGGCGGCCTGCCAGGCCGCCATCCCGCCGTCCAGGATGTGCACGTTGGCCAAACCGGCATCGCGCAGTGCCTGCTCGGCCTGGGCGGCACGCTGACCGGACTGGCAGACCAGCACGACATGGTCGTCGAGGTGGCTGCGGATCTCGTCACGGTGTTCGCGCAGCAGGTCCAACGGCACGCTGTACGCGCCTCCGATGTGGACGGTCTCGAACTCCCCCGAGGTGCGGACGTCGAGAATCCGCGGCGGGTTCGGCGAGCCGAGCAGGCCGTGAAGTTCGGCGGCGCTGAGGACGGCAGGTGCTGTCATTCTGTGATCCCCTCGTTCTCGATACCCTGTGGGGTATATTATCTCCATAGTAAACATACCCACAGGGGTACTGGCAAGGCAGGAATAAATATACCCCCCTGGGTACTTGATGACAGCGTTCCCCCAGCGATTCCGAAAGGACACCCCATGGCCACCGTCGAGCTGACCACCGCCGACTTCGAGTCGACCATCACCGGAAACCCGATCGTGCTGATCGACTTCTGGGCGTCGTGGTGCGGCCCGTGCCGCAGCTTCGCGCCGATCTTCGACAAGTCGGCCACCGCGCACCCCGACGTGGTGCACGCCAAGGTCAACACCGAGGTCGAGCAGGAGTTGGCCGGAGCCCTGCAGATTCGCTCGATCCCGACGATCATGGCGTTCCGCGACGGCGTGCTGCTGTTCGCCCAGCCCGGCGCACTACCCGCCCCGTCGCTCGAGGACCTGATCACCAAGATCAAGGATCTCGATATGGACGAGGTGCGGGCGCAGATTGCCGCCGAGTCCACCAACGCGGGCTCCACATCCGTGTGACCCCAACCGCGTGATACCGACCACTTAAGCTCTCGACCCGAGGAGGAGAAATCATGTGCTACCCCGTTGAATGCCCGCGCTGCCACAAGACCACCTGGGGCGGGTGCGGCGAACACGTCGACCAGGTCATGCGCACCGTGCCGACCACCCAGCAGTGCACGTGTAACACCCAGCGCTGACCGCGGACCCCGCGCGAGCAGACGCAAAAGGCGCCGACACGCCGGGCGTGTCGCGCCTTTTGCGTCTGCTCGCGGGAGGGGAACAGGTCAGCGGAAGGGATTGTCGCCGGCGGCGACCGCAGCACCCAGGCCCATCAGGGTCACCGCCGAGGAGTGCAGCCGCTCCCCCGCCTCCCGGCTGGCCGCGCCGGCCAGGTAGCGCACCCAGGTGCCCTCGATAACCACCCCGAGCTTCAGGCAGGCCAGCGCCAGATACCAGTCCAGGTGTCCGGTGGGTCGGCCCCCGGCCGCCCGGTAGGCCTCCAGAAGCTCACTGCGGGAGGCTAATCCACCGAGTTCGGCCAGGTGGCCTGCCGAGCCCAGCGGATTGGGGTGGACCGGCCAGCACACCAGCATCCAGCCGAGGTCCAGCAGCGGATCCCCGACGGTGCACATCTCCCAATCGACGAAGGCCGCCACCTCCGGCACCTCGCGTCGCAGCATGGTGTTGTTGAGATGGATATCGCCGTGCACGATTCCGGGCTGGTAGTCGACCGGCGCCTCGGCCTCCAGCCAGTCGCAGAGTTCGTCGACCCCGGGCAGTGAATCGACAGCGTAGCCGTCCTGTCCCCGGTAGGTCGCGACCGAGGTCCGCCATTGCGGCACTTGCCGTTCCAGGAAGGAGCCGGGGCGTTTCCAGTCCTCCAGCGGGCTGCCCCGCCAGTCCGCCTGCCCGAGCCGGGCCACATCGGCGGCGTAGTTCAGCCCGACCTGGCGGCGCATCGCCGGGTCCCGGACATAGGCCGGCGCAATCTCGTTGCCGGGGTTGAACCCGTCGACCTCCTCCATCAGATAGAAGACCACCCCGAGGACGTCGAGATCATCGCAGGCCGCAACCAGCACCGGATGTGGCACCGAACTGCCGGCCAGGGTCCGCAGCACGGCGATCTCGCGTTGCATGGTCCGGTTGCTGTTGGGCCGGGGATGCGGCGGCGGGCGGCGCAGCACCAGTGCGCGACCGTCGAGGCGCAACCGAACGACGACGTTCTGCGATCCCCCGACCAGGGGCACGACATCGGTGATCTCCGAGCCGAGTCCCTCGGTGCGCACCCATCCGGTCAGCGCGGCGATCGCGGTGTCGTCCAATGTTCCGGTGACGCCGGGCACCATCGGTTCGGCCATGAACGGTCAGCAGATCCGTGGAAGCTGTTCGCCCAGTTCCCGTTCCACCACCCGGGTGGTGCCGAACGGAGTGTTGACCACCACCATGCCGGGGTGCTCCGCCACCACTCGGCCGATGACTACCGCGTCGGCGCCCTCCGGACGGGCCCGCATCGCGGCCAGCACCGTCTCGCTGTGCGCCGGGTCGACGAAGGCCACCATCTTGCCCTCATTGGCCACCTGCATCGGGTCCAGGCCCAGGAAGCCACACGCCGAAGCGACCGTCTCAGGCACCGGGACGGCCCGCTCGTCGATTTCCACACCGACGCCCGAGGTGCGGGCGATCTCGACCGTCGCGGCGATCAGCCCCCCGCGGGTCGGATCACGAAGGGCATGAACGACATTGGGATCCGCGCCCTGGTTTTCCACGGCGGCGAGCATGGCCGCGACCAACCGGTGCAACGGCGCACTGTCGGTGGTGACCGTGGTGCCGAAGTCGATACCCTCCCGCACGCTCATGATCGCCACACCGTGCTCGCCGATGGCACCGGACACGATGATGTGATCGCCGGGCCGGGCCTGCTCCGGGCCGATGCGCAGCCCCGCCGGAACCACACCCACGCCGGCGGTATTGATGAAGAGGCTGTCGGCGCCGCCCCGTCCGACCACCTTGGTGTCCCCGGTGACGATGCCGACCCCGGCGGCCTCGGCCGCCCTGCCCATACTGGCGGCGACCGCGCCGAGCACCTCGAGTTCCAGCCCCTCTTCGAGGATGAACCCGGCGGTCAGCCCGATCGGCTGGGCACCGCTGCAGGCCAGATCATTGATGGTGCCGTTGACCGCGAGGTCACCGATGTTGCCCCCGGGAAAGAACAGCGGGTTGACGACATAGGAGTCGGTGGTCAGCGCGATCCGTCCCACCCCGGTCTCCAGGACCGCGGAGTCCCGCGCGGGACCGCTGGCGGAGCCGAAGGCCGGCAGGAACAGGTTCTCGATGAGTTCCTCGGACAGGATGCCGCCGCCGCCGTGGCCCATCACGATCCGTTTGGTCTCGCGCAACGGCATCGGGCACACCCAGTTGGTGGGGTCCACGGGTTCAGACATGAGCCTCAGACACGTGACGCGGTTTCCAGCCGACGGAACTGGTAGTAGGCCGCGCACGCGCCTTCCGACGAGACCATGGTGGCGCCCAACGGGGTTCGCGGCGTGCAGGTGGTGCCGAAGGCCGGGCACTGGTTGGGCTTGATCAGGCCCTGCAACACCTCGCCGCTGTGGCATTCGGCGGATTCCTGCACCAGCAGGTTCCCCACCCCGAACTTCAGTTCGGCGTCGAACTCGGCGTACCGCGGCGACAACGTCCAGCCCGACTTCGGGATCATCCCGATCCCGCGCCACTGCCGGTCGGTCACCACGAACACGTCCTCGAGTGCCTGCTGGGCCACGGTGTTGCCGGCGTCGGTGACCGCACGCGGGTAGGCGTTGCGCAACTCGGCTTTACCGGCCTCCAGCAACTCGACCACCTGACGGACGCCCTCCAGGACATCGAGCGGCTCGAAACCGGTGACCACGATCGGCACGCCGAACTGCGCCACCAGCGGCGCGTACTCGCCGGTACCCATCACGCTGCAGACATGGCCTGCCGCCAGGAAGCCCTGAACCCGGTTGACCGGGGCGCTCAGGATGGCCGTCATCGCCGGCGGTACCAGCACGTGGGACACCAGCATGGAGAAGTTGGTCAACCCCAGACGTTTGGCGTGCAGCACCGACATGGCGTTGGCCGGGGCGGTCGTCTCGAACCCGACGCCGAAGAACACCACCTGCTTGTCCGGGTTCTCGGCGGCGATCCGGGTGGCGTCCAGCGGCGAATAGACGATGCGGACGTCCCCGCCGCGGGCCCGCACGCTGAACAGGTCCTGGGTACTGCCGGGGACCCGGAGCATATCGCCGAACGAACAGAAGATGACATCGTCGCGGGAGGCGATCTCCAGGCCGCGGTCGATCATCTCCAGCGGGGTCACGCACACCGGGCAGCCCGGCCCGTGGATGAACTCCACCGCCCCGTCGAGCAGTTGGTCGATACCGTTGCGGATGATCGAATGGGTCTGGCCGCCGCAGACCTCCATCACCGTCCAGGGCCGGGTCGAGGTACGCCGGATGGATTCCACCAATGTCTTGGCGGCGGCCGGGTCGCGGAATTCGTCGAGGTATTTCATGCCGTACCCAGCTCCTCCTCGAGGATCCCGAGGTCGGCGAACATTCGCAGGGTCTCGTTGGCGGAGTCCTCATCGAGGCGGGTGATCGCGAACCCGGCATGCACGATGGTGTATTCGCCGAGCTCCATATCCGGCAGGTAGGCCAGACAGACGGTCTTGGTGGTGCCGCCGAAGTCGACGGTCGACATCCGGGTGCCGGACTCGTCCCAGATCTCGATCACCTTGCCGGGGATTCCGAGGCACATGTTCCGGTCCTTTCGTCTGACGTGACGGCCGCCGAAATCGCGGCCGCGATGGTGGCCTGACCCAACGCCAGCCCTCCGTCGTTACAGGAAACGATACGGTGAGCCAGCACCTCAATGCCGCTCTTGGTCAGAGATTCCCGAAGACCCTGCAGCAGTAGACGATTGGCGAACACCCCGCCGGTCAGCCCGACCACGCTGATCCCGGCGGTATCGGCGCAGCCGAGGGCTGCCTCAGCGGTCGCCCGGATCACCGCCCGGTGGAACCCGGCCGCCAGGTCCGCGGGGTCGGCGCCGGACCGCACGCCCTCGGCGATTGCCGCGATCACCGGGGCCGGATCCATCACCCCTGCCGTCACAGCAAAGTCGGCGAGTTCCGCGCGCGAGGGGTGGCCCTGGCGGGCCAGGTGCTCAAGTTCGATCGCCGCCTGCCCCTCGTAGCTGACCTGCTGACATACGCCCAGCAGGCTGGCGACCGCGTCGAACAGCCGCCCCATGCTGCTGGTCGGCACGCAGCCCAGCCCGCGCGGGATCTGCTGGGCCAGCACGTTCAGACCGGCCTCGCCGACCGCGGCGACCGGCGGCAGCTCCGGAGTCCAGTCGACGCCGGCCCGCATCAGCAGATCCAGGGCGATGCGGGCGGGCTGGCGCACCGCGCCCTCTCCCCCGGGCAGGGCCAACGGGGCGAGATGTCCGACGCGGCTGAACGTCGTGGGGTCGGTGATCGCCAGCAACTCCCCGCCCCAGATGGTGCCGTCGGTGCCGTAGCCGGTGCCGTCGTAGGCGACGGCGATGATCGGGGTGCCCAGCCGCCGGTGCTCGGCCAGTAACGACACCGCGTGCGCATGGTGGTGCTGGACGGCCAGCACCGGCCGACCGGAGGCCGTCCGGCGCGCCCACGCGGTGGTGGCGTAGCCGGGGTGCATATCGCAGGCGATGACGCCGGGATGCTGGCCGGTCATGAACGCCAGGTGATCCAGCGCGGCGGTGAAACAGGACTGGGTCCGGGGGTCGGCCATATCGCCGAGGTGCGAGGACAGGTGGGCGTGCCGCCGGCCGTCGGGGCCGGCGCCGGCCATCAGGCAGAAGGTGGTCTTGAGGTCTCCACCGGTGGCCAGCACGACGTCACGACCCGGTACCTGCACCGACACCGGCAGCGGCGCGTACCCCCGGGAGCGCCGCAACGGCAGCTGGCCGCCGAGGTCGTCGATGGCGATCACCGAGTCCTCACACGGAACGTGGATCGGCCGGTCATGGGTCAGCACCGCATCGGCCAGATCCGGCGATTCGGCGGAGCCGACGATCCAGCTCAGGTCCTCATCGCGGAACACGATGGGCGAACCACCCCGGTTGGCCGAGGTCATCACCAGTGCCATCGACCCGAGCCGGTCGAACAGCAGGTGGTGCACCGGCGAGTAGGCCAGCATCACGCCGAGTTCGGCCAGGCCCGGCGCGACGTCCCCGGCGATGGCCCCCCGGTCGGGTATCAGCACGATCGGCGCAGCCGGGCAGGCCAGTGCGGCAGCGGCCGCGTCGTCGACCTCGGCGATGGCCCGGGCAGCGTCCAGATCGGCGACCATGACGGCGAACGGTTTGTCCGGCCGAGTCTTGCGGGTCCTCAGCCGGGCCACCGCCGCGGGGTCATCGGCGCGGCAGGCCAGGTGGAAGCCGCCGATGCCCTTGACCGCGACGGTCCTCCCGGCCTTCAGCGCGGCGACGGCCGCGCCAATCGGATCCAGCGCGGCGACGGCCGCGCCAATCGGATCCAGCACGTCGGCCGCCGCACCGATCTGGTCGGTGGTATCGCCGGGCCCGAGCCAGGACAGCCGCGGACCGCAGTCGGCGCAGGCGATGGTCTGGGCGTGGTATCGGCGGTCGGCCGGATCGGCGTACTCCGCAGCGCAGGCCGGACACATCGGGAACCCCGCCATGGTGGTGGTCGGCCGGTCGTAGGGCAGGTCGGTGATGACGGTGTAGCGCGGCCCGCAGTTGGTGCAGGTGATGAACGGGTGCCGGTAGCGGCGATCGGTGGGGTCGCGCATCTCGCGCAAGCAGTCCCCGCACGCCGCGATATCCGGGGGCACCAGGGTCCGCGCACCGTCGTCGGACCGGCTCTCGACGATCCCGAAACCGCTGCCGCCGCGCGGCACGACGGTGGTCACGTTCAGGGTGTCGATACGGGCCATCGGCGGCGGTGCCTCCCGCAGCGCGGACACCGCGGCATCCACGGCCTCGGCCGGGCCTTCCAGTTCGCAGTGCACCGACCCGGCGTCGTTGCAGACCCAGCCACTGAGCCCGTGCCCGGCGGCGATGCGGGCCACGGCAGGGCGGAATCCCACCCCCTGCACCACACCGGTGATGTCGAGGCGAACCCGCACGGTCACATCACCCACGCTAGTCGTAGGGTTGGCGACGATGCATGAGTTGTCGCTGTGCCAGGCGATCGCCGGGGTGGTCAAACCCCACGCCGCCGGTCGCCGCGTCGATGTGGTGCGGGTTCGGGTGGGGGCGCTGCGCCAGGTGGTTCCGGAGTCACTGTCGTTCTGCTGGAGCCTGGTCCGCGATCACGAGGACATGCCGGAGGCCGAGTTGGAACTGGAGTTCGTCGCCGCCGAGGTAACCTGCCGCAGCTGCGGTCATCAGTCCGAGATCGCCTCCCGGTTCTCGGTGTGCTGCCCGCGCTGCGACAGCGCCGATGTGGCGGTGGTGTGCGGCGAGGAGTTCCTCGTCACTTCGGTCGATGTGACGGAAGAAAGGGTCTGAGGGTATGGGTCGATTTCACCGCCACGAGGACGGCACCGCGCATGCGCACGACCACGACCACGGGCACGAGCAAGACCACGACCACGACCACGACCACGGGGACCACAGCGGGTACGCCACCGGCTCGCAGCGGATCGAGGTCCTCGAGGCGATCTTCGCCGAGAACGACGTCCGCGCCGACGTCAACCGCAAGGCCCTCGAGGACAACGGCATTCGCGCGCTGAACCTGATGAGCTCGCCGGGTTCGGGTAAGACCACGATCCTCGCGTCGACATTGGACGCGCTGGCCGGCGAGTTCGACATCGGGATCGTCGAGGGCGATATCGCCACCGATATCGACGCCGCCAAGCTGAGCGGCCGCGGTGCGCAGATCTCGCTGCTGAACACCAACAACGGCTTCGGCGGCGAATGCCACCTCGATGCCCCGATGGTCAACCGCGCGCTGGCCGGACTTGACCTCTCAGCGCTGGACCTGGTGATCATCGAGAACGTCGGAAACCTGGTGTGCCCGGCCGAGTTCGACGTCGGCGAGCACGCCAAGGCGATGGTCTATTCGGTGACCGAGGGTGAGGACAAGCCGCTGAAGTATCCGGTGATGTTCCGCTCGGTGGACGTGGTGCTGCTCAACAAGATCGACCTGGTGCCGCACCTCGACGCTGATGTCGACACCTATATCGCCCATGTCCGCCAGGTGAATCCGACTGCCGCCATCCTGCCGGTGAGCGCTCGCACCGGAGCGGGAATGGACGCGTGGTTCGACTGGCTGCGCGCCTTCGCTGCGGCCCGCTGAGACCGATTCAGCGACCTGAGCGCAGGTCCTCAGACGTGAAGCGGACGGCGATGATGCACACATCGTCGGCCCGCGGGCGCGGGGCCAGACGTTCGTGCATCGTTTCGCAGTAGGTACTCACCGCCGTGCCGGGATCCCAGTGGGCGATCAGCCGTTCGGCGTTGTCGATCCCGGTCTCGATATCCATCCCATGCCGCTCGACCAGGCCGTCGGTGTACATCACCAGAATGTCGCCATGCTCGATGCGCAGCCTGCCCCCGGTGTAACTGGCCCCCTCCACCGGTCCGAGCACCGGGCCGTGCGCGTCGGAGAGTCGGCTGACCTTGCCGGTGACCGCCCGGCGGAACAGCGACGGCGGATGGCCGGCCGAGCAGTAGCTCAGGCAGCCTTCGGATGCGTCGAACACCGCAACCGCCATGGTGGCGAACCTGCCCTGGGTGGCGTCACGGGTGAAGCCGTTGAGTTCGGCCAGAAGTTCGGCGGGGGTCAGTCCCTGGTGCGCCAGCGCCCGGCCCGCACTGCGCAGTTGCGCCATATCCTCCACCGCCGGCAGTCCGTGACCGACAACATCGCCGACCGCCAGATAAGTGCGGTTCCCGGGCAGCGGCATGACGTCGTACCAGTCGCCGCCGAGCCCCTGCGCGACATCGGCAGGCTCGTAGGTGACGCAGACATCAAGCCCGCGTGTCTTCATCGGGACCGACGGCAGTACCGCCGACTGCAGCACCACAGCGCGGGCGTGTTCGTCGGTGTAGACGCGCGCACGCACCAGCGCCTGGCTGACCATGGTGGCAACCGCGGAGATGTACGCCCGTTGGGTGGTGTTCAGCGGTTGCGGTTCCGACCACACCAGCAGCAAGACGCCGATGGGCTTACCGCCCGAGGTCAGCGGCCAACCCGCAGCCGATTCGACGCCGCTGACCCTGGACCACCGCACGTTGTCGGGATACCGCTGCGCGTACTCGGCGGCGGTGTGGACGATGACCGGCTGTCCGGACCGCACCGTGTCGGTGACGACGGTCCGGTCGCTCACATCGAGCGCACCGACGAACTCGCCGATGGCCGCGGACGGGTAGCCGGATCTGGCGACCAACTCGAGGCGGTGACCGTCGGGGCTGAGCAGCCCGAGGGTCAGTGCCTTGGCACCGGCCTCGTTGAGCACCTGATCCGCCAGTGCCTGGCCGATATCCTGCGGCGTGAGCGAGGCGGACAGCTGCTGGGCCAGTTTGGACAAGGTTTCCAGGCGCATCCGCTCCCGTCGCTCGCTCTCCCGCTCCCGCACCGCGGTCATCCGCCCGGCCGCCTCCTGGGCGATCAGCATCGCCACCGCCACGATCACCGCGATGAAGACCTGGGTCAGCGCCACCCGGGTCGCCAGCGACACGTCCATGCTGCTGAACAGCCCCTTGCCGCGGGTCGCCATGATGTTGGCCAGGAAGGCCGCCACCGCGCCCGCCAGCGCGGCTCCGAGCATGTCCAGCCGAAGAGCCGCCCAGGCCAGCACCGGCAGGATGAGCATCGAGGGCGGGGCCTCGGTCCAAAACGCGGCGACCGAGAGCGCGGCGGTGACACCGAGTACGCCGGCCGCCTCCCACGGCCGCCGCCGCACGATGTAGGACTGGTTGGTCCACAGCAGGATCGGGGCGGCCACCACCAGGACGCCGAGTGCGTCACCGGCCCACCAGCTCAAGACTTCGCCCAGCCATGGTTCCCGGGTATAAGCCGCGCTGACACTCCCGCCGATCAGCGCGCCCGCGAAAGGTCCGGCGAGGCAGGCGCCGCCGATAAAGGCGGTGAAGTCCCGGCGCTCCCGCAGGTCGGGTCTGCCGGCGCACCACATCAGCACCAGCGTGGCTCCGATCAGCGGTTCGACCACATTGGCCAGCGCGTATCCGGCCGACATCGCCGGCCCAGCCCCATAGAGGCTGTCGATGAGAACCTCGCCGAGGACGATGGCGGCCACCACCGCCGGCCACAGAACCCGGCGGATCAGCATCATCGCCGCGACGGTGACACCGGCCGCTGGGTAGAAGAAGGCCGGGCCCGACGCGGAGCCGAAAGACTCCCAGGCCAGCACGGCGCCGACGGAGAAGGCCAGGAACACCACGGCGAAGATGCCGCCGGGGTGACCCCAGAACCGTGCCGGGCCAGCACCGGAGGAGGCACCGGATTCCGCAGACCGGTCAATCCCGGCGGTCCAGCCTCCCTGCGCGCTCACCGATGAAGCCTATCGGCACTGGCCGGGTGATCGCCGCACTCACACCGGGGCGCCGACCCGCACGATGAGCAGGCACAGATCGTCGGAGTGCGGCGCAGGCGCGACATCGGCGGCCAGTGCCTCGCAGTCGAGCAACGCCTCCGGCGGCCAGGCGGCGATGACCCCCTCGAGGTGGGCGATACCCGCCTCGACATTCTCGTCGAGGTGCTCCACCAGACCGTCGGTGTACATCACCAGGACATCGCCTGAGCCCACCGCCACGGTGGCGTCGGTGTAGACGGCGTCCTCGAACGGCCCCAGCACCGCACCGTCGGATCCGGACAGCCTGACCACGTCACCGGTGCCGGCTCGGCGCAACAGCGCCGGGGGATGTCCGGCCGAACTGTAGGACAACGACCCGTGGCGGGCATCGAATACCACCACCAGGTTCGTCGCGAACTCGCCCCGGATCTGGTACCCGGCGAAGCGATTGAGTTCGGCTAGCACCCCCGCTGGTCCAAATCCCTGATGCGCGTAAGCATTCCCGGTGCTGCGTAATTGCGCCATATCCTCCACTGCGGTCAGGCCGTGCCCGATGACGTCGCCGATGGACAGATACGTCCGGCCGTTCGGCAGCGCCATCACGCTGTACCAGTCCCCGCCGAGGCCATGCGCAGCGTCGGCCGGGCGATACAGCACGGCGTAGTCGAGTCCGTCCGCGTCGACCCGGGCCACCGGGTGCGCGGCGCCGTGCAGCACCATCGACCGCGCGTGCTCGTCGGAGTAGGACTTGGCCCGCACCAATGCCTGACTGACCATGGTGGCCACCGTCGACAAATACGCCTGCTGAGCGTCATTCAGTCGCTGCGGGGTCGACCAGGACAGCACCAGGGCTCCGATGCAGGTCCCGCTCGCAGTCAGCGGCCAGCCCGCCACCGCGGTGATGCCGGACGCGCGCAGCAACCCGGCGACGTCGCCGTATCGGTGCTCATACTCGTCCACCGTGTCGACCAGGACCGGCCGACCGGTGCTCGCCACATCCGTGGCCACGCACCGGTGGTCCATCGACACCCCGCTGCCGAGATCGGCGGGGATCGGTGCCGGGTAACCCACCAAACTGAGCCACTCGAGGCGGCTTCCATCGGGGGTCAGCAAGCCCACCTTCGCACCGGTCGCCTCGAGTTCGGCGACCAGTTGGCTCTCCAATACGCGGCCCACGTCACCGGGGGTCAGCGCACCGGACAACTGCAGCGCCAATCCGGCCAGCGCCTGCAGGCGACGCCGTTCCTGCTGCTCCTGCGCCCGCTCCCGGGCCGCCTCCCGGCGCGCTGCGGCCTCCTGCGCGATCAACATCGCCAACAGGACATTGACCGCAATGATCGCCTGGATCAACGCCAGCCGGCCCGACTTGGACAGGTCCATATCGGTGAACAGGCTCAGCCCGGACGCGGCCCGAAGGTTCGCCGCGAACGCGGCGCCCGCCCCGGCCAGAGTGGCGCCGAGCACATCGAGGCGCAGCGCCGCCCACGCCAGTACCGGCAGGATGAGCAAGGACGGCTGCAGCCCGGTCCAGATCGCCAACCAGGACAGTGCCGAGGTGGTACCGAGGATTCCGACGGCTTCCACCGGCCGTTCCCTGAGCAGACGGATCTGTCTGGGCCACAGCAGGATCGGCGCTGCCACCACCAGGACTCCGATGGCGTCACTGGCGAACCAGCGCAGCGCGGCGCCCGGCCACCAGGCTCCCAGATGAACAGCGACGGATGCCCCGCCGATCAGCCCGCCCAGCATCGGGCCGGCCAGGCACGCACCGGCGACAAAGTAGACCAGGTCCCGGCGACGGCGCAGGTCGGGAACGCCTTTGCACCAGGCCAGCACGAGGGAGGCACCGAGCAGTGGTTCGACCGAGTTGGCCAACACGTAACCGGCGATCGCCGAGGGCTCGTAACCGGCGGCGAAGTCCACGGCACCCTCCCCCAGCACGATGGCGAGGATCACCGCGGGCCACCGGGCGCGCCGGGTCATCAGCATCGCCGCTGCGGTGACCCCGGCCGAGGGAAAGAATGCCGGGCCCAACTCCGAGGCTCCGAAAGCCTTCAGGGACAGCGTCGCACCGGCCACGTAGCCCACGAAGACCGCCGCGAAGAGACCGACCGTGCGGGCCCACGGTGCTGCGTCCAATCGGGCCATCAGGCGCCACCGCGGACGGTGAAAACCGCCTCGACGTCGGCGGCCACCTCGACCTCATCGGGCCGCAGAGCGAATTCCGCGGGCCCCGCCGCCGGGGCGGCCGAGGCGGCGGCCATCAGCACCGTGCGCTGCCCCGGACCGCCGATACCGGGATCGCTGATGCTGCTCACCTCGACCGGGCCGAGATCGAGCGCATCGGCGTAGTCCTGGGCGCGCCGTCTGGCGTCGCGGACCGCCCTCCGGCGGGTCTTGCGCTCGACCTTGCGCCGACTCGCGGCGGTGAGCGCCCAGTCGACATGGGAGATGCCGAGGCCGCCGATCTGAGCACCCCACCGGACCCAGGCGGCCAGGTCGTCGAAGTCGGTGAACGTCGCGGTGATCGACACCGAGGCGGTGTATACCGGGGGCAGTTGCTCCCCATCAGGGTGGAACGGCCGGTGCGAGCCGGTCCGAACCTGGTCGACGGCGTAGCGGGTGACCGGACCGCCGGGGTGATGCCGGGATTCCAGCGAGCCCCGGACCTCGGCGAGTGCGGCCGCCACCGCCTGAAACACCGGCTCAGCCGAACGCCCCTCGCCACTGAGCATGGCGTGCACCGTCGCCTGCTCGGGGGGCACCCGCACCGAGTGGATGCCGCGCACGGCGATCCGGACCGGGGTCATGGCCATCACTGTAAGTGCACGGGCCTCCCCCACCGGCCGCGAACAGACGCAAACTCGGATGATCTCAGGCGAATACGTGCGACTTTGCGTCTGCTCGCGGTGAAGGAGGCCAGCCGGGGCGGCCCTATTTGATCAGCGGATCACGCGGCATGCCGAGGATGCGCTCGGCGATCTGGTTGCGCGCCACCTCGGAGGTTCCACCGGCGATCGCCATTCCGCGGGCGCCCATCGCGGCGCGGGCGGCCAGCGCACCCTCACCACCCTCCAGCGCCAACTCCGGGCCCACCAGTGCGGCCGCGATCGCACCCTGTTCCTGAAAGTGTTCGGCCAGTTTGAGTTTGGTGATGTTGCCCTCCGGGCCGGGGCCGGCACCTTCGATGCTGCGCGCGGCGCGGCGCAGGTTGAGCAGGCGCAGCGCGTGATCGTCGGCGAGGAATCGGCCGACCCGAACGTCGGCCCCGGCCATCCGGTCGCCGTGGGCCTGGGCCAACTGAACCAGCCAGGCCGAGGCCGGCGCGATACCGCCGGCCCCACCACCGATGCTCACCCGCTCGTTGCCGAGCGTGGCCCGGGCAACGGTCCAGCCGGCATTCGGCTCGCCGACCACGTCCTCGTCCGGGATGAACACGTCGTTGAAGAACACCTCGTTGAACTCCGAGCCGCCGGTGATCTGGCGCAGCGGGCGGACCTCCACACCGGGGGCCTTCATATCGATGATCACCATCGTGATGCCGGCATGTTTGGGCACCTCGAAGTCGGTGCGCACCGTCGCCAGGCCCCGACGCGCGTAGTGGGCACCACTCGTCCAGACCTTCTGGCCGCTGATCCGCCAGCCCCCGTCGACACGGGTGGCCCGGGTCTTGACGGCGGCGGCATCCGATCCGGCGGACGGCTCGGAAAACAGCTGGCACCAGATCTCGTCCTTGCGCAGCGCCTTCTCCACAAAACGCTCGATCTGCGAAGGGGTTCCGTACTGAATGAGGGTGAGGATCACCCAGCCGGTGATGCCGTAGTCGGGCCGCTTGACCCCCGCGGCGGCGAACTCCTCCTCGACCAGCAGCTGTTCCACCGCCCCGGCGGCGCGACCCCACGGCTTGGGCCAATGCGGCATGACGTAACCGGTGGCGATGAGCTCATCGAGCTGTGTCTTCTCGTCGAGCGCGGCGATCCGCTGCGCTTCGGCGGTGATCTCGCCCCGCAACGCCTCGGCCTCCGGCGGCAGATCCAGGCTGTTGGCCCGGACGACGCCCCGTGCGGTGAGCCCGAAGACATCGGTGGCCGCGCCGTCGCCCCCGAGGACGGCGTTGACGGTCAGCGCCCGGCGCAGGTGCAGGTGCGCGTCGTGTTCCCAGGTGAAGCCGATGCCGCCGTGAACCTGGATGTTCAGTTCGGCGTTGCGGAGGTAGGCCGGCAGTGCCAGCGCCGCGGCGGCCGCGGCGGCCAGCCGGAACTGGTCTTCGCCCTCCCCGGCGCCCGCCCCCGGGTCCTCACCGGCCGCCCGGGCGGCGTCCCAGACGCAGGCAACGGCCGATTCGGCGGCCACCAGCATGTCGGCGCAGTGGTGTTTGACCGCCTGGAAGGTCGCGATGGTCCGGCCGAACTGCTCACGCACCTTCGCGTATTCGACCGCGGTCTCGACACACTCCGATGCCCCGCCGACCGCCTCGGCGGAGAACAGGGTGCGGGCGCGGGCCAGGGCCGCCTCCCGCGCCCCGGGCAGCAGATTGTCGCCGATGGCGACGTCGGCCAGCGCGACGCGCCCGGAGCGCCGGGTTCGGTCGAGGCTTCCCGGCACCTGCACCGAGACCCCGGCGGCGCCGCGCTCCACCAGCACCATGTCCGCACCGGCCGGAAGCAGCAGCACATCGGCCAGTCCGGCGCCGATCACCACACCCGCATCACCGGAGACGTGCCCATCGGAAATCTCCAGTTCGCCGGCGAAACCGACTGCGGCGGTGCGCGATCCGTCGATCAGCCCGGGCAGCAGCCGAGCCTTCTGCTCCTCGGTACCCACCGCGTCCAGCACTGCGGACACCGCGACCGTGGGTACGAACGGCCCCGGCGCGACCGCCCGGCCCAGTTCATCGATGACCACCACCAGTTCGGGCAGCCCGAAGCCCGACCCGCCGTAGGCCTCATCGACATGCAGTCCCAGCCAGCCGAGGCCGGCCAGCTCCCGCCAGAACGGCGGGCGGGCCTCGTCGTCGGCGTCGAGAGTCTCCCGGGCCGCCGACCGGGCCTTCTGGGAGGTCAGGAATGAACGGGCGACGTCGCCGAGTTCGCGGTGGTCGTCAGTCAGGGCGATGGGCATCGGGGCCTCCTCGGCTCGAACGGGATCAGCGGGCGTCGAAGCCTCGGGCCGAGCCGCTGCGCGGCATCCGGTCGACTCCTCTCCGCGCTGTACCCGGACGTTACCGCGACCGCCTCGGGCCTCTGCGGTGCAGGGCTACTCCAAGGCGGTGATCAACTGCCCGACGGTGTGATGGGCCTCCAGAGGATGCCGCAACCGCCCTCTGGCGTTGACCTTGTAGAGATTGCGGCGGCCCTGCTTGGTCTTGACCAGATAGCCGCCGCGGGTGAGATCGGCCAAGATCACCTGCACCGCGCGTTCGGTGATCCCGATCTGCAAACCCAGTTCACGGGCGGTTAACGCCTCACCGCGGGCCAGACATAACAACACGTGCGCATGGTTGGTCAGAAACGTCCATCCACGTTCAGCCGATTCAGGCATGCGTCAATTTGTACCACTGTCGGCATTCAGGTAACGGGATTCGCAACTACAGACGTGCAAAATCGTCCTTGCCGCGATCGAACTCGGCCAGCATCCCCGCGGTCAGCGTCGGCCGGATCTGCCCGATCGCCGTCAGGTAGTCCTCGGTGACCGCCGGCCGTCCGCCACCGTCGCGCATCTCCCGCTCGAAGGCCGCCTGAGAACCCTTGCGGGCGGCGAACTCGATATCGGCAGGGGTGAACAGCTCCGATGCGACGGCCAGCCGGTCGACGTCGATTCCGGCGTTGGCCGCCCCGAGATAGCGCTGCCACACCGCCCGGCGGGCGGGCTGGTCCGGCGGTCCGACCGGGATCACGTAGTCGAAGCGCCCGGGCCGCAGGAACGCCGAGTCCAGTGAGTGCACGGCATTGGTAGCGCAGACCAGCAGTCGGCTGTCGTGCTGCCGGAAGGCCGGGATCAGCTTCAACAGCTCGTTGGTCACCCCCAGTTCGGCGGTGGAGGCGCCGGCCCTGGCGGTGGCGATCTCCTCCACCTCGTCGATGAAAAGCACCAGTTCATCGAGTTCGGCAAGGTCGGCGAACGCCTCCCGCAACGATGCCGCCAGCCCTCCGGTCCCGGTCGCCGCGAGCCGGGACGGGAACAGTTCCACGAAGGGCCAGCCCAGCCGGGACGCGATCGCCTTGGCGAAGCTGGTCTTTCCGGTTCCCGGCGGGCCGAACAGGATGACAGCCTTCGGTGGGCTGACTCCGTAACGCTCGGCGACGTCTGGATGGCCCAGCGGGTCGACGATGCGGCGCTCGATGATCTGCTTCTCGTATTCCATCCCGGCCAGGTCCCCCCACAGCCCGGGCGGCAGCATCTGCCCGCCCAGTTCGTCGAGCAGGTTGGCCTGATCGGGGCCCAGGTGTTCGAGCAATTCGTAGTACACCAACTTGTCGCGGCGGGTGTACCCGGAGTTCTCCAGCGCCGCGGCGCCGGTGGCACCATCGGGCAGCGCCGCGCAGATGCGGCGAACTCCCTGGGTCCGCAGCCGCCGCTCGAGGTCGGCCAGCAGCGCCGAACCGACACCGCGGCCCCGCCACCGCGCCGCGATGGCCAGCAGCAGAATCCAGGCCCGCTCCCCCTGGGTCTGGGCCACCGCCATCCCGACGACCTCATTGCCCACCTCGGCCACCACCGCCGGCTCGCCTGCCCGAGCCGCGGCCATCACTTCGGCCACGCTGAACACCGGCTCGGCCGAACCGGGGCCCCGGCTCTCATCCCACACTCCGATGGCCTGATCGAGGTCTTCATCGTGGTAATCGCGCAGGCGCCATACCGGCATGGACGCACCTCCTCGGGGATATCCAGAAGAGCCTGCCGGGTGGACGCGTTTACACATCCCCCATCCGGTGGATATCGGCAGGGGACCCGCCGCCGCCGCGCCGCCCGTGAAATGCCGCCCGTGCAATGCCGCCCGTGAAATGCCGCACGTGAAATGCCGCCCGTGAAATGCCGCCCGTGAAATTTTGAGAGACCCGACCCCTTCCACAGGGGCCGGGCCTCTCCGGTGCGGGTCTGGGGTGGCGCGGTCGGCCTCGACGGTTCCTGTTCCCGCGGGCGCGGGCTTTCAAACACACCACCTTTCGCGCACCCCACCCCCGCCACCCCCGCCGCCCGCGGGGTTTACCGTTTGTGAGATCAGCGGTGCGCAGATAGGGGACGCGAGATGGATCTGACCTGGTCGTCAAGGGATCTCGAGTTCCGCGATGAGGTCCGGGCCTTCCTGGACGAGAAGCTCACCCCGGATCTGCGTCAGGCCGGCCGGCTGATGACGAGTGTCTACGCCGATCACGAGGCCAGCATGGCCTGGCAGGCGATCCTGCACGAGCGTGGCTGGGCGGCCCCGGCCTGGCCGGTCGAATACGGCGGCTGCGACTGGACATTGACCCAGCACTACATCTTCAGCCGGGAATCCACCCTGGCGGGGGCTCCGTCGCTGTCCCCGATGGGAATCATGATGGTGGCCCACGCCATCATCGCCTTCGGCACACCCGAACAGAAGGGCTACTTCCTGCCGCGCATCCTCACCGGAGAGGTGTTCTTCTGCCAGGGCTACTCCGAACCGGAAGCCGGTTCGGACCTGGCCGCGCTGTCGATGGCCGCTATCGACGACGGCGACGACCTGGTGTGCACCGGCAGCAAGATCTGGACCACCCATGCCATGGAGGCCAACTGGATCTTCGCCCTGGTGCGCACCACCCGGTCGGCACGCAAGCAGCAGGGCATCACCTTCGTGCTCATCGACATGAGCACACCGGGGATCGAGATCCGCCCGCTGGTGATGACCTCCGGCGAGGAGATCCAGACCCAGATCTTCTTCGACTCCGTGCGGGTGCCCAAGTCCAACGTGATCGGACGGATCGACGACGGCTGGACGGTGGCCAAGTACCTGCTGGAGTTCGAGCGCGGCGGCGGGGCGGCGGCACCGGCCCTGCAGGTCATGGCCGAGTCGATCGCCGCGGCTGCCCAACGGCAACCCGGCCCGGCCGGCGGGGCCCTGATCGACGACCCGGTCTTCGCCGCCAAACTCGCCGATGCCCGCATCCGCACCGAGGTACTGGAGATCCTGGAATACCGGGTGCTGACCACCGTGTCCGCCGGCCGCAATCCCGGCGCGGCATCGTCGATGCTGAAGATCCTGTCCACCGAACTGAGCCAGGGCATCACCGAACTGGCGATGGAGGCCGCCGGTCCGCGCGGCCGGGTCTACCAGCCGCACGGCACCCGGCCCGGAGGCCCGGTGGCGGACTTCACCCCTCCTGACGACGGCTACGTCAGCGGTGAGGCCTGGCAGGCGGTGGCCCCCCTGCGATATTTCAACGACCGGGCCGGCTCGATCTACGCCGGCAGCAACGAGATTCAGCGCAACATCCTGGCCAAAGCCACCCTGGGGCTGTAGGCGATATGGACTTCAATCTCGACCGGGAACAGGACCTGCTGCGTGACGGCCTGAGCAGGTTCCTCGCCTCGCGCTACGACCTGGAGACCAGCCGCGCAGCGGCCAAGACCGGCCCCGGCTGGCAGCCGGATATCTGGCGCTGTTTCGCCGAGGACCTCGGCATCCTCGGCGCGACCCTGCCCGAGTCGGCGGGCGGCAGCGGCGGCGGACCGGTCGAGGCGATGGTGATCGCCGAGGAACTCGGCCGTGCTCTGGTGATCGAACCCTTCGTCGACACCGTCGTGGTGGCGGGCGGGATCCTGGCCCGGGCCGGCACCGACCCCGCCACGCGGGTACTGGAGCGCATCGCCGACGGGTCCGCCGTGGTCGCGCTGGCGGTCACCGAAGCCGACAGCGGTGATCACTGGGAGGACTTGTCCAGCAGTGCCGTTCTCGATGACACACACTGGGTGATCACCGGATCCAAGATCGTCGTCAGCACCGCCCCGCTCGCCACCCACCTGGTGATCGCCGCCCGCACCAGCGGCAAACCTGGCGACGCACAGGGTATTTCGCTCTTCCTGACTGAGTTCGATCCCGCCGCAACGGGTCTGGAGGTGCACTCCTACCGGACCGTCGACGACCGCCGGGCCGCCGACGTGGTCTTCGACGGCCTCCACCTGCCCGCCGACGCTCTTCTCGCCCGGGACGGCTGGGCGTCCCTGGCCCGGGCCCGAGACGAGGGAGCGGCCGCGGTCTGCGCCGAGGCGGTCGGCGCCATGCGAAAAGTCCTTGCCGACACCGTCGACTACTGCAAGAACCGCCAGCAGTTCGGCCAACCGATCGGCGGCTTCCAGGTGCTACAGCATCGGATGGTGGACATGCACATGGAACTCGAACAGGCGGTCTCAGCGGCCTACCTCGCGGTGCTGAACCTCGATGCCGATCCCGATGTGCGGGCCCGGGCGGTCTCGGCGGCCAAGGCCACCGTGGGGCGGGCGGCGCGATTCGTGGGGCAGAACGCCGTGCAGTTGCACGGCGGGATGGGTATGACCGAGGAACTGGCCATCGGGCACTACTTCAAGCGGCTGATCGCCATCCAGTACGAGTTCGGCTCCACCGATTTCCACCGGACGCGCTACGCGCGGCTCACTCGGCCGGCGCACCGCTAGCGGTTGAGCACCGAGGCCACCGCCTGCAGTGGAGCGAGATTAACGCCGATACGGTGAGCGAAAGGGTACGCCAGCGCAATCACCACCGTGATCGACAGCGCCGGGATTAGGCACCAAACAAAGAACAGAACCGGTCGACGGGTGGTCACCGTCGTGATGCCCATGACGATGGCGACGAGTACCCCGGTGATCAGCAGCAGCGCCGCCAGAACCCCCGGCAGGGTGCGCTTGGCCACGGCCGCAACCGTCGCTGAACTCGTCCCGACCAGGGCGGCCGCAGTGACCAGACTGTTCACTTCCTGCGGTTTGGCGCTGGGACCGAATGCGTAGATGTGCAGGGCGTCCTCGAACCGGTCCAGCGGGATCAGTGAGGGCAGGTTGGTGGTGTCCCCCCTGACGAGGAAGGCATCGTCGCCATTCGCCGCCGTCGCGGCATAGGTACCCAACTTGTCCATCAGCGCAGCCGACGCGGCCCGGTCCGGGATGTTGTTGAGCTTCCAGGCCATCTGCTGGATAGCGGCCGCCTGCTGCTCGACCGCGGCCTGCCCCGCGGAGACCGCTCCCCAGGTGACGGTGATCGCGAAGCCGACGAAAAAGGCGAATGTCGCCGCCAATCCGGTGAGCAGGTGGCTGGCCTGGTCAGCAAGATCCTCACAGGTATCGCCAGAACAGCGACGCCGGATAAGCGCCCTCGCCGAGTAACTGACGCCAATGAAGAAGACCAGGAGCAGCGCGCAGATCGCCCAGAGTGGGGTGCTGGTGAGCAGATCCCTCATCGGCGCAAACTATCAGTGCCAGACCCGGAACAGTGACTCATCGCCGAGCGTTGAACGACCATCACCGAGGACAGGGAGTTGTCATGCTGAACAAGATCACCGGGGCGCTCGGCCAGGTGGCCGAGGCAGCCGGAACCATCGTCGGGATCCGGCACGGGACCGAGGAACCACCGTTCACGGTGGAACGGCGGGTCGATAACGTCGAGATCCGGCGCTACGGGTCGCGCATCGCCGCCGAGACCACCATCGATGCCGATGAGGAACCGGCCCGCAATGAGGGATTCCGGCGGTTGGCCCGCTACATCTTCGGCGGCAACAAGAGCAAGACCAAGATCGCCATGACCGCACCGGTCGCCCAGCAGCAGAGCGAGAAGATCGCCATGACCGCACCCGTCGCCACCCAGCGCGGGGCGGCAGGCCAGTGGGTGGTCCGGTTCTTCATGCCCTCGGAGTACACGCTGGATACCCTGCCCACACCGAGCGACGACCGGGTGCGACTGGTCAACGTTCCCGCCGAACGGGTGGCGGTCCTGCAGTTCTCCGGGCTTCCCAGCCCCGCCGCGGTCGCAGCGCACACCGACCAGTTAATGGCGGCGTTGCGGGCCAATTCCATTGATGTCCAGGAGGAGCCGGTCGGCTGGTTTTATGACCCGCCGTGGACGATTCCGTTCCGGCGCCGCAACGAGGTCGCGGTGAGCCTGGGGGCTGCCGACTAGCTGCCGACTACGGTGCCGGTGCCGGGGGTACCGCGGGGTCCTCGGCCGGCAGCGGGACGGGGTTGGGACGTTGTTGCGGTGCGGAGCCCGGTGCAACCGAGTCCATCGGCCGCTGGGCGAGCAGCAGCAGGGCGTCGCCCATGGTGACGTCCTCGGTGCGGACGGCCTGCCAGATATCGCGGAGATAGCCCAGGGTGCGCCGCTGCGGAGGGGTCTGGGTGGTGCCCGGCGGCAGGCTCTCCGGACTCGGCAGGTGCGACACCCCCTCGGACTGCGCGACGATTTGCGCCGCCGGGACCGAGGCGGGATCAGCGGCTACCGGCACCGCCGGTTCGGCGGGAAGCACCTGCTCGGCCGCCGCCGCCGGAGCCGCCAGCACGGCCAGCGCGATACCGAACACCACTGCGACAGATCGTCTACCAAGCAACGGTTCACCTCCGCGACGATGAAAGCCTTCACACGGTCAATCCGATACCGCCCGTGATTCGTTACAGGTGTCACTCGAGTCACTCCAGGGACAGCTGGCAAGCCAGACCCGGGCTGGCAGAGCGGGTCCCGGTGGCGGGCGGGGACAATGCTGGGATGCGACGTGTCCTGGTTACCGCAGTTCTGCTGGTGGCGCCGCCGGCGATGGCCGCCGCCGCCCCCGATGGGGGTGTGCCGCCGGTCAATCCCCAGGCTGCCGCCGCCGGACTGATCGACGTGCGCACGGTGGTTCCCGATGCCATCGTCGACCTGCGCTACGCCACCGCGAACAACTTCCTGGGCATGCCGGTGTATCCGCCCGATGCCCGCTGCCTGGTGCATCAGTCGATGGGCCCGGGGTTGGCGACGGCCGCGGACGCGCTGCGCCCGAAGGGGCTGACGCTGGTGTTCTGGGACTGCTACCGCCCGCATGAGGTGCAGGTGCAGATGTTCGAGGCGGTGCCCGATCCGGCATGGGTGGCCCGGCCCACCGGCTTCGCGCGCAGCCACGAGGCCGGCCGCTCGGTGGATGTGACCATGGCCGCAGGCGGTGTCCTGGTGGATATGGGCACCGATTTCGACAGCTTCACCCCACTGGCGGAGGCCTACGCCACCAACGGCCTCAGTTCGCAGCAACAGGGCAGCCGGGCGATCCTGCGCAACGCCATGGCCAAGGGCGGAATCACCGGCTATTCCGGCGAATGGTGGCATTTCGACGGGCCGGGCGCGGGGCAGCCCCGCGCCATCCTGGATGTGCCGGTCAACTAACGGCCCGGAGCATCCGCGCGGCCGCGACCGTGCGTGACATGCACGCCTCAGCGGCGTGTCGCCGTACCGACTCGCACTCTCGCGGCTGCCGGCACAGCAACTACGACCCCTGGTCAGTTCCCGCCGCGTGCGGGTACTTTGAAGATGCCTGGCGTGTCCGCAGGCAAAGGGGGGACTATGCGCTACATCCGATCAGTCCTGACGGCGGTGTGGGCCGTCGCGGCCGCCGTGATCCTGATCGTGCCCGTCACGGTCCGGTCAGCGATCGACTTAGCCGCGACCGCGCTCTACATGGGCGGGACCGACCACCCGTTGAGCATCCCTGAGGACACCACCGAATACATCAACTTCTACGTCGACTGGGCGTATAACGGCTTCGTGGCCCCGTCAGGCCTCTGTACCGGCGGCGACCCCGGTTGCACCCCGGTGGCTGTTCGCACCCCCGCCCAGTTCTGGCCGATCACCGGGCTGCGCGCGATGACGTACGACGAGTCGGTCGACATCGGACTGGCCAACCTCCGAGACTGCCTGGGCGGTGTCGCCTGCACGGTGACTGACGCCCCTTTCGTCAGCACCGGGTCCCGCCAACTCACCGATACCTCCTACACGGTGTTCGGCTACTCCCAGAGCGCCGTGATAGCCGGCATGATGAAAAGCGAGCTGATCGCGCATCCGCCGTCGGGACTGGTCAGCTTCGTGTTCGAGTCCAACCCCAACCGGCCCAACGGCGGGATCCTGGAGCGGTTCGTCGGCGTCCACATACCGATCCTGGGAGTGACGTTCAACGGTGCGACGGTGACCAATTCTCCCCAGCCCACGCCGTTGACCACAGTCGATGCCGTCCACCAGTACGACCCGGTGGGCGACTTCCCGATCAATCCGCTCAACCTCCTCGCAGATCTCAACGCACTCGTGGGGTTCTTATACGAGCATCCCGAGGGAGGGTCCGGAACGCCGGCACTCCAAGGCCAATACCAGGATTCGACCTATTATCTGGTTCCGACAACGACGCTGCCGTTGCTGCGCCCGCTGACGGTTGTGCCCTACCTCGGGCCGCTGCTCGCCACCATTCTCGATCCTCCGCTTCGTGTTCTGGTGGAGACGGGCTATGACCGCACGATCAACCCGGGTGCGCCGACCCCGGCGAAGTACCTGTACTTCCCCAACCCGATCACCACGGCGGCCAATTTCCTCACGGCGATTCCGACCGGCTGGGACAACGGAATCGCCTACGTCACCGGCGATCCGGCGAACCGGCCCTTCCACACCACGCCGCCGGGGCCCTACGGGGTCGGCGGGCCACCGGTGTACGCCGGGGCGGTCGATCCCTATGGACCCCCCACCCCTGCCGATCTGACCGTGCCTGTCGCCGTACCCGCCGCGCCGCCAAACCCGAGCGCTGCCCGTTCTCGGCCCACCGCGACAGCGACCGATCCGGTGCCGGTGGCCGCGCCGCGGCGCGCGCCGTCCCCTGCGGCGGCACGTGTCGAGATCGACGCTGCGCCGGCGGACGCGGCGAACCCGAAACCGCATCGCCAGCAACGCGCCGACCGGGCCGACCGGGCCGAGCGCGTCGGCACCGGCTCACGCCGCGCCGCCTGATCCGCAGACCCGCCGCCGTCACTACCCCACAGCGGCGCGGGATGCCCGGTCCAGGAACGGCAGCACGAGGGCGGCGAACTCGTCGGGGCACTCGATCTGCGGCATGTGCCCGATACCGGGCAGTAGATGGGTCTCGGCGTGCGGTAGCACCCGGCGGGCCTGCTCGAGGTGGTGGGCCGGCAGCACCTTGTCCTGATCGCCCCATATCACCATGGCGGGCCGCGGATGCAGTGCGGCGAAGGCCGCCAGTTGCCGTCGCCAGCCTGCCTTGACGCCACGCGCGGTCGCCAGTTCCACGGCGGCCGCCAGCATGACCTGGCCATGGTGCGGTTTGGCGGCGATGGCCATCGCCCGGTCGATGCGTTCCCTGCTGGCCAGTGCGGTGTCGGCGTAGCACGACCGCTCCAGCATGGTTGCGGTGGCGCGGGTGGTGCGACGACTGGCCAGCGGCCCGAGGACCGGCATGGCCAGGATCCGCAGCAGGATCGTCACCTCTCTGCCGAAACCGGCGCTGTTGATCAGCGCCAGGCTGGCCACCCGCTCGGGGCGCTGCGCCAGGACCTGCATGGCGATCGCTCCGCCGAGTGAGTTGCCGACGATGTGCAGCGGCCGCTGCTCACCGAGGACATCGACGGCGCCGAGGACACCGTTGGCGAAGGCGGACAACGTGATCGGGCCCTCCGGGCGGTCGGAGAACCCGAAGCCGGGAACATCCACCGCGATCACCCGGTAGTCGGCCGACAGCCGCTCGTACTGCGGGTCCCAGTCCTCCAGACTGCGGCCGATGCCGTGCACCAGCAGCACCGGCGGCTTGTCCGCATCCCCGTCGACCCTGACCCGGACCCGACGGCCGTCCACCCCGACGAAGGCGGGCCGGCTCATGCCCGGGCCGCTCCAGCGGTCGCGACCGAGCGCGCGGTGGCGCCGAACCGCAGGGCCGGATCGTCCACCGGACCCTTGCGTAGCCGGGCATAGTCCGACCAGTAGTCCATCTCGATGGTCCACGGCCCGCTGTCGCCCTGCTGCGGGAACGTGTCGACCGCACGCAGGATGTAGCCGGCGCCGAAGTCCAACATAGGCCGCTTGCCGACCCCCGGGTCATCGGCGACCGGCATGACCGTGGTGTAGCCGTGCTGGTCCATATAGGCCAGCAGCCGGCACAGGTGCTCGCAGACCAGATCGACTTTCAGCGTCCAGGACGAGTTGGTGTAGCCGAACGCGAACGCCATATTCGGGATACCCGAGAGCATGAAGCTCTTGTAGACCAGGCAGTCGTGCGGATCCTTGACCTCGCCGTCGACGGACACCTCGATGCCACCGAACAGCAGCAGTTTCAGTCCGGTGGCGGTGACGATGATGTCGGCTTTCAGTTCGCGTCCGGACTCCAGCAGGATGCCGGTCTTGGTGAACCGGGCGATCTTGTCGGTCACCACGGTGGCCTTGCCCCGGCCGATGACCTTGAACAGGTCGCCGTCCGGCACCGCGCACAGCCGCTGGTCCCACGGGTTGTAGGACGGGTTGAAATGGGTCTCGACCTCATAGCCCTCGGGCAGGAACTTGACGTTGGCCGCACGGATGATCCGGCGGGCCAGCTTGGGCCGCTTCTGGCAGAGGCTGTAGATGAATCGCTGCTTGCCGATGTTGAACCGGCGCGCTGCGGCGTAGGCGACCTTGGCGGGCAACACCTTCTGTAGCCCGTTGGCGATCGGATCCTTGCGCGGCTGCGGCATGACGTACGACGGCGAGCGCTGCAGCATGGTGATGTGTCCGGCGTCCTCGGCCATCGCCGGGATCAATGTCACCGCCGTGGCGCCGCTGCCGATGACGACGATTTCCTTGCCCTGGTAGTCGAGGTCCTCCGGCCAGGACTGCGGATGCACGATGGTGCCCTCGAAGTCCTCCTGACCGTCGAAGTGCGGCGCGTACCCGCTGGCGTAGTCGTAGTAGCCGGTCGCGCCGAACAGCCAGCCGCAGGTGATGTCCCAGTGCTTTCCGTCACGCTCCAGCGTCACCGTCCACTGCCCGGCGTCGGTCGAGAAATTGGCCCGGATCACCTTGTGCTGGAAGTACATCCGCTTGCCGAGACCGTCCTCCTCGACGACCTCGTGCAGGTAGTCCAGAATCTCATGCGCGTCGGCGATGGCGTTCTCGGATGTCCACGGCTTGAACTCATAGCCGAAGGTGTGCAGGTCGGAGTCGGACCGGATGCCCGGGTAGCGGAACAGGTCCCAGGTGCCGCCGATCGCCTCGCGGCTGTCGACCATCGCGAAGGTGTGCCCGGGCAGCATGGTGGTCAGGTAGTGCCCGAGACCGATACCGGAGATCCCGGCACCGACGATGAGCACGTCGACATGCCCGGTCAGTGGCTGCTTGGGGCGGGCCTGGTTGAGCGAGGCGACGGACATGAGCACTCCCGGATAGACGCTAGGACTGTAACGCGAATAATGTTATATTTTTCCGGACAGCTGTCAAGGACTCGGTGAAATCCGACCCGGAGGAGCCCGGAAGGGAGACCAGCATGACCGTCGCTCCCGTTCAGCGCCGCGCACCCGTGCAGGCGCGCAGTCGGCAGACGGTCACTCGAATCCTCGATGCCGCAGCGGCGATCGCCGACGAGCAGGGCGTCGACGCCGCCACCACCCGGGCGATCGCCGACCGCGCCGGGGTGTCCGCGCCGTCGCTGTACCGGTTCTTCGCCGACCGCGAGGCGATCCTCGACGAGCTGCTCGAACAGCATTGCGCCGCACTCGACGCCCGGTGCATCCAGGCCGAGCGGACCTGGCAGATCGGATCCGTCGCCGAACTACTCGACAACGAGATCGACCTGCATGTGCACTACTACCGGCGGTACCCGAGTTCGGCCCGGCTGTGGATGGGCGGGCGCACCTCCCCCACGGTCACCAAGCACGTCCACGCCCGGATGCAGACCCTGGCCGACCGGCTGCACGCCATTCTGGTCGACGCCGGGCTGATCCCCGCCGACACCGACCCGCGCGCCATGCTGGTCGCCGTCGAGATGGCTGACCGCGTGCTGGAGCTGTCCTTCCGGGACCGGGCCGGCTCGGAGGCCAACTTCGACGAGGAGATCCTCGCCATCGGCCGCCGCGCGCTCAGCGCCTTCGGCCGTGACCTTTCCCTGGACCGCGCCCCGGACCCTTCCCGGCCCGGCCCCAGCTGACCGGCATCAGGACCACGCCGGGGGTGGCGTCGGCCAACCGCTCGAAGGCATCCACGAACCCTTCGACGATCATCTCGTGATCGGGCACAAGTTCTGTGTCGCAGGCGATTCCGGCCATCACCCTGCCGTTGTAGCTGGACAGGGTGAAGCTCATCGGCTGATCACCGGACACCGGCGCCCAACCGACGATTCCCTCCACCAGGCTCCCGGCCAGGTAGACCGGCATCGGCGGGCCGGGCACGTTGGTCAGCGTGCCCAGGGTCCGGTTGGCGAACAGATCCACCGAGGCTTCGTAGAGCCCGCGGCTGAAACCGGCGATGGTCTCCTGGAACCGGAACGCCAGGGCCGCCTCGTGGCCGTGCTTGATCCGATCCATCCGACGTTTCGCCGCGGCGAGCACCTTGATCGGGTCGGGTTCGTCGGTCGGCAGTTCCAGTTGCACCAGCGCAAAGTCGTTGCCGAGGGTCTCGGGCAGCGTCAGATCCAGCGGCTTGAGGTTCACCGGCACCATGAACGTCACCGATGAGCAGGGCGCGTCGTGGGCCCGAAGGTAGTCGTGCAGCGCGCCGGCCACGCAGGCCATCAGGACGTCGTTGACGGTGCAGTGATTGCCCCGGGCCAGGGCCTTGATCGCAGCCAGCGGTAGCGCCTCCGACCAGGCCACACTCTTGTCGCCGCTCGCGGTCCCGGTCCAGATGGTGGCATCGTTGCGGGTACCGAGCAGCAGTTTGCGCACGGTATCCACGTCACCGGGCACTGCGGAGAAGACGTCGACCAGCGCCCCGCCACCCGGCACCGCCACCCGCACCGTCCCGGCGACATCGGCCGCACCGGCCTTGGCGGCGGTCACCAGCGTGGCACCGGCCCCGACCGGGTTGCGCAGCACGAACCGGCCCAGTCGACCGGCGCGTTCCAGCAACCGGGGCGCCTCGGCGATCCGGCCGAAGGCGCTGGTCGCCGTTCGGGCCACCTCGATCGCGCCGGTCCGGACCCGCCGGGCCAACGGCTGGCCGGGCGGGTGCAGATGCGCGCCGGCCTGGATGACGGCCGGCGCCATCACCGGTCCCCCGTCCGGCGAGGCATCGAACAGGCTCATCGCCAGTTGGACCATCCGCATACCGTCGGCGATGGCGTGGTGGCTGCGCAGGATCATCGCGCTGCCCTCGCCGTAGCGTCTGATCCAGATCGACTGCCACAGCGGGTGATCGTGGTTGAGCATCTCGGTACGGTGCGCGGCGACCAGCTCCTGCAGAGCGCGCGGGTCATCGGGGTTCTGCAACGAGACCAGGGAGACGTGGTTGTCAAAGGTGAAGTCGGGATCGGGTTCCCACCACCACGCACCGTCGTCGTCGCAGACCGCCCGGCTTCGGAACACCGGGTAGCGATCCAGCAGGCGTTCCTCGACCACCTCCCGAAGGGCGCCGAAATCCAGCGGCTCGGCTGTCCAGATCACCGAGTCGACGACCATCAGGTTGTTGGGGCGGTCCATTTCCAGCCACAGGGCATCCTGAATCCCCAGCCGGCGTCGCTCAGCCATCGCACCTCCGGCCTCGGTCATGTCCGACCATTCTTACCGATCGGCCCGCCGAGGACCTGCGATTGAGTGAGGAACCACGCAGACAAAGTGTGAGTAGCCCGCTGCGTGGTTCCTCACTCGATGGATGGGTGGGGCACCCGTCTGTGGTCAGCCGATCTCGAAGTGCTGATAGTCGATGGGGTCGCGCCAGGCACCACCCCAGCGCCAGCCACGGTCGGTGAACGCCCGCACCGCCGGAGAGTCCGCGTGCAACATGCCCGACACGTCGCGGGTGCGGTCCAGATAGTCTCCGGCCGTCGCCGGCTCCAGGTCACCACCGCTGGTGATGTAGGGGTTGACCAGTGGGTTGATATCGATGGCGCGGCCGTAGGCGTGCTTGGACCAGGCTGAACTGCCCGGCAGCGGGCGGCAGTTGAACGCCGAGGTGTTGTTGTCCCGCATCGACAGCTCGTCCTCGGCGCCCCGGTAGCGGTCCACCGTCTGCATCTTCGCGATGGGGTACCGCAGACGCTCCAGCTCGGCGAAGATCTCGACGACGTCGTCGGCGACGTCTCGGTGCACCACCAAGGATCCGCGCCGGATCGTCCCGTCGGGGTCCACGAAGTTCAGGTCGAGCCAGCGCAACTCCTGCGGCTCGACCGGGCAGCCCGGTCGCCAGGTCTCGCCCAGTTCGGCGGCGGTGACGGAGCGCACGACCGCGGCCGGCAGTGGGGCGACCGGCCTGGGAGCCACCGTCGAGAACGTCTCAGCGGCCAGCTGCGCCGGCGCCGCGGACTGCCCCTGAGGTGTGGCGGGTGCGCCGCAGCCGGGGACACAGGCGGCCATGATCGCCGCCGCCACCCCGAACCACCGTCTTGCCGCCCGCTGTCGCATCACCGCCGATCCGATCACATCACGCACCCGTTGCGGGGTTACGCCACGGCTGACGAACGGCGCTGCGCCGCCTTCCCGATGGCAGCCGGCTTGGATACCGGCTGCCGAACAACCCGGGCCGGTCTCGGTTCCGCGCGGATGCCGGCGACGGCTCTCGGGGCGCGCACGCCGGCAGCGGCATCGTGGCGGGCATACCCGGCGTCGACCATGTCTTTCAGCGGCCCCTCGATCGCGGCCACGATCGGCTCTGGAATTCCGATATCCCGCAACGGCTGAACGAGCGGTAGCCCAACGGTGGGAATCAGAT